>Ga0209542_10009424_pt1 | contig 17903 bp, 22 predicted proteins | sample RifCSPhighO2_01_FD_184028 | JGI IMG/M metagenome (GOLD analysis project Ga0209542, IMG submission 184028) | Soil microbial communities from Rifle, Colorado - Rifle CSP2_plank highO2_0.1 (SPAdes) (version 2) | ecosystem: Environmental > Terrestrial > Deep subsurface > Rock core/Sediment ...
CACTTTCGGGCTCGCAACCGCGAGCGATCGCGGCGACCGCAATTCTGTACGGGCTTTCGCACGGCATCACCATCGCGTTCACACCTATTGCGGCGGCGCATTTACGCAAAAGCTCCCGCCGGTCGCTCGTGTGGGGAGTCGTGTTTGCGTCCGGCGCGTTCGTCGCCCTCGGCGCTACCTTCAGCGGCGCTTTTGCCGCCCTCTCTCCCGCTTTGGGCGTTGTATATTTCGCCGTACTGCTCGGCATATATCGCGCACTGTACTTCGTGCCGTACCAACTCATCCGTGCTGCGACGCCCAAAGATGAATTCCGCATGCCCGTCATCTACGAGATATTGGTCGCCCTCATGCCGCTCTTCGCGGGATTGACCATTCTCTCGGTGCCGTTCGGGATACTGCACGTCGTCTTCGGCGCGGCGGCGCTCGTCGCATTCTCCTTTCTGCCCGCGCTCTGGGTCGCCGACCGCCATGAACGGTTCTCGTGGCCCTATATGTATACATTCAAACAGATCCTGAGCCGCAGGCACAGCGGACTCGTCGTGCAATCCTTTTTCGACGGGCTCGAAGGCGCGGCGCTCTTTCTGGTGTGGCCTCTCGCCATTTTTCTCATTCTTGGTTCGTCGTACGGTGTCTTGGGAATTGTCTTCAGCCTGACGCTACTCTTTATTCTTTTGTCGCGGCGTTTGTTCGGACGCCTCCTCTCGGCATTCCGCATTGAGGGCTCCGTGCCCGTCCGTGTCGTCATCAATGTGTCAGGGTGGGTCATGCGTTTTGCCGCAGGGACGCCGGTCGGCGTCATCGTCGCGGACGCCTACTCCTACGCGACACAGCATCCGCGAGGGACGAGCGTCGACCCCTTCGCCTTCGAGCAGAGCGCCGACAGGGGAGCCTTTATCGACGAATACACCGCACTGAAAGAGATCGTGCTCGGCATAGGGCGGATTGCGATGTGCATCGTGATAGGTGCACTTGCGCTCGCGGTCCCGCTCCCCGTCGCATTCGCCGTCGCGCTCCTCTTGGCCGCCTTCGCGTCCGGCATTTCCGTCATGCTCGCGCGATACCAAGCCTCCGCGGAGTTCTAAGCGCCGGACACTCGCCTTATTCTTTCTCAGCAAGCGGGTCGGGAGGAAGCTTGCGTTGCAACTCTTTCAGTTTCGACAACGATCGGGATGCTGATCCCTCGGATGAGCCGCGCAAAGCGACCAACGCTCTATCGAGGTCCTTGTCGCCATCCTTCGCCATCTTCTGGAGTCGCTCTGTCACCGGCATGACCAGCGACCATGCATACTTGTCTTCTTCCGGAGTAGGGTCGGTCTGAGGGGTACGGATCAGGCGATGCAAAGATCCAACCGCCCGACCTTCATTTTGCGCACTCTTGAGCTCATCGGCAACTCTGGTCGCAATTCGCTGGATAGTCTGCTCGTCAGGTTTCTCGGGCTGACCTGACCGCGGGACTCTCTCCTTTTCTCCGAATTGATCGCTCATATGTTATTGAAAAAGCGAAGCGACGACTTCTTTGACGTCATTCCCGTCCGCGCGTCCCGCGAATTCTTTCATCACCGCGCCGGTGAGCTTGCCCATGCCGGAAGCGTCGGCCACGCCGAGCTCGGCCATCTTGGCGCGCGCGACTTTTTCTATATCTTCGCGCGGGGCCGACTGCGGCAGATACTCTTCGATTATTTTCAACTCATTGTGCTCTTTCTCCGCGAGCTCTGCGCGGCCGCCTTTCGTATAGACATCGGCAGCTTCTTTGCGCTGTTTGGCAAGCCGCTTCAAGACCGTGACGGCATCATTGTCGGCGAGTTCCTCGGTCGGCTTCCTGCCCTTGGCGACGAGCTCATTGGTAAACGCCGCGAGGGCTCCGCGAAGCGTCGCAACGCGTAAAGCATCCCGTGCCTTCATCGCGGCGGTCATGTCGGTGCGGATTTTTGCGCTCAACATATTTCAGGATTATAGCATGTGATATGTGATAGAATCGCCCCATGGAATGGCTCATCGTCGGACTTTTGGTACTGAATCTCGCAGTCATTGGGTATTTCGTCTGGAATGCCCGAAATACGGCTAAAAAACCGCAAGATCTGGAAAGCATGGTTTTGCTCCAACAACAGATGCAGGAACTCTCCCGCACGATGGAAAGCAAGCTTGGCGAAGGGACGACGCGGATGTTCGAGTCGATGAAGTCTCAATTCGGCGAATCCCAGCGGCTCGCATCGGATATCCGCGACTTGGTGGCCAAGCAACTCACCGAGGTACGCGTCGAGCAGACGAAGACCAATGAATCAACGACACGCTTCATGGTGATAGCCGAACAGCTGGCGAACCTTGAAAAGGTCTTGAAACACCAGAAGCAGCGGGGGAATCTGGGCGAAGCGTCGCTCGAACTCATTCTCTCGAATATTTTGCCGCCCGGCTCTTACAAAATGCAATATGAATTTCCCGGCGGTGAGACGGTGGACGCTGTCGTCGTGACCAAAGAGGGCGTGATACCGATAGACGCGAAATTCTCGCTCGACAATTATCAACGGCTGGTGAATGCGATAGACGATACGCAGCGGGCGGAATTGGAAAAGCAATTCAAGAACGACCTGAAGATGCGTATCGATGAGACTTCGAAATATGTGCGTCCGAAAGACGGCACGTTGCCGTTCGCCTTCATGTACATCCCCGCCGAGGCGATTTACTACGACCTGCTCATCAACGAAGTCGGCTCGGTGAAAGTAAATACACGCAATCTCATCGACTATGCGTACAATGAAAAGAAAGTCATCATCGTCAGCCCTACGACCTTTGCCGCATACCTCCAGTCGGTCCTCTACGGCTTCAAAGCGTTCAAAATAGAAGAAACTGCCAAGGATATCGCGAAGAATGTGGAGGCGCTGGGTCGCCACCTCAACGCGTATCAGGACTACTATAAGAAGCTCGGCAACTCGCTTTCGACGACCGTCAACCACTACATGGCCGGCAAGAAAGAATTTGAGAAAGTAGACAAGGATGTATTCAAAATAACGGGCGAAACGGTCGGACTAGAACTTGATTCAGTAGAAAAACCGCTTCTTACAGAACAATGAACAATGAAAAGTTCAAGATAGAGAACCCGCACGATGCGCGGGAACTCGCAAAGAAATTCTACAGCGCTCTCTATCTTCGACAATCGCAACACAGTCCCGATAAAAGTCGCGATGAAATCAGAGGTGCGATAATGCTTCAATTGAGGGCGGGTCACGTGAACCCGATGCGTATCTGGGATATCGGTTCCGGTGCGCAGTGGCTTGAGCGCGAACTCATGGCAAGGGTCACTGATGAGGAAGGCCGTAAGCTTTTGCAAGATGTCGATTTTATTACTACCGATATCGCTGATATCCAAAAGGGAGCCTTGATGGGGTCACGGCACAGAAACATCCGTCACATCCAAGCGGATGTCGCAGAGCCCCGCTTCCCGGAGAATAGCTTTGGTATGGTGGTGAGCAATTTGGCTTTGGATATTGCTCCGCGCGAAGCATTGAAAAATGTGGCAGCCGCACTTGTGCCCGGAGGGCCTTTTGCCATCACCTTGAACCATCCTGACACATTACGAGAGATACTGGCAGGCGAAGAAAATGAAGAGTTGAGAGCCGTCGTGAGGTATGGTCTTGAACAGGGTTTCTTTTATCGCTCTATCGAGGAAATCCGAACGGAATTTGAAAAACAGGGACTCACGGACATCTCAGTAAAGGTTCGGAGCGCCAACAATCCTTTTTCGCTCGGTGTCTTGGATAGGTGGTGGTCAGTAAAAGGTAGCAAAACGAATAGGCAGGCGGCAGTAGATGAGTAAACCGGTTGCCGGTTTTCGAGCCTCTAGGCTCGGAAGAACGCGAGCTGCGTTCGCGCCCTTCACTCGCTCTACGTCGTCCGTAACAGATTCGCTCTTGCAACGTCTAGTGAAGTATCGTAGACTGCTCCGACTTAATTCATATGGCCAAAATCGCTATCATAGAAACGGGTGGGAAGCAGTACGTTGTCACGCAGGACAGCGTTCTGGATATTGAGAAGCTCGACGGCGTCACAGGGAAGGGAGACAAGATTACCTTCGACAAAGTGCTTTTGACCGACGACGGCAAAGAAACCACGGTCGGCGCACCGTATGTGAAGGGTGCAAAAGTCTCGGCGGAGCTCGTCGAGGAAGGCCGCGATAAGAAAATCAACGTCATCCGCTACCGCCAAAAGAGCCGCTACTTCAAGAAACGAGGCCACCGCCAACCGTACGCCAAAGTCCGCATTACGGCGTTGCCGTAGTCTCGGGGGGTTGTTAACACATAGCTATAGACGGGAACGCGTTTCCCCTTTAGAGTGAAAAACATATGGCAAATGATATGGGCGGCTTTATGAGTCGTATTCCAAACCCTTTGAAGCACGCGAAGCCAGAGCCGGAAATCTTAACAGGAGAATCACATTCTGTAGAAGAGCTAACGGAAAAGCATGCGCAGATGAAAGAGTCTTTTGCAAGACTTGGACAGAAAGATGCTGAAATGCATCTTCGGACTAATCAACGAAAGATAGAATTAGCCAAGAATCTGAAAGTTACATGTAGTGTCGAGGCACCACAAGGATGGCAGGATGTTCCGACCGATATGAAGCACTTCAACTATAAGAGTGGCCCATTGAAGGTCGTGTTTACAATTGATGAAAACGGGAAAACGCGTCAATTTGAGACTAAGGCTGAGGTAGGCTACCAGACTCCAACATACTTCCATCGTGAAGATAGGGAGCAGATGGATAGGATTGGAGTGAAGCCGAAGTATGGCCAAGCAGACGGGATAGATAAATTGCCTTGGGGAGACGAAGCGTCGAGGCTAATAGACAAACAGGACGGGTATGCAGATAATGATCTTAAGAACGAAATCGCAGCAGATGCTTTTTTTAGCGCTATCAATAAGATGCCAAAATCCCCAATTCCGCCCAATACCTTGAGGAGTTGATTATTAACGCCTGCTTTCGAGGGCGTTCTTAATAGTTTCGGGATCGGCGTACTCAAGTTCGCTCCCCGTCGAGAGGCCGCGGCCGAGGGCGGTTATTTTTATATCTTTGTTTGCAGAGAGGATTTCCTCGCGAACCCTGACCGTCGTCGCGTCGCCTTCGGGATTGGCGGGGAAGGCGAGGATTATCTCATTGAGACCCGCTTTCATGCGGTCGGGGAGGGAAGCGAGTAATTGTTTGATACGCAAGGCTCCGCCGGTCGACGGACGTTTTTCCGATGTGATAAGTGAGACCGTGCCTCCAAGCACGAAATACTGTCCGCGAAAGGTGCCGCTGCGCTCAAGCGCGGCGAGATCGGAATCCGATGCGACGACAGCCAGCGAGTGATGGTCTCTTTGGGGATTCGTACAAATCCCGCATGCTTTTTCTTTTCCGCTGAAATAGCGCATACACTCCGAACATTGACGGACGGAACCTCCGAGGGATTGCACCGCGTCGATGAGTTCGCGGCGGACGGCGGGTGAAGAGCGTAGGAGGAATTGGACGAATCGCCCCGCCTGCCGCGGCCCGATGCCGGGGAACTTTTCAAATAACGCCGTCAGTCGATCGAGTGGATTCATCGCGGCCAGTATACAACAATCTAAGCCTAAACCTTTTGTTTAAACTCGACGTACTATAACTACGCTATAGCGTAATTGTAGTACGCGCGTTAAAACGGGGCGGCTCCGCTTTCGGCTTCGACTTCGGCTTCGGGTGTGAAATCGCCGAAGTCGCTCTTGTCTATCGAGAGGAAGGTCGTCTTCTCTTCGTCGAAACGCAGTTCCACTTTTCCCGTGGGGCCGTTGCGGTGTTTCTCTATCAGAATTTCGGCGACACCGGGGCGGTCGGAATTCTCGGTCATCTTGTCTTCGCGGTGGATGAACATGACGACATCGGCGTCCTGTTCAATAGAGCCCGAATCGCGGAGGTCGGAAAGTCGCGGGCGTCCGCGGCGTGTTTCCACCGCACGGGAAAGCTGGGAGAGTGCGAGGACAGGGACGTCGAGCTCGCGCGCCATTGCCTTGAGCGAGCGCGATATCTCGGTCACCTGCTGGACGAGAGAATCTCCCGCGCGCGAGTGCGTCGGCGTGATGAGCTGGAGATAGTCAACGATGACGAGCCCCAGACTTTTCTCCATCTTGAGCCGCCGTGCAACGCTTCGCATGGTGAGCACGGTGGAAGACGGTTTGTCGTCGATATAGATAGGCGCTTCCGACAGCGAAGCGATACCTTCCTGCAAACGCTCGTACTCATCGTCCTTCGATATCTTCCCGGTGCGTAATCGCCACGAGTTGACGCCCGCCTGCGCCGCGAGCATGCGGTCCACGAGTTGTTGGGAACTCATTTCGAGCGAGAAGATACCGACGGGAGTCCCGTGTTTCGTGGCGGTCTGGCGGGCAATGTCGAGCGCGAGCGCCGTCTTTCCCATGCTCGGCCTCGCCGCGAGGATGACGAGGTCGGATTTTTGGAGTCCGGCCAAAAGATTGTCGAGTTGGGGGAAACCGGTGGGAATACCGCGGATGGTGCCGCTGTGTTTTTGCAGATGCTCGAGCCGCTCCCATGCCTCGGTGAGCTCTTCTTTGATGGTGCTGAAGGAGCGGAGCATCGGCGCCTGCGTGACGGAGAAAACGGCGGACTGCGCTTCATCGAGGACTTCCTCGATGTCGCGGTCCTCCTGAAATCCCAGTTCGCCTATCTTCGATGCCGCGTCGATGAGAGACCGCAAAATAAATTTCGTCTGCACGCCCTCCGCGTAATGCCGTGCACTTCCGGGAGAGGCGGCGGTACCGGCTATCTCGGAGAGGTAGGCGCTGCCGCCGATATCCGCGAGTTGCTTGCGTTCTTTCAGCTTGCTGGAGACCGTGACAACGTCGATAGGCTCCCCCTTGGCGTAGAGGCTGAGCATCGCATCATAAATAGTGCGATGTTTTCCGGAATAAAAAGAATCGACGCCGACGACATCGGCGGCTTCGTACATCGCATTCTGATTCAGGAGCAGAGCGCCGAGGAGCGCGCGCTCCATCTCGATATCCTGCGGGGGGACCTTCAAATGTTTCTCTGCCATGCGGGCATCCTAGCACGTGAGGCTACCGCCGCCTCTCCTGTCCGGCGCCCAGAAGTGTGGTTTGTCTGTGGAAAAGCACTGCGGGACGGATATGGTGTTGACACATGCGTATGCCCTTGATATAACACGAAACACAGTGTATACTGCAAGTCAACTTATGCTTTCATTTCAGCCTAAATCCGTCACCAAAGACCTGCTCGCAAGCCTGCCGGAGCGTTCCCGGAAGGTGCTCACCGACCGTTTCGGACTTTCAGCGAAAGGCGAGAGCCGCACGCTTGACGCTATCGGCCGCGAGTACGGCATTACGCGCGAGCGCATCCGCCAGATAGAAAATCACAGCCTCGCGGTCGTGCGGGAATCCGATACCTATGCGGCACAGACGCAGGCGTGGGAAGACTTGAAGCGCGCCATACACACGCTGGGCGGGGTCGTGGCGGAGGAGACCATCCTCAAGGAGATACCGAAGACCGAAGCCGACCGCACGCACATCATTTTTCTCCTGACGGTATCGCATCATTTCACCGACCGCCGCGAGGATGCGAATTTCAAGACACGCTGGCACGTGGACGAGGCGCTCGCCGAAGCGGTCGAGCGTTCGCTCGCCAATCTCTACGGCGCGATAGAGTCCGACCGCCTCACGCCCGAAGAGGAGTTCATCGAACTTTTTGCGAAATATTTGAAGCAGGAGGGTATCAAGAATCGCCCGCCGGAAGTTCTTTCGAGATGGCTGCTCCTCAGCAAACGCATCGGCAAAAATCCGCTCGGCGAATGGGGGCGCATCGACAGCCCGCACGTGCGCATCAAGAACACGCGCGATTTCGCGTTCCTCACGCTCAAGCGCCACGGAAGCCCGATGCACTTCAGCGAAGTCGCAAAGGGGATTGAGAAGCTTTTCACGCGCAAATCGCATCCCGCGACCACTCACAACGAGCTCATCAAGGACAACCGCTTCGTCCTCGTCGGACGAGGGCTCTATGCGCTGAAAGAATGGGGCTATGAGCCGGGCATCGTGCGTGAGGTCATCAAAGGTATCCTACAGCGCGAGGGCCCCTTGACCCGCGACGAGATCATCGAGCGCGTCAAACGCGAACGCTATGTAAAGGACGCGACCATTGCCGTCAATCTCCAAAATCCGGTCTTCACGCGGCTCCCGGACGGACGGTACACATCGGATAAGTGAGAAGTACAAAGTGCAAGGTACTAAGCAACAGGGGGGTTATTAACGTTTATCCCTCATTAGTACTTTTTTCTTAGTACTTTTCGCTTATTATCTAGCGATGGCTCATGTTATTCCCGGCGTAGGCCGAGAAGGGGAGGACCCGGTGACATCAACGGTCATCCGCGGCGTCATCGATGAAGTCGTCTCGCTCGACCTCCATAAATTCGTCGAGGGAACGCTGGGTAATCTTCTCGGAGTCTCGCGCGGACTTTTTCTCTTCATGCTATTTGCGGGCTTGCTCGGCGTCCTTTGGCATCAGATACCGGACCTTCCGCTCTTTATATTCGCGTGGATCGTGGGCACCGCGCCCATTTGGATCCTGCCGGCGGCGGTGGGGGGTGGCTGGAAAGCATGGGTGTGGTACGTGCAGGCGTATTTCATCACGAATAAAAAGGGGATACTTCTGGAGGTCAAAATGCCCCGCGAGCTCGTCAAATCCCCGCGCGCGATGGAGGCGGTGCTCTCGAACCTCTGGATAGACCAAGGCGAGACGACGTACTTCCACCGCAAATGGAAGGGGCAGGTACGGCCGATATTCTCCCTCGAGATGACTTCCTTTGGCGGCGAGATGCATTTCTACGTATGGACGTGGGCGACGCATCGCAGGGTCACCGAAGCATCCTTTTATGCGCAGTATCCCGAGGTGGAACTTGTCGAGGTCGAAGATTACGCATCGAAGTTCAAATTTGATCCGGACGTCTACACTGTCTATGCCCAAGACTACCGGTACGAACCGCGAAGTGATGCGTATCCTATAAAGACGTATATCGAATTCGAGCTCGAGAAAGACCCGAAAGAAGAATACAAGGTGGACCCGCTCGCCGAGATCATCGAATCGATGTCGAATATTCGTCCGGAAGAGCAGGTGTGGGTGCAGATAGTATTCACGACCTGCAAGGATTATCGACGTAAGCCGAAAGGGAGCTGGTTCCAGACGGAAAGCCGGTATCAGGGAATGATCCAAGACGAGGTGGAAAGTATCCGCAAAACGGCGGTTGGCGATCCGGAGAAAGAGCCGTGGCGGCGCTCCGTGCGTATCCAATTTTACCGCCAGACCGAGCAGATCAAGGCGATGGAACGCAACCTCGGCAAGCACCCCTTCAATGTCGGGGTGCGCGGCGTGTACATTGCGAGTCCTGAGGTATTCAACCCCGCGGGCTATTTTGCCGTGAAATGGATCATGCGTCCGGTGGCCAATAAACAATACTTGAACGAACTCCGCCCGCGCCGCTGGCACACCCCCTTCGATTATCCCTATCAGGACATGTGGGATTACCGGTGGGACCTGCATACCCGCAGGTTCTTCGATTGCTACCGGCGACGCTCGCATTTCTACTCACCCTACATCCTTCCGCACAACATGATGTCGACTGAGGTCATCGCGACCATTTGGCACCCGCCCTCGAGTGGTATCAAGACGCCGGGCATCGAACGAACGCCCGCGAAAAAGGCCGAGCCGCCGCCGAACCTGCCGAAATAAATGGAACCTTTCGAACAAAAACTCGAACGGCTCTTCGAGAAAGGCCACGCATTGCTCGACCGGTTCTCGGCGCGCTGGCGCGCGCACACGAACCGCCGGACGACGCTTTTCGTCCTTGTGGTCGGAACTATCGCCATCACGGCGTACTTTCAGTTCATACGGCCCCCTGATGCATTTCCCGCGAACAAGCTCGTGAGTGTCCCTGCGGGCATACCTCTCTCATCGATCGGTACCATTCTGGAAGAGGAGCACGTCGTCCGGTCGGGCACGGCGCTCGACCTTCTCGTGACCGCGATGGGTCATGAACGGGACGTCCACGCGGGAGACTACCTCTTCAAAGAACCGCAGGACATTTTCAGGATCGCGCGCGCGATATCCATCGGCGCATACGGGCTCGAACCCATGCGCATCCGTATTCCCGAAGGCGCGATGACGAAAGACATCGCGCTCATATTCTCTTCGACGCTTGAGCGCTTCGATGCGGACAAGTTTCTGGCACAGGCGGAGCCGCAGGAGGGATATTTCTTTCCCGATACGTATTTCTTCCTTCCCAATGCTACTGAGGACACGGTGATGCGGGCGATGCGGCAGAATTTCGAACAGCACATCGCGACCATAGCGCCGCAAATAGCGAGCTCTACGCGTTCACTCGCGGATATCGTCACCATGGCGTCCATCGTCGAGCGCGAGGCGCGCAACAAAGCGGACCGCCGCCTCATCGCGGGCGTGCTCTGGAACAGGCTCGACCGCGGCATGGCGCTCCAAGTAGATGTCACATTCCTCTATACCATCGGCAAGGGTACCTTCCAGCTCACGATGAAGGACCTCACGAGCGATTCCCCCTACAATACGTACAAGAACAAAGGGCTCCCACCGACGCCCATCGGGAGTCCCTCGCTCGATTCACTTCTCGCGGCCGCGGTCCCGACCAAAAGCGATTATTTGTATTTTCTCGCCGACAGGAACGGCGTAACGCATTTCTGCAAGACGTATGCCTGCCAAGTTGCCAACAAGGCGAAGTACTTCTAACGAATATACAACAGTACATCGCACATAGAAAAGGGTATCGTCAGCATTTAAAACCGATTTGATATTTTCCATTTTCTATTTGCTATAGTCGTTCCATGGCAAAGGTTTTTGTCGGGCTTTCCGGCGGCGTGGATAGTGCCGTGTCGGCCGCGTTGTTAAAGGATAAGGGGCACGACGTCGTCGGCGCGTTCATAAAGATATGGCAGCCGGAATTCATCGAGTGCACGTGGGCGGCAGACCGGCTTGATGCGATGCGCGTTGCGGCCGCGCTCGGCATCCCGTTCCGCGAGGTAGACCTCTCGGAGGAATACAAAAAAGAAGTTGTCGAGGAGATGGTTGCGGATTACGCGCGGGGCGTGACGCCCAATCCCGACGTTCTCTGCAATAGCCGCATCAAATTCGGACATTTCGCGGAGTGGGCAAAAGCCAATGGTGCCGACCTGATAGCGACCGGCCACTACGCCCGCATACGCCATAACGACTTACGAAGTCGTTATGAATTATTGAGGGGAAAGGACGCAAATAAAGATCAGTCATACTTTCTCTACCGGCTGGAGCAGGAAGACCTTTCGCATACGCTCTTTCCGGTGGGCGAGCTTAGCAAACCTGAAGTACGTTCGCTCGCGAAACGGTACGGTCTTCCGAATGCAGAAAAACCGGACAGCCAAGGGCTCTGCTTCGTCGGCGATGTCTCGATGAAAGATTTTCTCGCACGGTATATACCGCTTGCACGCGGCCCCGTCTTCGACATGAAGGGTGCGGTGATAGGTGAACATGATGGCGCCGCGCTCTACACCATCGGTCAGCGCCACGGCTTTCAGGTGACGGGGGACGACAACGTGCCGCGCTATGTCGTGTCGCTCGACATACATACGAACACGGTCGTCGTCTCTCCTATGAAGGAGGATGCCATGCGGAGAATGTTGGCGGCCCGGGATATCCACTGGATCCAATCCGTTGAGCTACCCCTCTCATGTACGGCACAGGTACGCTATCGCGGCGATGCGAAGGCCTGCACAGTCAGCGCCACGGGAGATTCTCTTGTCGTGGAGTTCGCTGAACAGGGTATAGCAAGCGGCGGTCAATCGGTCGTTTTCTACAAGGGAGAACAGTGTCTGGGGGGAGCGACCGTCGACTAAGTACCGGGTGTCGGTACTTATGCACTTATTGCCCGTTTGATGCTTGTTACCCGCCTCCTGTTACTTACAATACACGCATGGGTCAGGTGCTCCGCAATACAGCCTTGTTTTTGTGCCTTTCGGGTATCGTCGCCTACGGCGCATTTTGGTTGCTCGACGGGGTAGTGAATGCGCAGACGAAAGAAGAAGCGCGCACGATCGTCGTGCGCGATGCTCTCGACCGGGATACGCATAACCTCTCGGGAATGGTCGTGGTGCCGTCGCAGTGCCACGATCTCATCGCCTACACAAAACGGATCGATTCCGCGAATTATCTGCTTGCGTTCGAGACGTGGGAGGATCCCAATCGCATCTGCGCACAGAATCCAATTTCGCGCGCTTTTCATCTCACACTCTTTGCGCCTCCGACAGGCATCTCCTTCCAAGGCATGCTCAACGAACACTCGATCCCGCTTCAGGTCATCAAGACGTCCCAGTAATGACACGCATGCCGGCGAGTATTCTCATCACGAAAGCCGACGGTGAGCAAGAACCCTACGACGCGGTCAAGCTTGAAAAGTCGCTCGAGCGGGCGGGCGCCTCTTCGACTGTCCGTGCGCGTATCGCGGCGCGTATCGCGCGGGAATTAAAGCCCGGTATGCGGACCGAGGACATCTACGCCCACGCGTTCGAGATCCTGCGTCATGAAGATGCGACGCCCGTGGCCGCCCGCTACTCCGTGAAGCGCGCCATTTTTGCGCTCGGCCCCTCCGGATTTCCTTTTGAACAATTCATTGCGGAAGTCCTGCGCGCGCACGGCTGGAAGGCACGGACGGGCGTGGCGCTCACCGGGCGTTGCGCGCCGCACGAAGTCGACGTGCTTGCGGAAAAAGACGGGAAGCGCGTCGGCATAGAAGCGAAATTCCACAACGACGCCGGCGGGGCGACCGACATCAAGGACGCGCTGTACGTCAAAGCGCGGTACGACGATCTGCGCGAAACGCACGACGCATCTTCCCATGTCGACGAAGGGTGGCTGATGACCAACACACGCTTCACCCGGAACGCCATCAGGTATGCACAGTGTTCGAATCTCAGATTGATCGGATGGGACTATCCCCGCAGAGGGAACCTGATGGACATGGTCGAGGAGGCGCGGGTACACCCGCTCACCTGCCTTACCACGCTCTCCGAAGGTGAAAAGCACCGTCTTCTCGAAAGCAAGATCGTCCTCTGCAAGCACGTTTCCGCACCGCATGTCTTGGAGGAATTTGGCGTGAAGCCCGCCCGTATTCCGCAGGTGTTGGAAGAGGCGCAGCGGCTTTGTGGGATATAAAATATCAAATTTCAAGTATAGAATAGATGTGCACTCGATCTGAGATTTACTATGTTCCATTTGGTACACTGTACGTATGCTTAATCCGACACTCTTCATCGACCCGACCGCCATCGTTTTTGTAAAGCTTCTGCTGGCGATGTTCCTCGGCGGGCTCATCGGGACGGAGCGTGCGGTCCTGGCGCGCCAGGCCGCAGGCACGCGCACGTTCGGCCTCGTGTCCCTCGGTGCCTGCCTTTTTATCGTCGTCGCAAATTACGTGGACACGGCGTACATCGGTCTTCTCACCTTCGATCCCTTGCGCGTCGCGGCGGCCATCATCATGGGCGTGGGATTTTTGGCCGGAGGACTCATCATATTTCGCGGGGACGCGGTGCATGGCGCGACCACTGCCGCGGGCCTCTGGATCGTGACGGGACTCGGCATGGCCGTGGGATTCGGTATGTATGCGGTCGCGATATTCACGACAGTCCTTACGCTCGGCATGTTTACCGGCATGTGGTATCTGGAGAACCGCTTCAAGCACTGGTTCGTTGAAGCATATCCTGACCCGCCGGCTTCACATTAAAGAGAAGTGGTATACCCCGTGAGATAACAACTCCGGAGGTCTCGCAATACTTTCTTGTCTCTATCTCACGGGGTATACTCCTCGGAATGAGCGGCTTTTACAAACCCGAGAGAAATCCGAATTGGAATTATGGAGGCTCCGCGTGGCGCCTCTCGCGTTCGAAGATAGCGCTTTTCCTCGAATGTCCCCGATGTTTCTATATAGACAATAAACTTGGTACCGCGCGCCCGCCGGGGTATCCGTTCAATCTCAACTCTGCCGTTGATGCGCTGCTCAAAAAAGAATTCGACACACACCGTGCGGGGAAGACGGCGCATCCGCTCATGAAAGCCTACAAGCTCGATGCGGTGCCGTTCGCCGATGCACGCATGGACGAGTGGCGCGACGCCTTGCGGCGGGGCATCCAGTACCGGCACGAGCCGACCGGTCTTTTGGTCACGGGCGGCGTCGATGATGTATGGGTCAATCCCAAGGGCGAGCTTATTATCGTGGATTACAAAGCGACGAGCAAAGACCAAAAGATAGAGGAGCTGGACCAAGAATGGCACGACGGCTACAAACGGCAGATGGAAATATATCAATGGCTCTTCCGTCAGAACGGGTTCAAGGTTGTCGATACGGGATATTTTGTGTACGCCAATGCGGGGAGAGACAAGGAGGCTTTCGACGGCGTCCTCAATTTCGAGCTCACACTCGTGCCGTACAAAGGCGACGATTCGTGGGTGGAGAAAACTCTTTCCGATATCAAGAAATGCCTCAACGGCCATGAGTTGCCAGGACCGAGCGACGAATGCGACTATTGCCGGTACCGGGAAGCGGTGGGGAAAAAGATGCCCGCATTCGCGAAGAAAAAATAAAATGAGGACATTTACCGAAAAAGTCCGTGCCATCGTTGCGAAAATCCCGAAGGGCAGGACGATGACCTACAAGGAGGTCGCAACGAAAGCGGGGAACCCGAAGGCGGCGCGCGGTGTCGGCGCCATCATGCGTTCGAACTACAACCGCGATATTCCGTGCCACCGCGTTATCCGTAGTGACGGAACCTTGGGTAGTTACAATCGCGGCGGCGAGAGCGGAAAGCGCGCGCTACTCCGTGCGGAGAAAGCATTTTGGTAGATATGAAGTTCCGGAACATCCCTCATACCGATATTGCGGTCTCCGTCATCTGCCTCGGCAGTATGAACTGGGGCCAGCAGAATACCGAAGCGGATGCGCATGAGCAGCTTGATTACGCGATGACGCAGGGCGTTAATTTCATCGACACCGCGGAAATGTATCCGGTACCGCCGACCAAGGAGAAGCAGGGGTTGACCGAGAGCTACATCGGTAGCTGGCTTGCGAAGCGGAAAAATCGCAACGACCTCGTCATCGCAAGCAAAGTTTCCGGTCCGAGCACACTCGTTCGTACACGGGATAACGCCTCGCGCCTTGATAGGGCAGGTATCAGGAGTGCGATAGACGGCACTCTGGGGCGCCTCGGTGTCGACCATGTTGACCTCTACCAAGTGCACTGGCCGCAACGCAAGACGAATTTTTTCGGCATCCGGGGTTTTGACGGACCCGTTCAACCGGACGACGTACCTATTGAGGAGACGCTCGAAGCGCTCGCCGAAGTGGTACAGGCGGGGAAAGCGCGACACATAGGGGTGTCCAACGAAACCGCATGGGGAGTGCATGAATATTTGCGGCTTGCGCAGGAAAAAAATCTGCCGCGCATCGTCACTATCCAAAATCAATACTCGCTAACCAATCGTACCTACGAGGTGGGCCTCTCGGAGCTGACCCTGCGCGAGGGTGTCGGGTTGCTCGTCTATTCGCCGCTTTCAAAGGGCGTTCTCACCGGAAAATATCTGGGCGGAGCTAGACCGGCGGGCGCACGCTTCACGCTCTTTGAGCGTGACAGCGGTCGCTACAATCCGCCGCACGCGCAGGAAGCCATCCGCCGGTACGTTGAATTGGCGAAAAGTCACGGCCTCGACCCCTCACAAATGGCGCTTGCATTCATCAATGACCGTTCGTTCGTGACTGCAAACATCATCGGCGCGACGAGCCTAGAACAACTCAAAGCGGACATCGCAAGCATCGACCTCGTGCTCCCGCCCGAAGTACTCGAAGGTATTGCGACTATTTATCGCGAACTTCCCGACCCGACCTCCTGACGAAACGCGCAACGCGGAGAACTCTTATGCGGCGTCCCGCTCCGCCTCGTATCGCATACGTTCCACAGATCATCTCCGTACCTGTCCACAAATAACGATTGCACCAGCGGTCACCATCCCTATACTTCACAAATATATGAAGTATTGGAACAAGGCGAGGATCGAGAGAATTCGGTTTCGTCGTGAACGAAGAGAACAAAAGGCTCTCGATGATTACACGGCGGCACAAAGGAGGTTGTATACATACACAGAAGGCGACTACCGGAAGAACGCCTTGCTCATGTTGAACGCACTCGGCTCATCGATCCGCAGGCAGATGCTCGAGCGGCTGGCCGACGGGGGCGCCATGTCACTCACCAAACTGTCTGGACCGCTCGGCCTCCGGCTGACTGCCGCCCAGAGACAGATCGACCTCCTTGAGCGAGTTCATCTCGTTTCGACCCACAAGCAAGGGCGCGTCCGGATGTGCGTGTATAACAAGCGAGCGGTGAAAGAGCTGGCCGATTGGCTCACCACCCTCGGTTAGCGCCATCATGTCCGAATTCCAATACTTCACAAAAATGTGAAGTATTGGGATGTGAGAGATGTTTGTATACTGGACCTATACTAGACCTATGGCTGATCCGGGAGATGTAAAGATAGAAGCCTCATGGAAAGAGGCGCTCAAAGAGGAATGGGGGCAGGAATATTTCAAGACTTTGCGGGAATTCGTTAAGGGCGAGTATCAGCACGCAATAATTTATCCTGCGCCCAAGAACATTTTCCGCGCATTCGAATTGTGCCCTTTTGACAAAGTGGAGGTAGTCATCCTTGGTCAAGACCCATACCACGGTCCTCGGCAGGCCAACGGTCTCTGCTTTGCGGTGAGCGAAGGAATACCTCTGCCACCGTCGTTGCAAAACATCTTTAAAGAACTGGTCACCGACATCGGGCCAGTAAAAAATAAAACGGGAGATTTGGAACGCTGGGCCAAGCAGGGTGTCTTACTTCTCAATGCGACGCTGACAGTGAGTGCGCACAAAGCCGGTTCGCACCAAGCCAAGGGTTGGGAGGAATTCACCGACGCGGTGATACGCAAACTCTCCGAAGAGCGCGAGAACCTTGTCTTCATCCTCTGGGGCAATTACGCCAAGCAGAAAGGCGCGCACATAGACCGCGCCCGTCACCTCGTGCTCGAATCCGCCCACCCCTCGCCATTCTCGGCCAGTAACGGCTTCTTCGGCTCAAAACCATTCAGCAAAACGAACGAATATCTAACGGCCCACAACAAAAAACCGATTGATTGGTTGTAGGGCTTTTATGGTATAATGCTCGTTATGAATACGGCAAAAAAGGGACGGGTCAGAACGATAGTTTTTAAGGAGGGCGACACCTGGTATGGCGTAGCTTTGGAGTTCAATATTGTTGTTGAAGGGGAGGATCGCAATGGTGTCTATCTTGATTTGCAGGAAGCAATAAAAGGTTACGTTGAATCTCAGGCAAAAGTAAAAGGTTCAAGAGTTGCCCCTTTGAACCAAAAACCTGACGTTGAATATCAGAAACTTTGGGATACATTGTCTTCCAATAAGCCTGTACCAAGTCCCATATCGGTGAGCCAATTTGGTTTTGTGAATCTCGCGGTCTAAGCCTCTATGGCGCGAGGGGTCAATAACTGGAATTACTCTGATGTAGTTTCGGTTCTTAAAGCGCACGGCTTTAGCCACAATCACTCTCGCGGCAGCCATCAATACTTTATCGGTTTTGTTAATACGAAGATGCATCAGGTCGAGGTCCCATACCATGGCTCAAAGATATTTAAACCGAGAACACTGAAAGGTATGTTTTTGCAGTCCGGTCTTTCTAAAGAAGATTGGGGAATGTAATATCTTTCGCCAACGGCTTCTTCGGCTCCAAACCCTTCAGCAAAACAAATGAGTATCTGGTCGAGCACAACAAAA
>Ga0209542_10009425_pt1 | contig 17902 bp, 20 predicted proteins | sample RifCSPhighO2_01_FD_184028 | JGI IMG/M metagenome (GOLD analysis project Ga0209542, IMG submission 184028) | Soil microbial communities from Rifle, Colorado - Rifle CSP2_plank highO2_0.1 (SPAdes) (version 2) | ecosystem: Environmental > Terrestrial > Deep subsurface > Rock core/Sediment ...
AAAGCAGGCTGATAGTGCTCGTTAGAAAATTATATAAACATTGAAATTCTAAATAGAATATGGAAACAATAACTATTGATAAAAAAGTATTTCTTGATTTAGCAAAAGGAATTGAAGAAATTAATGATAAAATTGAATCTTTAGAATTATCAAGTGATCCTGAAATTATGGAGTCTTTGAGAAAATCAAAGGAACAAATAAAGAAAGGGGAGTTTGTTAGTTTTGATGAGTTATGAGATTCTTTCGACGAAAGAATTTGAAAAAGATTTTAGGAAATTAGACAATTCTGTTCAAGAGAGAATTAAGAAAAAGTTTTTAGAAGTTGCGGAAAATCCTGAAAGGTACAAACATATGCACCCTCCTCTTAATGATTATTGCAGGATAAGAATTGAAAAGTTAAGAATTATATTTTCTTATGACATTGAAAAGAAGATTTTATATCTTGAAAAGGTTGTTTTTGGACATAGGTATTAATATAGATGATAGTGCGCGATAAGAAACCTTTATTAATTATCTCTCTAAGAAATTTTATGGATGAAAAACTTAGAAGGGATTTAGCAGATTTGATTAATTCAAATCAAGGATTTGCGACACTTGTTGACAAGGATGAATAAATTAAAGGATATATTATTTATGGAAAAGTAAATCCCGATAAGATATCTTATCATTATTTTGATCCATTAATTGAAAGAGAGGATGCTTCATTTTTAATATTTAATGTTGATGGTTGGGTAAAAATTGATACTGATAATATTAAAGATATAGATTTAGAAAAAAGAGAAGTTGTTTATGCTGATTCTGCGCGTTAATTTTTACTATATTTCTTATTATAATAATCTTTAAATATCGTATATCTAATTGAATTTTATGGATACTTCTCAACTTGAAAAAACTGTTTCTCGGATGATGGCGCGTGGTAAAGGAATTCTTGCTATGGATGAGTCGGCTGGAACTATTACACAAAGAATGATAGAAGTCGGTGTTGTTTCGACGCCCGAGGCGAACAGAAATTTTAGAAGCATACTAGTTACTTCTCCTGGAATTGAGAATTATATTAGCGGAGTGATAATGTTCGAGGAAACTTTAAGGCAAAAAGTTGACGGAACAAACATGACGTTTCCAGAATATCTTGAAAGCAAAGGAATTGTTCCTGGAATAAAAGTTGATAAAGGAAAAAAAGACATGGCGGGTTTTCCTGGAGAGTTTGTGACAATAGGTTTAGATGGATTAAGAGACAGGTTCAAAGAATTTTATGAGTTAGGTGCGAGATTTGCAAAATGGCGAGCGGAATTTCATATTGATGATGAAAAAGGACTGCCAAGTTTTGCGTGTGTTGATGCTAATGATAATTCTCTAACTAGATATTCCAATATAGGTCAAGAACAATCTATTGCTACAATTCAAGAGCCAGAAGTGATGATGACTGGAAATCATAGTAATGCTGTTTGTTTTAATGTAACAGCTGGAATTCTTGAACATTTATTTAATTTAAATGAAAGATATGGAGTTTATCTTCCTGGAATTGTTTTGAAATCAAATATGATTTTGGCTGGAAAAGATTATCGTTCAAAACCATCGACAGTTGAGGTTGCTGGAGGAACATATAACTGTCTGAAAAAGAATGTTCCGGAAAATGTTGGAGGAATTGCGCCACCATCTGGTGGAATGAGTGATGAAGATTCTGCTTTTAATTTGAATACTTTGAATAGACATTACGGTGAAGAAGCTCCATGGAGAATGACTTTTTCTTATGGAAGAGCATTGCAAAGAGAAGCACTGGCAGAATGGGGAAGAAATCCTCAAAATGTCGACGGAATTCAAAGATTATTTTTAGAAAAAGCGAAAACTTATTCTTTGGCAAGTGAAGGGAAGTTGGAATAGATTTTTTCTAAGTGTATAGCCCACAGAAATATATTGTATTTTACTTTATGTGTAAATTTTCTTGCTTCGCAAAGATTAATGGCTTCTACTCGCGCCTTGACTTTGTTATCAATAACAAATTAGTCAAAGTCAAAACACTCGGCCAGACTTCGTCACTGCTCGCGACCTTACTCAAACAAAGTTTTGAGGCGCCACTCGTAAAATCGCTCGTCTCCGCTAAGAAATTGTTAACCTATAATTTTGAGATATGTTGTTATCAAATTCTTTACAACTTTGGTTGCTTCGCAACGATAATTAAATAAATTAAGTGAACTGGATTCAACCTTGATAATGATAATAATTGATAAATCTGGATTAACATGGTTTAGAAGTTGATTAGATAGAGATGATTCGCGAGATAGGAAGTTTTTTAAATTAAGAATTCAGTAGAAATTTATGGAACCAAAATATACTCAAAAAGGTTTACCAGTAATTAATGAAATTACTCTTGAAGCCCTCGTTGACAGATATGCTGGTAGAAAAAATCAATCGGGAGGTACTGATTGGGGGAATACCTAGAGGAAACAAAAAAAAGAATGTTAGGGGAAAATCCTCATTTAGTAAAATTTTTGGAAAGGCAGGTTGGAAGATATTCTCCTGAATTACAAAACCACTTGTTTGAGATTGCTGTTAGTATGTATGCAATATTAGAACATCAAGCTGAAGCAAATAAATTTAGTTTTGAATAAAATTTGCAAAGTTTTTTAAACCAAATTTATTATCAATCCTTATTCTAATTATATTAGAGGTTTCATATTAATATGGCAATAGACGATAAAGCGCAAAAAATTCAGGAATTGATGAAAAAGCAAAAGAATATTAGAAATATAGCAATTGCTGCGCACATTGACCACGGCAAGACAACTTTTTCTGATAATTTGCTTGCCGGAGCTGGAATGCTTTCACAGGAAACTGCCGGCAAACAATTGGTTTTAGATTTTCATGAAGATGAAGCTACTCGGGGAATTACAATCGATGCAGCGTCGGTAAGTATGATTCATAAAGTTAAAGGAGAAGATTATTTGATTAATTTAATTGACACGCCCGGGCATGTTGACTTTGGAGGAGATGTTACTCGTGCGATGAGGGCTGTTGATGGCTGTATTATTTTGTGCTGTGCTGTTGAAGGTGTTATGCCCCAGACAGAAACTGTTGTAAGACAGGCGTTGAAAGAATTAGTTAAGCCGGTTTTATTTATTAACAAAGTTGATAGATTGATTAAAGAAGTTAAGTTGACGCCCAAAGAAATGGAGAATAAATTTATTTCAATTATTGATCATGTTAATCAGTTGATTGAAAATATTGCGCCGGAAGGTTATAAGGAAAAATGGAAAGTTGGTGTTGGCGAGGGAAGTGTTGCTTTTGGTTCAGCATTTCATAATTGGGCGTTGAGTTTTCCATATATGAAAGCTAAGGGAATTACATTCAAAGATGTTATTGATGCTTATGACGGCGGTGACCAAGACAAGATTAAGGCATTGGCAAAAAAAGCGCCGCTGCACGAAGTTGTTTTAGAAATGAGTGTTAATCATCATCCAAATCCTGTTACAGCTCAAAAATATAGAATTCCAAAAATTTGGCATGGTGATATTGAAAGTGAACTTGGACAATCATTAATAAAATGCGACGCGAAAGGCGGTGTGGCATTTGTTCCAATTAAAATTGTTGTTGACAAGCACGCCGGCGAGGTTGCTGCTGGACGATTATTTTCAGGAACAATCAGGCAAGGAGATGAAGTTTATATGAATCTTGCAAAAAGAAATGTCCGAGTTCAGCAAGTAAGTGTTTACAAAGGAGCTCAAAGGCTTGTTGTCGACGAGGTTTCTGCAGGCAATATTATTGGGGTTGTTGGTTTGAAAGATGTTTTTTCAGGAGAAACTGTTTCGACTTCACCGATAGAACCTTTTGAAGCAATCACACATTTGTTTGAACCTGTTGTTACAAAATCAATTGAAGCAACTAAAGCTGCTGATTTACCGAAGCTGGTTGAAGTTTTGAAACAGGTTGCTAAAGAAGATCCTTCGATTAAAATCCAGATTAATGAACAGACAGGTGAGTCTTTGATGAGCGGAATGGGAGAGCTGCATTTAGAAATTATTGAAAACAGAATTAAAACAGAGAAAGGTTTGAATGTTAGAACTTCTGCTCCAATTATTGTTTATCGTGAAACTGTTAGCAAGAAATCTAATTCATTTGAAGGACGTTCTCCGAATAAGCACAATAGTTTTTATATTCAAATTGAACCATTGGAAGACAAGATTTACAACGCAATTAAATCTGGCGATATTCCCGAGGGAAGAGTTAAGAAGAAAAGCCAGGAATTACAAAATTCTTTGATGGCTTTGGGCTGGAGTGGTGATGAGGTCAGAGATATTCGGGATGTTTATAATGGAAATATTTTTCTTGATGAAACTGCAGGAGAAGTTCATATTGGCGAGGTTATAGAAATGGTTTTAGAAGCTTTTGAGATGGTTATGAATGAAGGGCCTTTAGCTCGAGAGCCGTGCATGAAAATGAAAGTTTCACTTGTTGATATTCGATTGCACGAAGATGCAATTCATCGTGGCCCGGCTCAAGTTTATCCTGCTGTGAGAGAAGCAATAAAATTAGCGATGCATAATGGGGGGGCGTCATTGTTAGAACCGATTCAGGTTCATCTTGTTGAAGTACCTGACAAATTTCTTGGAACAATGACTAAATTAATTGGAGGCAAAAGGGGACAAATGTTAGAAGTTAATCAAGAAGGAACTAATGCATCGATAACTGCGAAATTGCCAGTTGCTGAAATGCTTGGATGGAGCAACGATTTAAGAAGTGCGACAGAAGGAAGAGGAGTTTCAAGTTTGAAAGATCAGCTTTTTGAAAAAGTTCCGAAAGATATGCAGCCAGTTATTATTAAGAAGATTAGAAGCAGGAAGGGATTGAGTGAGAATCAGTAACCTTAAAAACCAGAATTCTAAATGATAAATTATGCCTAAATTAAAAATTGAAGATAGAAGGAAAGTTATTACTGGATTAGAAAAAGCTTTGAGAAAAAATCACTTAACCCCGATATGGGGTTGTTATAATCATTACGATAATGAAAGAAAACGTGTAGATCAATCAACTTATTTAGCGAGTTTGTTTAGTGGTGAATTAAATATTGATTATACAGTCAATTGGACTCAACAAATAGAAAATGGTGTATGGATGTCATGGTTGAGTTTTCATAATTTTTCAAGATATATTCCTGCTGATGTTGTGAGACCAATTAGTGCTACATTCTTTTATCAAAATCCAGATAAAATTGTTAAAATAATGGAAAAAGAATTTGAAACAGGAGATAGACCTAATTTTCAAATAGTTTATGGTCTTTTTGTCGAAGATGAAGAAGAAAACGCTAAGGCATTTATTGATGATTTTGCTGAAAATGGAGAAAGATTCTTTTCTATGTTTCAAGGTATGGATGAAAGGGTAGCACAACAATTATTATATTTAATGCAAAGAGTACAAAAATACAAAGACGATACTTTGTGCCTTTGGCTGGGATTTTGATCTGTGAAGAATCAGTGAAACCCATAACTTTCCAAATTTTCTTTTAAGGATTTTAATAAAAAAGGAATTATTAAAGAATAATTTTCATTGTTCGCTTGTCTAACGCCCTTAATATATTGCTCTCTTTGTTTTGTGTAAATATTTATCCAAGGATAATTCTTTTTTTGAAGAAGAAAATTCATAATTAATCTTGAAACTCTGCCGTTGCCGTCGATAAATGGATGAATTGTCACAAATTTCATCGAAACTAAAGTTGCTAATTCAAATTGATGATATTTTTTCTTGTTCTTTTTATACCAATAAATTAAATTTTTTATTAATTGAGGAACTTTTTCTGAAGAAGGAAATTTTACATCACTTCCAAATATTCTAACTTGAGTTTGGCGATAACATCCAGCAAATCTTTCTGAAATATCTTTTAGAATAATTGAATGCAGTTTTAATACAAATTCCTCGCTGAAATCTCCTTTGTAATTTTTTATAAATTCTAACGCTTTGATATGATTTTTCGCTTCATTAATTTCTCTAAGAGTTTTTCCTTCCGGCGCAATATTTTCATTTACCACTAAATTTGTTTCTTCTAAAGACATAGAATTGCCTTCTATTGAATTGCTGTTATAAGTTAATTCTGTAAAAAATGAGTTTTCGAATTTTTCGTATTCTTCCTTGTTTAATTCTTTTATTTTTTTATTGTATATTTGCTTTGCATCCTCTATTTCATTAACCTGTTCTTTAGTCAGAAATTCATATTCATTAGATAAAAATAATTCTTTTTCGTATTCTTTCTTCAACTCTTCAATTTTCTTTTTTGGAATGTCTCCATTTCCAATAAATTTGCTTTTTTTAATAAATCTTCCATTGCTTCGGCTATTCTTAACTAAGTAGTTTTTCTTTATTCCATTTATATTTCGTATTTCATGATAAACCATATGATATTAGGTGGGCACATATTTATAAATGTATGTCTTTGTGCCCATATAGTTGGAATAGGTAAATCTAAAAGAAGAAATTTAAATTTGGTTGCTACGCAACTTAGGGAAGGATGAACTAGATTTAATATTGTGATAAATAATAAATCTGATTATAATAATTTAGATGTGGACGAGGTCACAGGTTGAGTGAGAATCAGTGAATTCAGAGATTTATTGTAAGGTAATCGCGCACAATCTAATGCTTTACAATTAGAGATTTTCAACAAGAGCCTTAAAAAACAAAAAGGTTTAAAAACCTAAATTTTTATACATAATTACGTAAAATTCTTTACGGAAAATTTAAAGATGGCTAGGTCGGAATCGCGAATTCCTCGCTATCCATTTTTCGCGAAGAAAAGAAAAAACAAAAAATGGCTAAAGAAAAACCAAGCATGAATGTTGTGTTTGTTGGGCATGTCGACGCTGGAAAGTCAACAACTGTAGGCAGGCTTTTATTTGACAGCGGCGCTGTTACTGAACAAGAAATGAAAAAGCTTAAAGAAGAAGCTGTTAAACATGGAAAAGTTGGTTTTGAATTTGCTTATGTTATGGACAAAATCAAAGAAGAAAGAGAAAGAGGAGTTACAATTGACCTCGCTTATAAAAAAGTTATTACACAAAAATATGAAGTTACAATCATCGACGCACCAGGGCACAGAGATTTTGTTAAGAACATGATCACTGGTGCTTCGCAAGCTGATGCTGGTTTCTTAGTTATTGCTGCGCCAGCTGGTGTTCAACCACAAACTACAGAGCACTTATGGTTAATGAGAACAATGGGTGTTTCTAACTTGGCTGTTTTAATTAATAAAATGGATGAAGTTAATTATGATGAAGCTAAATTCAAGAAAAATAAAGAAGATGTTGAAAAACTTTTGAAGCAAGTTGGATACAAATTAGAAAATGTTCCTTTTTTAGCTATTGCTGGATTAAAAGGAGATAATGTTTTGAAAAAATCCACTAATATGCCTTGGTATAAAGGACCAACTGTTATGGAACAATTTGATGCGTTCCCTACACCAGAAAAGCCGACGCAACTGCCTTTGAGAATGCCTTTACAAGATGTTTATGATATAACTGGAATTGGAACTGTTCCTGTGGGAAAAATCGAGACTGGAATTATGAAACCAGGACAAAAAGTTATTGTTCTTCCCGGAAGAAGCGGTAAAGGAGTTCCAGGAGAGATTCGAACTATTGAGGCTCATCATGAACAATTAACAGAAGCTCTTGCTGGGGATAATGTAGGTATTAATATTAGAGGAGTTGGAAAGAAAGATGTAGCTCGAGGAGATGTTGTTTGCGACGCTGCTAAGCCAGCACCAATTGTTGAAGAGTTTATTGCTCAAGTTGCAGTAATCAACCACCCAACTGTTTTGGCTAAAGGATACACACCTGTATTCCATGTTCACACAGCTCAAGTTCCTTGTCAATTTGTTGAACTAATTGAAAAAACATCTCCTGATGGAAGCAAGCATGCAAATCCAGATTTCTTAAAGAACGGAGATGTTGCTAAAGTAAGAATAAAACCAATGGGCAACTTAGTTTTGGAAAAACAATCTGACAATCCACACATGAGTAGATTCGCTATTCGTGATGCTGGCGCAACCGTCGCTGCTGGTGTTTGTATTGAATTAACGCCAAAGAAATAATTGGTGAAATAATTTTTTGATATTAAATTATATTGATATTGTTTATTAAATTTTAAATTATGAAAATGGAAAAAACATATGCCCGAGAATTTGCAGAAATATATGATAGATTAGACGGGGCTTTGACACATATTATTGAAGCAGAAAAAGAACATAGGGAAAATAATAGATGGATGAGGAATTATGATTCTTCGCAATTATTTAAAGATGTTGAAAAAATAGTGAAAGAGCATCATCCTCATTTATTAGAAGCTGGATTGGGTGTAATGAGTATTGTGACTTATGTTTTAGAACATCTTCCAAAACCCCAAAGAGAACTGATGTTAGGTTATAGTGAAACGCGAAGGCCTATTCTCTCTGAAGCTGGGGCGTGATTTATTAAGTCCAGCCTACAAATTAACATTAGCACTCGCAAGCTCGTGTCATCAATGGCTCAAAACTGACTTTGTCAAGTTTTTCGCTTAAGAAAATTGTTAATCCATAAATTTTGAGATAGGTTGTTATCATTTTTCTCGACGGAAAATCCTGCTGAAAGCGGATTTGGAGTTACAATTAATTTTCGAACGAAGTGAGAAGTAATTTTCGGTTAGCCTTCGACATATGTTGTTAAGTCATATATGTGAAAGAGTATAACAATTTTTATAAAGCAGTGTCAATTGTTTTTAATATGGCAAAGGCTACATTAGATGTTAAAGTTGAAAGATTAGTAAGAAATTCGAAAGGTTCTTTTGATAGGGTGAATATTGGAAGTCTTCGTTCTCTTTATCCATTGATAATGAAAACTCTTCCAAAAACTGGCGACGATTCAATGGCAATTATAGATTATGAAGCAAGACAATCTGTTGAAGAAATGGCTGAAGGGAAAGTGAAATTACCATCGAAGGTTTTCTATGATGTGGATATAGTTGATATAAATGAAATGGGTGAGGATGGAACTGTCGGTATGATGGTTGTGGGATATCAATTCTATGGAAGAAGATAACCAAAAGTCTTAAAAACCTCCTTCTTTTTGGTTTAGTATTAGAGAATATCATATTACGATATTATATCACATCACTTTCATTTTAGCGTCATGCTTTTTGTGAATGGTTACTAATAGTATCCCAATAATTTAGATATTTTTCTAAGAAATCAATTATGATTTCAATAAATAAATACGGAGAAATAAACATGGCAAAAGTGAGTCCAGTATCAATAAAATATATGATACATGTAAACTTTACAGCTGAAGGTGCATTGGAAAAACCAGATGTTATCGGAGCTATTTTCGGGCAGACAGAAGGTTTGCTTGGAAGTGACTTGGAACTAAGAGAACTTCAAAAAGAAGGAAAGATAGGAAGAATAGAAGTTGATCTTGAGAAAAGAGATAAGAAAACTTTTGGTAAAATAAAAATCCCGACTGCCTTAGATCAGTCAGAAACTACATTAATTGCTGCTGCTATTGAAACAATTGAGCGAATTGGTCCTTGTGATTCTTCATTAGAGATTGATAAAATTGAAGATGTTCGGGGAACTAAAAGAGATTTCATTATTGAAAGAGCAAAGAAGTTAATGAAAGAAATTGAAGGTTCTGCTGATTCAAGGGAAATTTCTAATACAATAAAGGATTCTGCAAAAATCACTGATATACAAGAGTATGGTGATGAAAGGCTTCCTAGCGGCGACTTGACTGACAAAGAAGTTATTGTTGTTGAAGGAAGAGCAGATGTTTTGAATTTGCTTAGAAATGATATTAAGAATGTTATAGCAATGAATGGGACAAAACTTCCAGATGCTATTAATAAACTTGGCAAGGAAAAAGAACTTACTCTGTTTGTTGACGGCGATCGTGGAGGCAAGTTGATTATTCAAAATGTTATTGACAATGCAAATATTGCTTACATTGCAGTTGCGCCTGATGGAAAAGAAGTTGAAGAGCTTATGAAAAAAGAAATTTTGATGGCTCTTAGAAGAAAGATGAGTATTGATGAATTTAATTATAAGAATGGTTCAAGCAGAGGGGCGAATTCAAACGCCTCTCGTGCTTCAACTTCAAAAGAATTGTGTTCTGAAGACAGAAGAAAATTGAAAGAGATTTTTGAGAAAAATCAAGGAAGCGGCAAAGCAATTATACTTAATGAAAATTTAGAGGAAATAAAAAAGGTTTCAACAAGAACAATTAGTTCAACTTTGAAACGAATTAATGAAAAGGTTTTTGCAATTGTGATGGATGGCACTGTTAATTCTGGAATAATTGAATCAGCAGAGGAATCTAATGTGGCTGTAATTGTTGCAAAGAATTTTACAACTACTAATACAAACATTGAGTTGTTGAGTTTTTAGAAATAGCGCTCGCAAGCTCACGAATTATAGCTCAAAGTCCTGCTTCGCTTGGACTTTTCGTAGAGAAGAATGTTAAAGCAAAAATTCTGTAATATATCTTAGGGGTTAATTGAGATGTTTAGTTAGCTGTTAAGTCCACTTTATAAGTAAATGTTAGCGCTCGCAAGCTCGTGATATCATTAGCTCATAATCGACTTTAACTCACATCCAGACTTTGTTATTCATAAAAATTAGTCAAAGTCAAAATGCTCTACTCGCGTCCACGTTTTGTTATTGATATTTAAAATTGTCAAAATGTAAACGCTCGGTCAGATTATTCGCTTAAAGATTTTGTTAACGAAGAAATTCAAGCGATAGCGGAATTTCTGAGCATCAATAACTTGCGACTTTGGAGCGAGCAAATATTAGTAAAGTATGTTAAGAATCAATGTTTACTTTACGTTCTCAAAAACTTTATATACATTCTATTCTTATCTTAAATATGAACAAAGGGGGGTTGAGTGCAAAATTAAAAATTGTAATTGTTTTGATTATTGTAATCCTTGCGATTGCGATTTATTTTACGTTTTTTTATTCGTATAAATGCAAAGACATATCCTGTTTTAGAGAACATCAAAAAAGATGCAATTTGATTTCCAGCAAAACGACTTTTGTAAATGATGTTGAAGATGCGACTTGGCTTTATCATATTAAAGGAAAAAAAGGAGATGAATGCAAAGTGCAGGTTAAACTTTTGCAAGTTAAAAAAGGTGATGTTGGTTTTTCAAAGCTTGAAGGACAATCAATGAATTGTTATGTTCCTATTGGAAGTGTTGTTGCTCCTGAATCAGATATATCAAACTGCCATGGTTTGTTAAAAGAAGATTTGCAAGAAACAATAATCAATAAATTACACAAATATATTGTGAATAATCTTGGAGAGATTAGCGAGGAGTTAGAGAAGCCATTGTAAGTATAAAGATAATTTGATTAGAAAATAGATTTAATAATTACAAGATAGTTTTGATACATAAAATTTATAAGATAAATTCTTGATTTAACCGAGGATAAAAGGCATATAATTATCTTATGAAAATTTATCACTGGTTGTTACTGACACTCAATGATATTTTTATTACTCTATAAGAGCTATAATTTGTTATCACCATAAAGTTTATAAAGAAAAAAATGGTTCAAAATTTAACTAAATTTATAAAAACCCAAATGAAAACAAAAAACGTTTTGGTTTCAATCGTGGCACTCGCAGCAATCGTTCTTTTAGCGACAACTGTTATTGCAGCAAGAACTAGTCTTACAAGTGACGAAAAAGTTTATGTAAGAGGAAATTTTGTTGAAGATGAAGATGTAATCAGTGTTAATGAAGGAGAAACAGTTCCTATAAGAGTTGTATTCACTTCAGACGTTGATGCTTCAGATGTAAAAGTTGAAGCTCGAATCGATGGTTACAGAGTTGATGTTGAAGCAGAAACTTCAAGATTTGATGTTGAAGCTGGAAAGGGATATTCTAAAAGTTTGTCTCTTAATATTCCAACTGAACTTAGCAATGAGTTAAGTGATGACGCAACTCTTGAAATTAAAATCTTCAATAGAGATTTTGAAACAGAAGCTGATAACATTGAACTTAGAGTTCAAAGAGAATCATACAGTGTGATGGTTATGTCTGCTGACACATTACAATATGTGAAAGCCGGACAATTATTGCCTGTTGATGTTGTTATCAAGAACATCGGTTACAACGACTTGGATGATTTGTACATAACTGCTACAATCCCATCAATTGGTGTTGAACGAAGAGCTTATTTCGGAGACTTGGTTGCATTAGAATGTGATGATAGCAATACTGCAGTTGAAAACTATGGTGTTGATATCGACAGAGGATGCAATGAAGATGACGAAGAAGTTGCTTCTGGAAGATTGTATCTTCAAATTCCTGAAGATGCAGAACCTGGTGTTTACACAATTGATGTAAAGGCTACAAGCGATGATGCAAGTGCAAGTGATACGGCGCAAATCACTATACAAAATGACTTTTTAGGGGACAATGTAATTTCAACAGTTACTTCAAGAACAGTAGCTGCTGGAGAAGAAGCTGAATACAGCATCTTGATTGTGAACCCAACTAACAAGTTGAGAGTTTACAGAGTTGTTCCAGAAACTTCTGGTGATTTGGCAGTTTCAGTAAGCGAAAGTGTTGTTGCTGTTCCTGCTGGTTCAAGTAAGACTGTTACTTTGATGGCTAGTTCAGACAAAGAAGGTACATATAACTTTAATGTTAATGTATTTTCAGATGAAGAAGTTGTTGGACAAACAGCATTGACTACTAAGGTAGAAGGAAAGGCATCTGGAACATCAAGTGCAACAAACCCTGTAATTGTTTTAACAGTTGTTTTAGCAATTATCTTTGTTGTATTGCTTATTGTGTTGCTTGTATTGATTGGAAGGAAACCTGAAAAATCTGAAGAGTTTGGCGAAAGCTACTACTAATTTTTCTTTATTTTTTTTATTTTTTTTAATTTATTTTTTTTATTTTAATAGCACTCGCTCGGAGAGCTCATGGATTGATATGGCCTACGCATCTGCCTTTGGCAAGATGCTTCGTTAGGGAAAAGAGCGAATGAAGAAAAAACTTCTAAGTAAATTATGAGTTGATTAAATGATTGTGAGAAATTATGGGGGAAGGGTCAAATAAAATTATATCTTAAATCCAAAAATATATAAACAAAATCACCTTGAGTTTTTTATGGAAAATCAATCTTTAATAGAAGAAAACGAGCAGCTCAAAAAAGCAATTGCTGTTTTATTGAACAAGAAGTTAATGTCTGAAATCAATGAGGCGCTTTCAAGAATAGAAAATGGAGAATTTGTCAGCGAGGATGATTTTTTCAAGAATTCGCCTGTTGAAGAATTTCGTTGATTTTTTCTTTTGTTAATTCATTTAGAAATTTTCTCTGTTCGTCTTTATGTTCAATAGCCAAAACTAGGATTAATTTGTCTTTTTCCTTTACATAATAATAAATTCTATAACTCTGTAAATATAATTCATATAATCCCGGAAGAAAATGCAGTGGTTTTCCCATCGAGGTTGGAGCTTCCTTTAATCTTTTCAGTTTTTTATCACCTTCAATTTGAATAGAATTATCTAGTTTTCTATATTTTCTTTCAAAAACTTTATCAAATATTAATAGATATTGACTCATTTCATATCTTCAAACTGACAATCTTGCTTATTCCCTCGTGCATGCTGACTCCGTAAAGATTTGATGCGTTTGTTATGATTTCGTCGTTGTGTGTTATGACTATGTATTGGCCTTTTTGCATGTATTTCTTTAATAAACCGCCGAGGCGTTCTGAATTTCGTTTGTCTAAAGCTGCGTCGATTTCGTCGAGAATGTAAAAATGATATGGCGAATATTCCTGGATTGCGAAAATTAACGAGAGTGCGACGAGAGTTTGTTCGCCTCCGCTTAATGATGTTACGTCAAAGTATTTTCCGTGTCCTGTTTTGACTATTATCTGGACTCCGGAATCATTTTCAAAAGGGTCTTTTTTGTTTTCGATTTCTAAAGTAACATGGCCTTTTGTTGAAAGTTGTGAGAAATTCCTTGAAAATATTTCATTTAATGCGTGCAAGGTTGTGTTGAAAGCTTTTTTCTTTTTAATGTCAATTTCGTGAATAATTTTTAAAATTCCTGATTTTTCACTGTCGATTAATTCGGCGCGTTCACGGACAGAGTCGTATTCTTTTTTTACTTGATCATAAACTTCCAACGAACGGAGATTTACCGAGCCAATTCTTGATAAAGTTTCCTGAGATTTTTGGAGTTTTTCAAGAAGTTCTTCTTTTTTTAATTTTATAATTTGGGTGTTTGGAAATGAAAGCATTTCAACTTCTAGATTTTCTAGTTCTGCGTCGTGGCGTGCCTTTTCAATCTTTAATTCATTGTTTTTTTGCTCTATATTATGAATTTCGTTTTGTTTGTGAATCAATTGGGTTTCATTTTCGCGAATCTCCTTTTGAATTGAATCTCTCTCGGAGATAAGTTTTTGATTTCGTTGTATTAGGTCTTGTTCTCTGTCGTTTTTTTCATCTAAAGAAGATTGTTTTTCATCTGATTCTTGTTTTAATGATTCTAATTCTTCATTAAAATCAGATTCGTCGGAAGACAATTGTTTTAAGTTTGATTTCATTCTTTCCAGTTCTCTTTGTTTGTAAGACATTTCTGAATCAATTGTTTCTTCGCTTCTTAATGAGATTTCCTGAAGTTCTGCCCTCACTGTTTCGTATTTGTTTTCAATATTTGAATAATCGTCAAAAGATTTTTCTAAATTAGATTGTCGTTTTCTAAGTGAATTAATTTCAACAATTTTTTTATCAATTGATTCTTGAAGGGTTTTTATCCTTTCATTTTTTTCGTTTATTATTAATAACCTATTTAAGTCAGATTCTCGTTTTGATATTTCCGAGGAGATTTTTGCAACGTCTTCTTTTAATAAATCACGTTTTGTATAAAGTTCGTTGAGTTCTTTATCGTGTTTAGATATTAATATTCCTAAGTCTTTTATTTTTGGCGAGGTTTCGTTTTTAATTGAAGAAATGTGTTCAGAGGTTATTTTGCTTTTGCATAATGGGCAAGTGTCAATTTTTGAAATGTCTTTTGTGAGTTTTTGAAGGTTAGCGATTTCATGTTCTGAATTATAATTTTCTTTTTCTATTTCTCTTTCTCTAATGTTTAATTTGTCCAGAATTTCGCGTTTTTCAGAAAGTGTTTTTTTTAATGAGATTAATTTTTCTTTAGTTGTCTTTTTGTCAAAGAGTTCAGAAATCATTGAATCAATTTGTCGAAGACTTAATTCGGATTCGTTTTTAGTGTCTTGAAGAGATTGCTCTTTCTCTCGAAGACGTTCTTTGTTTGATTTTAATTCTGATTTAACCATGTAGAATTTTTTTCTTTGGTCTTCTAGTTGCTCGAATTCTTTTTTCTTTTTTTCAAGATCCGATTCTTTTTTAGCCAATGGCGCTTCTTTTCTTAAATCCCGGAGTGTTTGTTCATGTTCAAGAGTTTTATCTTCAAGGTCTTGTTTTTGTTTTTCTATTTGAGAAATTTTAGATTCGTAGTTTTCAATTTTTACATTTAATCCAGCGAGCTCTGCTCTTATGTCTGCAATTTCACGATTGAGCATTTCTTGTTCTATTCCAGATGACTTTTCAATTTTTGAATTGATAGAAGCTACTTTTAATCTTGAGTTCTCTATTTCTGATTGTGTTTTTGTTAAAGTGATCTTTATTTTTTCAATTTGTCCAACAAGCTTTGTAATTTCTTGCTGTAATAAATCAACTTCTTTTTTCTTTTTTGAAATGTCGCTGCTTATTATTGATGCTTTGAAAATCTTGACGCTGCTTTCTAATTTCTTGAAACGCAATGCTTCCTGTCTTTCTTTTTCAAGATTATTTAAATAAGATGTTCTTTCTCTAAGAATCGCCGCAACTTCTTTTAGCCTTTCTTCTGTTTTGTTTAATTCTTTTAAAGATTTTTCTTTTCGCGATTCGTAGATTGCTATTCCTGAAACCTCTTCTATGATTCCGCGCCGTTCGTCTGGTTTCATTCTAACAAAGTTTTGAATTTCACCTTGGAGAATTATGTTAAAGCCGTGTGGGTCAATTCCTGCTTGAGCTAATAAAGTTAGGACTTCTTGCCGTGTTTTGGTTTCGTTGTTGATTTTGTAAATGCTTTGACCATTTTTTCTTACTATTCTTTTAATTGAAACTTCACTTGAATCTATTGTAAAAGTTTTATCGTCGTTTGAAAATACTATTTCTACTATTGCTTCTTTTGAAGGGGACGCAGCTTTTGTTCCCATAAAAATTAAATTGGCTGCTTTTTTTGCACGAATTGATTTTATACTTAGTCTTCCAAGAACAAAACACAACGCGTCTGAAATGTTTGATTTTCCTGAACCATTTGGGCCAAGAATAACATTTATTCCGTTGTCGAAGGGGATTTCAGTTTTGCGCGGAAACGATTTGAAACCGTGCATCACCAATTTTTTTAGTATCGCCATTTCTAGAAAAAGTTATGAGTGTTTTTAAAGATTGGTGTAGATTTATCTTCCAATTACAATAATAAGAAGTGAAATTATTATAAAAAGTGCCGGAATAATTGTTAAATATTTAAATGGTTCAATAAAAACTGCGATAAGCAATAACAACGGCATTAAAATTGCTCCGTATATCATAAAATTGGAACCAAGCTTTTTTAGTTTTCTATTTGCTTTAATTTTGTCTATTTCATAACCATATAAAATATTTATAATTGCTAAGGCAATAAAAGCAATATGTGAGAGTCTTAACATTCTTCTTGGAAGTGATGTGTAATCTCCTATTGGAGAAGGAAATGGGCCATTAAACGACCACATTCCCATAATTGCTCCGAGAATTATTCCGCAAAGAATCCAAATCCACCCAAAAGAAATATTCTTTTTTCCAATATCTATTTCCATTTCAAATATCTTCCGTCATTTTTAGCATACTTAAGAAACCAAACAAAAGCAACTAAAAAGATTACATCAATAATTGCAAACCAGAAGAAAACTATGTTTGCAAGGTCAGTAAAATAAAAATAACTGGTTAATCCAGCGTATACAATTTTATATACAACCCCTAATTTTACTAAATCAATATTCCTGTATAAATTCAAATAAATAAAGTAATAACCAACACCCATAGCAAAAACAAAGGCCGCAGCCATTTGCAAGTACATTGGATAAACAGGAAGGGAAATATCAAAATAAGAAAATATTGGTTTGTAAAAGAAGAAAAATAAAACCCCTAATATTAAATCGTAAATTGCAGCGATTAAAAAAAGTGCTCTAAAGAAACTATCTTTTCCCCCCCTCATAAAAACAGAATGTTATTTTATTATTTAAATGTTTGCATAAGACTCGGGAAAGGTTTTATCTTTTGATAGATTTTTTATCCTATTTCTAAAAGCCAAATTAATAGCTAAATTTCCAACAACGCCCAGAAGACTTCTCATTGAAGGTCTTTTTAGAAATTGTCCGAGCTTCCAAAAAATTCTTTTATACATTAACTTTTTAGAATTAAATTCTTTCGATATCCAACTAACTCCTTCGTATAATTCTTTTGAAGTCATGTTTTTTGGTTTAATTACAACATGCCTAAAATCATATTTGGAATAATCATTTGTGATTAATCTCTTTTGTTCCTTAAATTCATTATACATCTTTGTTCCAGGTATTGGTGTTAAGTACATTGCGAGAAAGGATTCTATTTTTGTTTCGTTTAGAAATTCAAGGGTTTCTTTAAAAATGTCTTTTGTATCATTATCAAATCCGAACATGAATCCTGCTTCAATACATATTCCATATTTGTGAAGTAAATCAACGGTTTTTTTATATTGTTCAAGATGATTATGTTTTTTATTAACTTCATTTAAACTTAATTTTGAAATTGAATCAAATCCTAAAAACAAACCAAAACAACCACTT
>Ga0209542_10009426_pt1 | contig 17901 bp, 19 predicted proteins | sample RifCSPhighO2_01_FD_184028 | JGI IMG/M metagenome (GOLD analysis project Ga0209542, IMG submission 184028) | Soil microbial communities from Rifle, Colorado - Rifle CSP2_plank highO2_0.1 (SPAdes) (version 2) | ecosystem: Environmental > Terrestrial > Deep subsurface > Rock core/Sediment ...
CCATTGAATTAGTGGAGAAAGAAACTTGGCGCCGGGAAAAATTACTCATGAACGCAAAATATCTTAGAGAAAAATTAACCGAACTCGGTATTGATTTCCGTAATTCGCAGACCCAAATCATTCCGATAATGATAGGCGACGAAAAAAAAGCTATGAAAGCAAGCGAAGAACTTCTCAAAAACGGAATTTTCGTCCCTGCCGCTCGCTGGCCGGCAGTACCTTTGGGTCATGCGCGATTGCGGGTTACCGTTACCAGCGAACATACTCGGGAGCAGATAGATCAATTGGTTCTAAATTTGAAAAAGATAAAAGCCGGTGTGGGGTTTTAAGTGTTATCCGCTGACTAAATCAATTTTAAAGCTTCATTTAAAAAGCAAAAGTCTCTTTCTTTAGTAAATTTTCTTCCACAATCATCAGAAGTTTGCTCCGGGAAATTAATTAATTTTAATGCTTCGTCTGGTGGCACCCAAACAATCTCATAACCGTATAATTTTTCTCTATCAGAAAAATTGGGAGCGTTTTTTTTGAAATTTGTTCTTTTGGAGATTCTCGCAAAAAGTTGAATTAATAGTTAAACAAGCTATAATTAAAACAAAATGAACACACCCATGTTTGATATTCCACCTATCTCCGATGCCCCACCACAACCAAAACCACCAAATCCGAGACTACCACCACCATAAAGGGGATTCAAGGCAAGAGCAATCTTGCCTTTTTATTTTTTTGTTGTATAGTTATAAAAAGATTTGACATTAAACCACACTTAGATTAAACTCTCAACAGATTACCTTAACAAAAGGAGAACCTATGTATAACGGTCAAAATGATTACGACGGAGATGACGGCGGTTGCATTGGAAAACCCTGACAATCTCAACAAAGAAAGGATTAATGTTATGCCCGAGGGAAATTGTAGCGGCGATGGCTCGGAAGAGTTTGCCGACCATTCTAGTGTCCGATACCCAATGGGATTTCTTCAAATTCCAATGGAGTATCTCGGAGCACTATTTTTGGGAAGTTTGCCCGACCGGGAAAATTTACCAAAATTTCACCCGCTTAACGGGTTAAAAAACTGCTATTAGCAGGAGAGTCGCCATTGAGTAATGGATCGACTCGTTACAACCGCAACTTGGTTATCCTTAAGGATGTTATGCCTGAAGATGGACCTGATCACGATGACTATGGCCATGACAGTTGGCCTTGAGAGCATCAGCCCCCTATGAAATGTAGTAATAGGGGGTTGAATTTTTTATTATGAATCCGCAAATCAAAATAAAATTTAATAAGTTTCTTTCTCCGATTTTTACCGATTGGATTCACCAACATGACAAGTGGAAGAATTGGAAAGAACCGACTCAAGGCGAAATTGACACTAAGGTCAAGCTTTTTAACGCTGTTTGGGATAAAAAAGGAGATGAGATTTTAACTAAGATGCAGAAATTTACTGGTCTTAATTTCAAACGGAACATCATTGATGTCCACATTGTCGCTGGCAACCCCCGCGCCTTTAACTTTCCCATTGTTTTGAAAAGCAATTTAACTGAAGACGAGTTTATCACTATTCTTACCCACGAACTTACTCATACTTTACAAAGCGACAATGATGTTGATTATATTTCTTACTGGAAATCTAAGTATCCCAAAGAAACTAATACTACTTTGAATCACATTGTAACTTATGCGGCTCTTCGTCATATCTTTAAAGGTTCTATGACTCTTTTGAAAATTAAAAAGGAGGCTGATAATCACTCTACCAATGAGTATACTAGGGCTTGGGAAATTGTCGTTAAGGAAGGATATGGAGAAATTGCTAAACAATTACGCATTTTGCGTCATTCTATTTCAGTGGTATAATGTTGGTAATGAAAGATTTGGTTTCTGATGAGTATTTATCAAAAAAATATCCAACGAGGGGAAGTTTTGTAGTGCAAGGGAAAACTGTCAACATTCCGGCGATTTACAAGGGTCAAGGTCTGACGGCGGTATTTCCAATTTCGTATAAAAAAGCAACAGAATTGATTCATTCAAAAGATTTGAAACCGGCGCGGTTTTCATTTACAAAAGCGCTCTTAAACATCACCGCTTTTGATTTCAGTGAAAGCCCAATCGGACCATATACCGAATTAGCTTATGCGATACCAGTTTTGTATAAACCAAAATTGAACATTCCTCTCTTGCCAGCTTTGTTGAATAAACATTGGAAAGGGTTTGGATATTATGTGTTGGATCTAATGCAAAGTACAGAGATAGCAATTGAGCATGGAAATCAGCTTACAGGATATCCGCATAACAATAACTTGATAGATGTGCGCTTTGTGAAAAATCATTCCACATTAAAAATCGTCGCTTCCGACAAATTTGGAGATATAATTAATATTCAAGGTTTAGTGACTGAATCATATAAAAATGTCTTTCAAACTTACGCGACTTATTTCGAAAAAAATGGAAGTTTCTCTGAAATCCAAATGGATGTGTATGGCGATGAAACAAAAATGCGTGATGTGAATCTTCAGTTTGGAAAAAGTAAATTAGCCGATATTGCGAGTGCCGTTGTTTCTACAAGACCTGTGCAAGCAAGTTACTATCCACATGTTATAGAAATTAACCCGGTAACTTTAAAACATTTATGATCAAGTATTTTTTAACGGGAGTGGTTGTTGTGCTGATGGGCTCATTGTATTTTCTCAACACAATGTACCCGGATGTAAAAGGACGATTGTTTTTTTCGGTCTTTGTAGTTTTAGTGGCTTTAGTAAAAATCTGGGAAAGTTTTTATACTTCCAAAGAAAAGGACGCGCTAAAATATCATGGTGATTGGACATTGATATTAACCGCTTTGTTATATTTCGCAACGGGAATAGTAATTGTTTTGGAGTTTTTTATCATAAATAGAAAACTTAATTTATATTTTGTTATAATAGGCCTCGCAATTTTCTTGTCGGCAATACTTTTGCGGTGCTGGAGTATAAAAACATTAGGTAACCAATGGGCTATTCATGTGGCCGGCCCATCAAAGTTAAACAATGAACTTGCTTTAATAACGACCGGTCCATATAAATATGTGAGGCATCCTATTTATCTAAGTTATATTCTAGATTTGATGGGTTTGGCCATTGCGTTCAGCGCTTTTTACGCTCTGCTTTTTGTTATAATTATCAATGTCCCCTCTTACATTTTGAGGTCGTTATTTGAAGAAAAGAGCGCTCTTAAGCACTTTGGTCGACAATATTCTGAATATAAAAACAGAACTTCTTTTATGATTCCCTTAAAAAAATCACGAGAATCCCCTTGACACGAAAACAAAATGGGTGTAGCTTATAGATAGAGCTACCGGTGAGTGCCGGAAAGTTCTTCGACACCAACAACCTTAACTCTACGGAGGATAAGATTATGAACAATGATAAGTTCGTCATTCTAGTTAATGACGAAGACTTCGTGAAGTCTAGCTTCACCCATCGGGGTGGCATCATCAATGTTTGCGTTGCTGTGGCCATCAAACCTAATGGAGTTGCTGTCCGCAATTCCAACGATCCCACGAAAAACACAGTGTTTTTCACTCGTGATGAGTGGCAGGCCTTCACCAAGGGCGTTCACAACGACGAGTTCGAGGTTTGACAGAAAGGGGGTGGCACAAACAATGTTACCCCCTATTTATTATGAAAGACAAAATTACATTTTTATATGGTTTAGGAGATAGAAAAGAATATAAATCATTATTCAAATATTTTAACATACCTAAAATAAATTGGAACAAAAGTGCAATTACACCTCCTATTGGAAAGGTAAAAATTCTAATAGGGTTTTCTATGGGTGCTATACTAGCATGCGAACATGCCATTAAACATAAAGTAGAAACTCTTGTATTGTGCTCAATGACTACGGGGGTAGAGACATTGGCCAAAGTAAGAGCTTCCGGAATCATTTTTCTAGTAGGTGAAAAAGAAAAATGGGTAATAAAGGATATGAATAGATTAGGAAAGGATTTAAAATGCGATTGGCGAATAATCGTAATACCGAAAGCAGATCACAAGATCGATATTTTATATCGAAAAGCAATACTTGACGCAATAGAGCAAAAGTAAAAACCCCTCGCGTTGCGAGTGGTTTTTACTAAAGTCCGTACAGATTTTTGTTGTTAAGTGAAGTGTGCGGTGGTTTTCTTTTTTGTGCCTTTCCCTCGTAGAAATGGTATGATAATGACAATAAATATGAATCAATCGCCAAAGCCGAAAACTAAATTTTTGAAATGATTTTGTATAAGACAATTACTTTTGGAGACGGCCAAAAAGTAGTATGATGAAAAAGTAATTTATGTCCTACTTCCATCATATAAAACATCGGGTTGGGCATAAATATCGGGAATTTCGGCATAATCCTTTGGTTTCAATCGCATATTTTATAATCAGAAAAGTTTTCGGGCCAATTGTCAGATTGATTTGGATAAAAGAAGTTAGTGGCATCAAACATATTCCGAGATATGGTCCGGCAATTGCCGCTTTCAATCACCAAAGCTATTTTGATTTTTTATGTTTTATCGCCGTTTCTCCGAGGAATATCCACTTTCTTTCCGCGGAGAAATTTTTTGAACATAAACTTTGGAAACCATTGATGAAAATTACTGGTCAGATAAAAGTTATAAGAGGCGAAAGCGAACATCACCTAGCTGTCCATAATCTTGTCCACAAACATCTTGATGCCAGTAAATTCATAGGAATTTTTCCGGAGGGCACTAGAGCACCTGATAATGAAAAAATGTTAAGACCGTTTACCAGTGTCGCTCGTTATGCGATTTTTAAAAAAGTTCCTGTAATACCAATAGGACTGAAAGGCACATTTGAAGTAATGTCTCGCCATGACAAGAAACCAAAATTTACAAAAATGGTATCAATTAAAATCGGCGAACCGATTGATTTATCGCATCATAACCATGAAAAAGTAACCCGCGAGGAGTATAGAAAAATCACCAATGAGATTATGTTCAAAATTGCTGAATTGTCGGGAAAACAAGTTTATACAGGAACATAAAACGAATTAAGAAAAGACATTAACATCTGCACGGTACAGAATTATTGTTGAATAAGAAAAATCCAAAGATCCAACAAACCATCCGTTGAGATTGCGACAAAGAAACAAAAAGACGAATAATTTGTTGTGACGGGGTAATCACCGATTGCCTCGTTTTATTTTTGTTACCAGTTTTTTATATCTTTCAAAACTCGACATTCCGAGAGCTTTACGTCTGAGGTTTAAGTTTTTTTGGTCTTCAATCTTTAAAAATTCAACGGTGCTATTTTTCATTCTCTTAAATTGGGTTCCATATAGTTGAGGTCTTTTTTTTATAACTAATTTTTTATCAATCATAAAAGCAATATCACCTTTATCTACTTCATTTTGGGACGCTTGCGTCAGAACATTTATAGATTTATTTAAAAGAGGAATATTTCCTGAATGAAGTGTTATTACTACTGCGGTTTTGTATGCCTTTCGCGATGAAGTGGTTATGGTTGGAAAACCATGTTTGTTAATCAAGTTTTTTAAAATGTCTACACGCCGATTGTTTGCTTTCTCCAGTTCTTGCCCACTTATCAAACCAGCCCGATATTTTTTTAAGTTATCTTGGTCTTCTGACAACAACGATTCTAAGATTTTTATTGTTTTTTTAGGTAAGACTTTTTTCATGTTCACTTGATAAAATGATAAAAAATAAGGCCCCATAGTTGTGATACTACAAGGCCTCCTTTTCTTCCCATCGTCAGATGGTGTCCGAATCACCCGTGTAACTGATCTCTGTGTCGATCTCCCGGGCGAAGTCGGTTTCCGGACTTTCTGCGATTTTTGCTTCGCATTGTTCGGAATGAAGAAATGTTATGGGCAGTGTCTCTTCGTTCATTTGTTTTTCTCCTTTCTAGGATTGAACCAATCCGATTTTAAGCCTACCACCCCGCTAAAAATTTTGCAAGAGTGCTAGATATCGGATGTCCAGCCATAGTTTCCGACGGTACCCATTGACCTTGGGGGTTGATTTCCAAAAAGATGTGTCCCTTTCCCTCTGAGAAACACATATCGATTGCCCCAAAATTTAATCCCAGACGGTTGACTATCTCAACACACTTTTCTTTAAGTCCGTCTGAGAGTTGATATCTCTCGTATACCCGGTTTAATTTGTGATGACGCCAATCAAGATTAGTTTCGCTGGCCCCACGATTTTCGCTATGGCTGATTTTTACAGCAAACACCTTTTGTCCGATTACAGTAACTCTGATGTCGAACTCTTGCATCGCTGCTTCCTGAAAAATCACCGGGCAATTTCTGATTCTTTCGATATTACGAAGCAGTAGATTTTTGTCCACAATCTTGGTATATATCGCCAGATTTTTTCTATCAGAATCTGTGGGATCATCTGAAAGCCTAACAAAGCTAGTCCCGACGGGCTTCATAATGATTGGTATATCTCGATTAGTTTCAAGAAATGCCGCGACTAATTTCGGATCGTTGGATATCAATGTCTTCGGAATACGGAAGCCGATTTGTTTAGCAATTTCAAGTTGTAATGGTTTTCTGTTCGCCAATCTTGTTTTTTCCGGGTCAGATACCCATTTTACCTTCGGACCAAATAAGTTAAACAACGAACTGATAAACACTTCAGATTCTAATTCTATGTATCTTTGAAGTGTTTTGTTGGTTGGCGGATGAGCTTTTCCTTTTGGTCTCCTCCACCAAACACTTTTTACATTATCACCGGTAAATACCGATTCGTTCTGAGCAAACTTAATTGTTGCTGTTTCGCTAGAAAAATCTATTGAGGCACTTGTTCCGAGTGGAAAAGCGCCCAAGTCAACCAATTGGTTCGGTTGGTCAATTTCATTTAATCGCTGAATTAGCAATTTAGCACTTCCATCATCAGAGTGAGAAATCACAAGGACTTTTTTGGTTTTCATGGAACTTCCTTTCTGGTCCGAAACTACCATAAACTCTTAAGAAACGCAATGGTTTGAAATTTTGTTATCAAGATTCGGAAAATGAGAATTCTCGTGGTATTATTGGAAAGTTGGAGCCAGTAAATAATAGATTGGAAAAACATGAATGAATTGGTAATTTTTGATATAGACAATACTCTGGTGAAAGGGCAGAGTCAGAATATCTTGCTCAATTATCTTTATCGGAAAGGCTTGATTGGCAAGATTTATTTTTTGAAAATTTACATTTGGTTTGCGCTTTACAATTTTGGTATCGTAAAAAATCCCAAGCGAATTTTGGAATATGCTATAAAATTTATTGGCGGTAGGAAAGTCGAAGAGGTTAAAAATGTCATTAATGAATTTGTTAAAATAGAACTTAAAAAATACTTTTTTAAAGAAGCTATTAAAAAAATCGAGGAACACAAGAAAGCCGGCAGGAAAATTTTATTATTATCAAACGCTATAGATGCCTTAACCGGAGAAATTGCCAATTACTTAGGTGTGGATGAATATATTGCGTCAGAACTCGAAATAAAAGATAATAGGTATACGGGAAAATTGGTTGGCTCTTTAGCTTATGGCGAAAATAAGTTGGAAAAAGTAAAAAGTTTCCTAGTAAGTAGGAGTGGTTTGTCTTTAGATAATACTTGGGCTTATGCCGACCACCGCTCAGATATTACACTTCTAACTTCCGTCAAGCACCCAACTGTAGTAAATCCTGACGGAGGACTGACAATGTGCGCTGAGAAAAATAAATGGCCAATTATCCATTTTGATTTGAAAAAATGAATCTATTTGAAATATCAAGTGCGATTGTATTCTTTTCTAGTTTGGGTTTTGGGCTTTATGTCTATTCCCGAAATCGTCAATCGAAACTGAATAAATCATGGTTTGCATTTTCAGCGTCAGTGGCAATTTGGAGTGTATCGTTATATGGCGTTACTTCAAGTAGCACAAGTAGCCAAGCAATGATATGGCAATACTTTCTGGATGTGGCTGGAATTTTCGTCCCAATTCTTTATTTTTATTTCATTTCAAATCTTCTGGGGCTAAAAAACAAAATCCGTAGATGGTTTGCCTTATTAGCAGGAATCTTATTGACCATACTAAGTTTTACCTCTCTGTTTAAGTTGGGGGTGGCCAACAAATTTGAGTTCTTCTGGGTAAATCCGGGGCAATTGTACTTTTTGTTTCCGTTACTTTTTGTTTTTTTAATTCTTTGTTCAATTTTTGAGCTAATCAGAAGTTATCGCGAGACGACAGATAATAATCTCAAACAGCAGATAAAATATCAACTCCTAGGTGCTGCCATAGGATTTAGTGGTGGTGTTACAAATTTCTTGCCGCAGTTGTTTGATGTATATCCATTTGGTAATTATTTTATTACTCTCTATGTGTTTTTTATTGGCTACTCAGCTATACATAATCGATTATTTAATATTAGGACTGTTGCTGCAGAACTTTTTACCGGCGGCACAATTCTTGTGTTTTTGTTCAATGTGCTTTCCCCCAAAGAATCAATTACCGATTGGATGATTAGCCTCGTAATTTTTGTAATTGTTTTGGTCTTCGGTGTTTTGATAGTCAGGAGTATTTACAGAGAAATACTACAACGCGAGAAGATTGAAAAACTAGCAAAAGAATTGGAAAAAGCGAATGAACGGCTGAAGGAGCTGGATGTATTGAAGACCGAGTTTATTTCTTTCGCCACTCATCAATTACGCGCGCCGATTACGGCGATTAAGGGCTACACTTCGGAAATTTTGGAGGGCGATTTTGGGTCAGTGCCAGACAATTTGAAAGCGCCAGCCGAAGTGATTATGGAGTCAAGTTCATCACTGGCGGTTTTGGTGGACGATTATTTGAATGTTTCGCGGATAGAGCAAGGAAAAATGAAATATGAATTTTCCGATTTCAATCTTGGTGATTTGGTCAATGAAGTTGCCAATGAACAGCGACCGAGCGTGGAAAAGAAGGGTTTGAAATTAGAAGTAAAGGTGGACGGCGTCCCGCCCGGTGGCGAGGCAGGCGCGCAAATTCATGCAAAAAGTTGAATTAATAGTTAAACAAGCTACAATTAAAACAGAAAGGAAAGTTATGTTTGATATCCCACCTATTGTTGATGTTCCACCACAACCAAAACCGTCAAATCCACGGCCACCACCACCTCATAAGGCGAGAGCAATCTTGCCTTTTTATTTTGATGAATTATAAAGTTCCATTATTTCTTTGTTGGTGTAGTTGTGTTCATAAGGAACTTGAATAACTGGATAGTATTTACTCCACCCCGTTCCCTCTTTTGAAGAACAGATTGTTATCGGAACTTTAATTCTAGGCAGAAGTTTTGCTGTGTCGCAGTTGTCCATATCGCGAGCAATCTTTTTACAAATCAATCGGTTTTCATAAACCAAATACTTACCTTTTTTTGATAAGGTTGAAGCAATGTTTTGTGGGTAAAGTAAAGCAGGACTCCAAAGTGTCCACTTCTTAACATTGGAAGGAAGTTCGGAACGCAGAATAATTTCAGAACCAGAAGAGTGGGAAATTAAATTGATGGCACAATCAGGGTAAAACTCTAAAAGTTTTTCAAAATGTTTGACAGTGTCATTGATACCATCATTTTTATAATCCGTGCCAAATACGATTACATTTTTCACACCTAAAAGTGGCGATTTAATATCTGCCAATAATCCCAGAACTAAAATTGTAATAGTTTTTTTCATAAAAAATGGGGAAGACAATAAGTGCCTTCCCCAGTTGTCAAACATCAAACTGCCCTGCTTTTGCTCCCTTTTGGAATCCCGAACCGCGACCTGTCCACCCTTACGGGCGACTTCAACGCATATTGGGACACCGCCCCAATTGCCGCTAGGGGGAACATCCCACCCTGCCTGTTGAACTTTGACAAAGTCCATGTTTCGGAACCCCACATTCCGTTTGAGTTGCCTTTGGTGCCGTAGCACTTGGGCTTTTTGAGTATTCATATCCACCTCTTAGCTAAGGATTTTTTGAACTCGGAACTTCCGCACTCACGGTTTCCGTTGGAATGATAACAAATCTTTTACAAAAGTCAAAGAAAAAAGTGGATAAAGGGTGACAGTCTGCCGGTTTTTACTTTTGTGTTTCTTTAGGAGGTGGTATTATATAGCAATCAAAGGTCGGGGGGATAACATTATTTTGCGGGTATGAAAATTTCCACAGCTGACATTCCCGGATTAAGAAGACATAATCTCTTTGTGAAGATGATTCGGGTTTTTTCTGTGCCGATTATAGATGTCTTGCTTGCTAGAAACTGACTTTATGAAATTAAAAAGAGAACTACAATTGACACTGGGCGGTAAAACAAAAATTATCCGCTTCGGTGAAGCTGAAACCGAAGAAGAATTAAACAAGATTTTTAAATTGCGTTTTGATTCATATTCCGGTAAAGGATACATTGATCCCGCGCGTTTCCCGAATGGTTTAGAGACAGATGATTATGATACCAGAAAAGATTGTCGATATTTTTTGGCGGAACTTGACGGGAAAGCTATCAGCACCATTCGTATTATTTTCGACGAAATTCTCCCCATCGAAAAGTATTTTTCATTTAACGAACCAGATGAAATTAAAACAATCCCAAGAAAAAATAGGGCGGAGCTCGGCAGACTTATTGTCATTCCACCGAACCGCGAAAGAGGGATTTATTTACCTAGAAATATTGTTATGCTTTTTATGTTTGATGTGGTTGTAGATTTTGGAATCAATAATGGAATTTTGGGAGGATACTCTTTTGTCAAAGATAACTTGTATAAAAAATTACAAAAAATGCGCGCGCCCATTCATCCAATAATTCCTTACAAGCAACACTATCCCGATGATGGTGTCATCCGAGGATATTTTAATCAACCGGAAAATCCAGTTATTCCCTGTTATTTTATTACCAGCGAGTTTAAAAAATTCATAGATAAGATAATTAGAAATTCTTGGATTTTCCAAAAGAAAAGCGAAACAGAATTTACTCTGAAGACAAATCTTTACACAAAGTTTTTGAAAACAATGAAAATTATATAACAATGCTGGACACCAAATTTTGGAAAAAATATTTTGAGGTTTATGATTTCTTGAATGTTTTGGAACCGTATCAAAAATTACTCGCGGCTTTTGTTGAAGCGCTTGGTGATGTGCGGGGTAAGAAGATTTTGGATGCCGGGGCGGGAACCGGTAATTTAGCCGCGCTTTTGGAAAAGCGCGGCGCCGAAGTCGTCGGTTTGGATTTTTCCAGAGAAGGATTAGAGATTTTCAAAAAGAAACTTCCTAATAATCAAACAATTTTTCATGATTTAACCAAACCATTGCCTTTTCCCGATGCAAGCTTTGATGCTGTCGTTTCCAACAACACTATTTACACCTTACCATTAGAAACTAGGCCGGTAGTGTTTAAGGAATTTTTCCGAGTGCTCAAACCGAACGGCAAAATTGCCATTTCCAATGTTCGCGAGGGCTGGAAGTCACTCACTATTTATCTTGCTCACATTTGTTGGAGTATTAAAGAAAAAGGAATCATCAAAACAATCGCTGACATTTTACACTTACTCATTCCCACTCTCAGAATTTTCTATTTCAACTATCTTATCCAGAAAGAAAATCGCAACCAAACTTACTCTTTCATCAAGCCCAATGAACAGCAGAAACTTCTGCAATCCGCCGGTTTTTCCAATATTTCCAGAAATCGTTTTGTGTATGCCAATCAGGCGATTTTAAATTTTGCGGTGAAAATTCAAGGCACTTGACTCTTTTAGTTACACTGTGATAACTTGTTACTGGAGCTCCCGATGAGTGTCGGAGTGGTTCTTTGTATTATAAACATACTCGGTAATCCTGTTTATGAGTGTAAAACAAAAGCAGACAAATAGACCCGGCACCAACAAAGTCAGAGTGCTCAAGGTCGGCTTGGCAGGACTCCGATTCGGGGCGGTCAAGTATGGCAAGGATACCTGTGGTTACTAATCGCAAGTATCCAGACTGAACCAATCCCCGGCGTACCAAGGTATCCGGGGATTAAAAATTAGTGAGGTCAATATGTACAAATGGAGTGTTTTTTGTATTCGAGAAGTTCTGCCCAATGGTGAAGTACTTCTGAAAAGTTTGCTCACCGGTAGCGTAGTTATGTTGCCGTCAGTTGTTTTAAGTGCTATCGATTGCTGGATAAATGATCTTTCCCAAGACAAGCCGGAAGGCGTTAACGATCTAATGGGAGAGAACGCGCTTATTGTTTCTCGAGAAATTGACGAGTGGAATGAATGGTGCAACAGATTCTTAGATACTCGCAACAACAAAGCGCACATATTCATCTTGCATTTTCTCCCAACAATACAATGTCAATTTCGTTGTGAATATTGTTTTGAAAAGGGAATCAATCGCAAGACTGTCCCAATGTCTGACATTGTTACCAAATCAACATTTTGGCTTGAGAAATATCTTGAGCGACATCCTGAAGTGGATATGTTGAGATTGGTTTTCTTCGGTGGTGAGCCATTGTTGCGCGAGGATATTGTTTGCGACGCATTGGAACATTTTCACTTACTTGCTGATAGATGTAAAATTGAGTTCCATTCCGAACTGATTACTAACGGTGAACTTCTTAATGAGAAGCTTGCTCAGACATTCGCAGTACATTGTTGGCACAAAGTCCAAATTACACTCGACGGACCAAGAGAAGTGCACGACAGGCGACGGCACGGAACACACAATCGCCCGACATTTGATAATGTGGTACGCACCATACGAATGCTACTATCCACAGATTACATTCAAAAAGTCGGTGTGCGCATTTCCCTCGACTCTGATAATGCTGATTTTGTTCCAGAACTCATTCGCTATTTGGCGAGTTTGGGTAAAACCGATCGAATTGATCTCAGTCTCGGTCTTACCACACCGTCGCTTGGAGTTGAAGTAAGCCGCGGCAGCGAAGAATTTATCGCTGACAAAACACTTCATGTTTGGTTAATAGCGAAATCTTTTGGTTTCAAAATCCCCGAGGATTTCACTGCTGGCCCTTGGTGCGTTGCTGTTGCCAAACATTCCGCCGTGATGCAACCTAACGGTTTCTTGCAGAAATGTTTTTGTACCGTAGGTCGCCCGGAATACAATTTTGGGCATGTATCAAACGGTTACGACAACTATACCCAGGATCCTCGTTTCGAGCAGTTCCGTCGGACAAATCAATGTATCGAGGAGAAGTGCGCATATTTGCCAGTTTGTGGTGGTGGTTGTATCCATGACGCAATAGTAGCGAACAACGGCCCTGCGGGTTTTTCCAAACGCTTTTGTCAGAGAAAGTTTGTGGAAAAAATGAATCGTGGACTGTTGCTTCTCAATTACACCTAGTGCAGTCGCTGATCCTTTGGATCGGCGACTTTTTGTATTACAATACTCAATATGAAGTTTAAACAACACTTGCCAAATTATATAAGAAAGTTTGTTGATGACCCGCGGTGGCGCAGGAAAGAAAGCGCGCATTATATTTTTCATTTTTTTTCGGATTCGCTTGCTGAAAAAGAGATAGTAACAATTATCGAGCAACAGGAAAAATCTTGGAGAAAAATCCTTGATTTTCTGGAATTACCAGAACCGAGCCGCAAAATCATCTACTATTTATACCCTGACGGCAAAACCAAAAAACAATTGATGGGTGATGATTGGTTTGCGCAATCAATTCGCGATGAATTTTGTGTTCACATGATTTACAACGAAAAAATAAAACCACTAAGCGAACACGAGGATACTCATCTTTTATCATTATCATGGGGATTTTCCATTGGGCTTCTTCAGGAGGGTTTAGCCGAATATCTGGTTGGTCATAGTTGGCACGGAGAAAATCTTGACCAGCTTGTGGTAGAAGCAATGAGTAAAAAATTATTACCATCAATAGAATCTATTATGGATCATAAAGGTTGGCTAGAATCAAATGACAAATATGCTCAATACAATTACGCATTTGTCGGTTCGTTCGCAAGATTTCTTATTGAAAAGTATGGCAAAGAAAGATTTAGAGAACTTTACCAAGAAACCACTCGCCAAAATTCTAAGGAGCAAAATATTTCCGTCTTTAAAGAAACCTATGGAATTACCCCCTCTGAAGTAGAGACGATTTGGAAAAAATCGCTAGGGTTATGATACAATTACACCAGACTTATGGAAAATCTTAATCTTATTATTGTCTTACTAATGCTGGCTGTTGTCATCAACGCTATTTTAAGCGCCATTCTTTTTTCAAGGGGGTTAAGAAATATTTTTAATATTTTGTTCGGTCTGATCTCTTTTGGCGTGGCAATTTGGTGTATAGCAATTGCCGGTTTTTATTCCGAGACACTTCATTTGTACACTGATTGGTTAGCTTGGACTCATTCGTCAGCTCTCTTTATTGCTCTCATATTCTTATATTTCAGCAATGTATTTCCAGAGAGACTAATAAAGGGGAAATTATTTTATACTGCCACTACTTTGCCGTTTCTCGCCGTTCTTTATTATCTTTTTTCTGGCCACGCCATCGTTGGAAAAATAACCGGATTGGAATATGAGATTGGTTCCGGATATATTTACTATCAGATTTTACTAATCGCATATTTTCTTGTCGGTTATTGTCTTTTATTTTTACAATACAGAAGAAACAAAGAACCAATCCGACGGCAACAAATAAAATATATCCTCATTGGTTCCATTACTGCTTCAGTGCTTGGAATGATAACTGACTTGATTTTCCCGTTTCTGAATATTTTCAACTACACTTGGCTTGGACCGATTTTTACCGTTATTCTTGTCGCTTCCATTTTTATCGCCATTCTCCGCCACAATCTTTTTAACATCAAAGTAATTATTACGGAATTATTCTCACTCGTTGTTCTCGTTACCTTAATAGTGGACGCTTTTTCAACTGGCGCTGAAAATATTTTAATCCTTGGCATAAAATCAATTGCTTTAATCGTAATCACAATCTTTCTATACCTTTTCATTCGCGGGGTATACAAAACGGAAAACCTAGCGAAGAAGTTGGGGGTAGCGAACGAACGGTTGAAAGAATTAGACGCGTTGAAGACTGAATTTATTTCTTTTGCCACCCATCAATTGCGGGCGCCGATTACGGCGATTAAGGGCTACACTTCGGAAATTTTGGAGGGCGATTTTGGGTCAGTGCCGGACAATTTGAAATCGCCAGCCGAAGTGATTATGGAATCCAGCTCATCACTGGCGGTTTTGGTGGACGATTATTTGAATGTTTCGCGGATAGAGCAAGGAAAAATGAAATATGAATTTTCCGATTTCAATCTTGGTGATTTGGTCAATGAAGTTGCCAATGAACAGCGACCGAGCGTGGAAAAGAAAGGTTTGAAATTGGAAGTAAAGGTGGACGGCGGCCCGCCCGGTGGCGAGGCAGGCGCGCAAATTCATGCCGACCGCGGCAAAATTAAACAGGTAATAATAAATTTGCTGGATAATGCGGTGAAATACACGCCGGCCGGACAAATTATCATTGCGCTTGCCAAGCAAGATGGCAAAGCCCGATTGTCAGTCAGAGACACCGGCGCCGGTATCAAACCAGAAACAATGTCGCATTTATTCCAAAAATTCTCTCGCGCTTCGGACGCTTCAAAATACAATTTGTTCGGCACTGGTCTAGGCCTTTATCTTGCCAGCGAACTTTTGAAAGCCCATCACGGCAAAATTTGGGCGGAGTCGCCCGGCGAAAATAATGGCTCCACATTTTTTGTGGAGTTGTCTGTGAAATAAACAATTTTCACCGAATCTCTTTTTTGAACTTTTTAAAATTTAGCAGATATTTGCTATCGCTAGTATCTGCTGAAAAGAAAAAAATTCCCCCGATGAGAGCATCGGGGGGTGTGAAGGGGGTCAGAAGGACCCTCTAGTGAGCCGTCTCGCCCGATTGGGCGGGACGGGCTCGGAAGAACATTTTCGGATACAATGCGAGATTGAAGTACCAAACCGCAATCCCGTTGCTGTCCGAGAGAACCGTGCCGACGACATTGGTCTCGGCAAAGTTAGGCGTTGGAGAGCTTTCCAACGAATAGGCGCTTCCGGACAAAAGACCGGAGAACGCGATTTTCAGCAGCCCGTTTTCGGGCTTGCTGACGGAGAGTTGTGGTGGGAGAATCTCCCGTTTCGCGCCCGTAACCACATTCCACTCCGTGCCGTCGGTGCGACCTTCGTCATACCAGACGGTAAGGGTGGCTTTCTCTCCCGTCTCTTTGGCAACTTTAGCGGCATCCAAGATTGTTTTGGCGCTCACATAAATGAAACCATTGTTTTGACTTCCACTGCTGCCATTTCTTGTTGGAATGTAGCCACAGACTGGCCCCAGATAGTCCACCCATTTGATTCCCTTCCCGACTGCTGGAATTCCCGCATACCCCGCAATCCAGTCCGCCGAAAGGTTGAACGCTTCTGCCGGAATAACCGGTTTGCCGTTCACTTTCGGAAAGACGAACATCGGGGACTTGGCTATCACTTGGGTTCCAAGAATCAAGCCCGGGCTCCAGAAACCGTTTGGAGCAAAAGTGCAGGAAATCCCATCAGAGTCATACCACGCTTCCCACTCCACCATTATGTAGTAGGCATTTGTCCCGGGATCATTGTCATTAAAATAACGGGACAGAAAAATGGGAATCTTGTTTGTAGTCACTTCTTCAAGATTCCAACTTGCCACTTGCCAGCGGTAGACACTGCCAATGCTATCAGCATTGTAACCACCGTTGCTATTAGTTCGCGTGAGACTAATTTTGATCTTGTTGATCTCCGCGCGTTTGTAAGACAGGGTGTCCTCTTCCGTCGTCGGAAGCCAACTTACCCTGTTGGGGTAAATAGAGGCGGAAGCGAAGAGCGCTCCTGCCACCAAAATACCGGCAAAAAACACTAATCGTTTCATAGCTTACTCTCCTTCCATTGTTTGTTGTCAAGAATCTACTCTATTGCCGATGATACAATAGAAAGATTAATAAAGAAAGAAAGTTATGCACAACTAGTATTCTCGGTAATCAAATGAGAGAATCCCGACATTTAACACAATATCTACGGTATCATCTTTTTCGCCACCCACGCCCCTGATAACAAGAGTATATTTTCCGGTAGGAATGCGATTACCAATTCCCTTTTTAGATGTAATAGTGAATTTTGAACCATTGGAATAATTAGAAGACCCGACTGAAGGAAGTGAAAAAGCAGGAACAAATTTATTTATAGGAACTGTTTCCCAGATATTCGTATCAGGGTTTAATTTTGTTACAGAGATAAGGGATAAGGCAACATCAGAAGTAAAATCATTTGGTGTGATTGTTATGGTTGAGGGCGTGGAAATTAGATCACTGCCCCCGGCGCTACTAATGGCGGAGATTTTAATTGGACTTGTCGCATTTAGTTTAAAATTTGAAACAACCTCGTCTTTGGTTATGGCACTCTTTATATCTGAAAACGATTCTAATACTCCGCACGAACTATCCGCGAATGTTTTTAATTGGAAATCATATTGGGTATTGGATGTTGCAGAATAAGTATAAGAGCATTTTTGTGAGTTACAATCAGTGACAAGATTAACTAATTGAGGATTGTCCCTATCACCATTAACAATAAGGGCGTAATTTAAATCAAAAGAAGAATGAACAGTTGGTCTATCCCATTCTACATTGATGCTTGTTGGACTCACCGCAGTCGCAGAAAAAATTTGAACTACGGGCGGTTTGACGCAGACATCTGCTTTGTCGTTTCCAGTAATTCCCCCATCTTTTTCGCAACTAAAAGTAAAGGTGTATTCGTTTTTGTTGAGAGGGGTTGTGCAAAGGTTGTCGACTATTGGTCCGCAAGTATTATACAACTCGCCCGAAGCTTTGAAGTCACTATAATAAAGTTTCTTAACATCTGTTGCCGAGAGGGCTTTGTTATATATGCGAACA
>Ga0209542_10009433_pt1 | contig 17894 bp, 19 predicted proteins | sample RifCSPhighO2_01_FD_184028 | JGI IMG/M metagenome (GOLD analysis project Ga0209542, IMG submission 184028) | Soil microbial communities from Rifle, Colorado - Rifle CSP2_plank highO2_0.1 (SPAdes) (version 2) | ecosystem: Environmental > Terrestrial > Deep subsurface > Rock core/Sediment ...
CGGTTTCAATAAACCGCTGTTGTCGCAGTTGTTAAAAATTAAGTAGCTCTTAGCCCTCGTAGTTCAATGGATAGAACATCTCACTCCTAACGAGATGATGGAGGTTCGATTCCCCCCGAGGGCACTAATATGTATGAAGCGATGTGAAAGGGGCTGAAAGCCCTTTTTGCATTGATATTCCAACGTATCTTCGTTAAGTGTGAGTTCGGAAAAGATTGCTTTGATGATTTCCTCCTTTTCGTGCGGTAATGCGTTTTCGTAGTATAAATAAACCCTTTTTGTGAGTTCGGAAAGTTTTATCGCTTCTTTGACTGTTTCCCTTATGGAGATATCCGAAACCTGCTCCTCATCGCATAGTTTTGTCAGTTGAAAGTTGAGCTTCGTATCCTCGGCTACAATCATCTCTGGAGTATAAGCACCGCTTTTAAGAAGGGTGAGGCGGTTTGCGTTAAGATACGCTAAATCTTCTCGGATTTTCTTTTTCCTCCTCTCGCCATCATCAAGTTTGCTCAATCGTTTTGCTTCCAACAAGGCGATATCCGTTCCCATTCTGGCATCAATGATTTCAAGCTCCTCATCAGTAAAGGACAAGTTTTCAATGAATTTGCCTATCTTGCCTGTAATGTAGTCAAAATTGAAGCTCTTGGTCGGATTTGGGCAACCGCGAGAGCATCTTGCACCATAATACATATGCCCCTTTTTAGGATAGGGGGTATATACGCGCTTGCATAGTGCGCAATGAATAAGCCCACGTAAGGGGTGGTTAAGATATTGGTCGTAATGGGCGCTCTTATTCCTCTTGTGAAGTAATTCCTGAACCTGATTAAAAAGACCGTCATCTACAAGTGCCTTGTGGCTTGTGCTATCAACATACACTCCGTCATTTCCAATAGTTTTGCCTATGTAAAACTGATTGGTCAAAATCATATGGATATTATTCGCCGTAGGCGGATGACTGACCTTTTCAATCTCAATACGCTCGTCGTTTTCTTCATCAGCAAGCATTTCGTCTTTAGTCCTACGCCGCCGCGCTGGCGGCATCATAAAGCCCTGTTCAGTCGCCCACCGAGCAAGGTCTATTAAACTCCAATCTCCAGAAGCATACATTCCAAAAAACTTTTTGATGATTGGGGCGCGAACTGGGTCAAATGGCTTATGCTCCATCGTTCCCTCATTAAGATAGCCAACAGGCGCTTTATGAGTAACCAAGCCGCGTGCGCGGCTATTTTTTATGGTCAAACTAACTTTTTCTCGGGTTACGCGTGAATGATGCTCTGCAAACATCCCGTCTATATCCATATGCAGCTCACCAGAACTACTCTTGTCATAACTGGTCAACGCGAACCTTATATCAACTCCCGTCTTTATTAGTTTGCGGATTATTGTTTCGTCGCCTTGATTTCTGCTTGCTCTGTCCCAACAGAGAAAAATAACTCCCTTAAAATACCCCTTGCTTAACCATTCTGCTAAACGATAAAACTTCGGACGTTCAATTTGATACTGAACCATCCCTTTGTTAAAAGTTAAAGCAAAATTTTCTTTGAAAGCCGAATGGCGTTCAGAAATGATGCCGTCAGTGCAGAAACCCCCCAATGTCAATTTGGCAATAGGTAATTTCTCACGGAAAGCAAGGTGGACATTTTCTGATTTTTGATATTTCAGAGAATTTTTTTGGTTGTTCGGCTCGTCCGTGCTTTTTCTGTCGTAAATCAAATAATCATCGCGGAACTTACCGCTTTCTATTTCGCGGATTATTTCTTCAATTGTTTGATTTTTGGTGTTCATAATCTGGCTTCATAATGCCTGTTTCGTTTATGACATAGCCATCATTCAACAGGCGGAAATGGATTTTGCGCAAAATTTGTGCAAGCCCAATAACGGAAATTATTGTTTCTTCCAGCAATAACGGAGGTTTATCGTCATTTGTTCGTATTACACCAAAGCCCTCTGCCTCTGCGATGAACCCGTTGAGCGCGTGGATTACGATTGAATAGGAAAAAATAATTTGTTGTCGCATAAGACGTTAGTGTGTCTATGTTTTAATTATAAGTTGCCGTCAAGATGTGTCAAGTTTGTCTTTTAAGCGTTTTTCCCCAAGATGTCTTCTAATACTGCAAGTATAAAATCTATTTTTGCCATATAAGCTTTTTCGCCTTCAAACCAAAATTCCTTAATTTCATTTAATTCTATCTCGGTCAATTGTCTCCCATAGTATGTCTCCGCGTATGTTTGTAGTTCCTCATTGGTAACAAAAAAATTATCAATAATTATTTTTTCTTCTTCTTCGGCGTTTTGAATTTTGTTATTAGGCATAGTAATTTTTAGTTAGTTTTGATTATCGGCGAGCGATTTTAATCGCTCGCAGGTTTGTAAAACCTTTATCTGCGTGTTTTATCTGTTCGTTATCTCTGATATAGCTGACATTATTTCCTCCAACTGATGTTGCGGAGCATTAACAACTGGATGTCCGTTTTTCCGACGAATAGACAAGTTGTTTTTTTCTCGCTCTTGTAGCAATTGTTTCAGCAACTCAACGACCTTAACCATATTGACCTTGAAATGCCTTTTGCGGGGGACTTTCTTGTATTTCATCTCCAGAACCCCTTTCTTAACGCATATTTTCTGCGCGGTAAGTTGCTGATGCTTTGACAATGAAGTTTCCTCCTCAAATTCTTTGACCGTCTTATAAGTCCACATCGGGTCTGCCCCTTTTCCAACCCAAAAAAGTAGTTGGTTCAAGAACAACCCAGCCGTTACCGAGCCGAGCACCCGCGCCAAATCGGGATTGAATACAATCGGTTTTGTGCTTAAAATGCTCAAAGCAAGTTTTTGTAGTTCATTTTTAGCCATATTATTATTCTGATGAGTAAATTCTATTTTTTACGCTCCGAATTGCCTCAAAGTAACCCTGCGCATCTACCGAGAGCTCGCCCGACCAGAAGCGTTTTACCGCTTCTTCAAGCTCTGGCGTCTTTGTAAATATGAACTCAACTTTTTTCCCATTGCCCCTATCTAATTCCAGCAACGAAAAACCGACGTGCACCAATGCGGATGCAAGTCCCAAGTCATACGAACGATATTGTGGTAATTGCTGGTTCATATCGGGCGACTTCACGCTTTATCGTAATTTTAAAAGCGCACTTCCATTGTGCGCTTTAGGGATGTCCGAATGATAGAAGTAGTTTAGGTCTTATCTGGGGCAGTTTGGGGCAAATCCAACAAGATACCTTTCAGTGTGAGTTCACCATTGTTATTTACAAGAGTTTTTGTCGTAAACCCCGTTTTTTTGCGAAGCGACTTTACTAATTCATTTATCAGATAGGTTTCGCTATTACGTCGTGTCTTTTCTGGTTTTTCGCCTGCTTCGTAAAATTTGGTCATACGCAACACATCCATACGTGGCATAGCTTTCCCTATATTTTCGCAGAGATGCACAAATACCTTATCATCTGGCGAACCTTTTTTGATGCGAAACGGCACACCATTTACTTCTCCTTTCGCAGTTTCCTTGTCGTAAAAAATTCGCGGTTGGTCTAAAAGCCGAACGTGCTCTTTAAGTTTATCTTTATTTACTAAACATTTTGCGATTTTAAATTCGTAGAGCGTGCCGACATATTTATTATGCTGAACATCCTCCGTCCTATTTTCAAGCACATAGTCCAAAACAACACCCTCGTTTTTGAGCTGTTCAAGAGCTTTTATTCTGTAATCGTATTCGTCAGTTCCTAAATCATTCTCATCGTGGCTTCCGATATACACCTCGTATCGTATCTGTTCGCCGACGGGATATTTGCCGTATTGCTCGTATAACTTGTGAACTACCTCGTTAAGATAAGTGAGTGCCTCATTCATAGTAATTTTGGGTAATATAATATCAATATACTCGATTTGACACATTTTGACAATTATTCCAGCAGAGTTTAAACTAAAGCTATAAGCATAATTTATGAGAGAAAAATTTCTGAAACTCAAAGAGGTAGCAAAATTATTGAGGGTGAGCGAGCGTTCCGTGTTCCGCTATATTGACAGTGGGCGGCTAAAAGCGACGAAGGTCGGCTATTGGCGTATTAGTGAAAGAGATTTGAAAAAATTCCTTGACGACAACACTAATTTACGCAGACGAAAGAAAAAATAGCCAGCGTAAACAGCACAAAAATTACAATGAAAATTACACTATCTCAATTAGAACAACATCTCCTTGCCGCCGCCGACATTCTTCGCGGGAAAATGGACGCCTCGGAGTTCAAAGAGTATATCTTTGGAATGCTCTTTTTAAAGCGTGTATCCGACCAGTTTGATATTGAGCAGGAAACTATAAGGCGACGCTGGGGAAAACAAGGATTTTCGGAAAAAAAGATAAAAGCTCTTTTAAACGACCAGACACAATACGGCGCGTCTTTTTTTGTTCCTGAACGAGCGCGATGGAATAAAATTTTGCTCCTCCACGATGACGTTGGTAATGAACTCAACAAAGCTCTTGTCGCTCTTGAGGAAGCAAACGAAGAACTTGATGGCGTTTTGAAGCATATTGATTTTTTAGCACAAATCAGCAACAGGCGAAAAGTTAAAGACCCTCAACTCGTAGAACTGATACATCATTTTAATAAATATCGTTTAACCAACGATGACTTTGAATTTCCCGACCTACTCGGTGCAGCATACGAATATCTGATAAAAGATTTTGCCGATAGCGCTGGAAAGAAAGGTGGTGAATTTTATACTCCAGCGCACGTCGTTCGCCTCCTCGTTCGTCTTTTGAAACCGCAATCGGGAATGTATGTATATGACCCTACGTGCGGTTCTGGAGGTATGCTCATCCAATCAAAACAATATCTTGATGAAACAGGGCAGAACGCACGAAACGTTGCTCTCTACGGACAAGATAACAACGGCACGGTGTGGGCAATCTGCAAGATGAATATGTTTCTGCACAACATCAACGACGCGCGGATTGAATATGATGATGTTCTACAATCCCCACAATTTACCGAGAAAGGATACATTAAGAAATTTGACCGCGTGATAGCTAATCCTCCGTTCTCCCAAAACTACACGAGGGCGACTATGGAACATCCGCAACGTTTCCGTTATGGTTTTGCACCAGAAACAGGCAAGAAAGCGGACTTGATGTTCGTTCAGCATATGATTGCTTCTTTAAAAGATACTGGGTTAATGGCAACGATAATGCCGCACGGAGTTCTGTTTAGGGGTGGCATTGAAAAAGCGATACGTGAAGGAATTGTTAGCGATGACATTATTGAAGCTATAATCGGGCTTCCGCAACATCTTTTTTATGGCACTGGTATTCCCGCGTGTGTTCTTGTTATTAACAAACGGAAGAAACGAGAACTTAAGGGCAAAATTCTTTTCATCAATGCGGACGCGGAATACGGCGAGGGGCGCAATCAAAATTTTCTTCGCCCTGAAGATTTAGAGAAAATTGATTACGTTTTTGAAAACAAACTAACCGTCCCAAAATACTCTCGCTTGGTTGATGTTTCCGAGATAGAGGAAAATGAATTTAATTTAAACATACGGAGATACGTTGATAATTCTCCAGACCCAGAAATTGAAGATGCGAAAGCCCACATTAAGGGCGGCATACCGAAAAGAGAAATTGCCACATATGCGGAGTTGTTCAAAAAATATAAGACAAAGGCGAGCGATTTTTTTGATGAGTTAAACGCTGATTACGCGGAGTTCAAGAGCGACGTTGAGGAAAAAGCAGACATAAAGGAATTGGCAAAAACTCACGAGGGCGTGCTCACGATACAACGGCAGGCAAACAAGGCGCTGGTAAGTTGGTGGGAAGATGCCCGAAAGAAAGTAGAAAAGTTGCCGAAAAATAATCACGTTGCCGAGTTTCGCCGCAAAGAAATTGATACGCTCAAAAATGCCTTGAGTGGTATTGAAACGCTTGATGATTTTCAAAAAGCGGCAGTTTTTGTGAATTGGTGGGAGGGTGTCAGATACGACCTTAAAGCAATCGTTACGGTTGGCTGGAGTCCGTCGCTTATACCCGATGGATACATCAAACAAGCTTTCTTTCAAAAAGAGCTTATTGAAATTGACAGCATTGAAATAAGCATCGCCAACATTCAGGAAGCACTTTCTTCTTTAATTGACGATATTGACACTAACGGAGATGAGGAAGAAGAAAAAACCGTCAAATTGGTAAAGGCGTTTTTGAAAACCCAGATTGAGAACCTTGAGGAGATAAGAAAAGAGAGCGCAAAGAAAGATGCAGAGAAAATGAACGCAGTATTAGAAGATATTTTAACTAAAGAACTGAAGCTCAGAGAAACAAAAAAGGTTTTGAAAGTAAAATTAGTAGAGCTTGAAACCAAAGTAGAAGAAAAAAAGAAAACCTTTACGGAAGCAGAGGCAAGGGAGCTTATATTGAAAAAATTTTATGATGGCATCAGTTTTCAGCTTGAGCGTTATCTTGGCGCGGAGGAAAAGCGGATTGTTCTCGCTCTTGAAAAACTCTGGGACAAATATCAGGTTTCGCTTGAAGTTATTGGAACAGAACGGGAAAAGAGCGCAAAACAGCTTGCTAAATTTCTTAATGGTTTAGGATATTCAAAATAAATTATGGCGACTGCGTTAAAAAATAAGAATAGTGGCTGGACAAAGACCGTTTTAAACGACCCTAAATACTTCCAAGTGGTTGGAAGTGGTGTTGATGTGTGGATGGGCAAGAAAAATTTTCTATCCACAAAGTCGGTTCAGGGAACGAAAATCGTGTCCATAGAAAGCGAGATTGATTATTTCAACCGCCCATCGCGTGCAAATATGCAACCGAAGGTTGGGCGTGTCGCTTTTGCAAAAATGCGAGATACCTTTAAAGTTCTTTTGACCGACGAGGAATTATCAAAGTTTTACATTCTATCTACTGGCTTTGCTCTTATTGAACCCAAAATTGAGAGTGCATACTTATATCAAGTTTTACAAACACAGAGATTTAATTTACAGAAAGACCGCTACGCCGAGGGGTCAACGCAACAAGCAATTTCTCAATCAGATTTTGATAAGCTGACCATTTCGTTTCCCGAAGATAGACAAGAACAATGCAAAATCGCAGAAGTTTTTTCAACGATTGATGATGCAATAGAAAAAACGGATGCGCTGATTGAAAAATACAAGCGGATGAAAATAGGAATGATGCAAGACCTTTTCCGTTACGGAGTAGACGACAAAGGAAAAATCCGAAGCGAGAAAACGCACAAGTTTAAAAACTCTCCGCTTGGGAAAATTCCCGATGAGTGGGATGTTGGGTTTTTGGACGTTTTGGGTCAAAGAGGAAGCGGACATACACCAAGCAAATCTCACCCAGAGTATTGGAACGGCGGCATTAAGTGGGTATCTCTTGCTGATACCTATAAATTAGATGATTTATATATACGTGATACTGAACAAGAAATAAGTAACGAAGGGATAAAACATTCTTCTGCTGTATTACATCCTGCTGGCACGGTTATCGTTTCCCGCGATGCCGCCGTTGGAAAAAGCGCGATATTATCTGAACCAATGGCTGTTAGCCAGCATTTTATAGTTTGGCGTTGCGGCGAGAGATTAGACAATCACTATTTATATTATTGGCTTCAAAACGATAAAAGGAGTTTTGAAACCATCGCGCTTGGTAGCACTATTGTAACAATCGGGCTTTCTTTCTTTAAAAACTATCGGATACCATTTCCTAAATCTGTTGTTGAGCAGAAAAGAATTGCAAGTTCCTTGATTGGAATTGAAAATCTCATAAATACCGAGGTTTCCTATTCTGAAAAACTCTCGGCATTAAAAGCTGGTCTTATGGAGGATTTGCTTACTGGGATTGTCCGCACCAATCATTTAATCAGCAAATAATATGGACAAAAAGAAAATTATTTTAAACGAAAAGGAATACATTGAAGAACCGTTGCTACGCCAACTGGAGGGTTTGCATTGGTCTATCCTTCGCGCTGGCGAGGAGGGCAAGGGCGACCCCAACATTACATTCCGCGAAAGTTTTGCCGAGGTAATTATTGAGAAAAAACTTTGTGAAGCACTGCTCCGCGTTAACCCGTGGCTTGAAGCAGACCAGCTCCCTCCTATCGTTCGCCAAATAACAACGCCAACGATTACAGGCGGGCTAATAGAGCACAACCGCTATGTTTTTGAAAAACTCCTTGAAAATACCGTAGCGGAAAATAGAAAAACGGGGCGACCAGAAGCTGTCCGCTATATTGATTTTAATAACCCCGATAAAAATGAATTTCTGGCAATTTCGCAGTTTAAAGTCGTTATCCCCTCAACGGAGAAGCACATCATTCCCGATATAGTTCTGTTTATTAACGGCTTGCCTGTCGTAGTAATTGAATGTAAATCGGCATATCTTCCCGACCCGATGGGTGAAGCGGTTGAACAGCTAATGCGTTACCAAAATCGCCGTAGCGAGGAGCCAGAGGGTAACCAAAAACTCTTTTGGTATAACCAGCTCGTTGTAGCGACCAGCAAGCAACTATGCCGCTATACATCAATCACAGGAGAATTTGAACATTTTATTGAATGGAAAGACCCGTATCCGTTCAGTTTAAATGATATAAAAACCGAGGGCAGCGAAGCCGTTACGAGCCAGCATATTTTCGTGCAAGGTGTTTGCGAGAAGAAGAACCTGCTGGACATTATCCAGTCATTTATTATTTTCCAAGAAGACAACAAGGGCAAACTGATAAAAATAACTCCCCGATACCAGCAATTTAGAACAGTTAGCAAAATTATTAAAAGATTACATTCGGGAGTAACCCCAAGTCAAAAAGGCGGCATAGTTTGGCATACGCAAGGTTCTGGTAAATCTTTAACAATGATGATGGCGGTCAAAAAGATGTATCACGAAGCCGCGTTGACCGCATTTAAAACCATCTTTATTACTGACCGCACCGACCTTGAAATACAACTCCGCAACACAGCAAGGAGCGTTGGATATAAGCTCAACGTGGCGCAAAACATTTCTGAATTAAAGAAACTGCTTTCCACCAATACGCCCGATTTGATAATGGGAATGATACATAAATTCCAAGAGCGCGACTTATTGCAGGAGTTTCCGCTTCTGAATGAAAGCGACAAAATACTCGTTCTTATAGACGAAGCACACCGAAGCCAATTTAAACTGCTCGGCGCTAATCTGCACAAATCACTTCCGAACTCCGTAAAAATTGCATTTACGGGAACGCCGATAGATAAAGTTGAAGAAACTTTCGGCGACTACATTGATAAATACACCATCAGGCAAGCGGTTGAAGATGGCGTAACTGTTGAAATCATTTACGAAGGCAGAACCCACAACGCGGCAATTAAAGACAAAGAAGCGATGAATAGGCGTTTTGAGGACGTATTTGCCCAAGCAGACGAAGAAACCCAAGCCCTCATTCAGGGTCGCTACACGTGGAAAGGATACCTTGAAGCAGAGGAAACCATAAAAGCAAAAGCCGAGGATATGCTTAAACATTATTTAAGTCATATCTTCCCGAACAATTTTAAAGCCCAAGTTGTAGCGGTTTCCCGTCTTGCCGCAATTAAATATAAGGTCGCTTTTGATGCCCTGCTTACTAACAAGGATTGGATTGACGCTTTCGTATCCGAACTACAGAAAAACACCGAAATTAAAATTGACAGAGAACAGTTAGCGAGAATGAAAACGGAAGTGATAATCTCTGGTTCAAACAACGATGACCCGTCAATGCGACCATATACGAACGAACTAACACACCAGAAAATTATCTCCAGCTTTCTTTTGCCGTTTGGTAAAGAAAACGATGACGGCATCAGGGGTGATGTCGGTATTATCGTTGTTCAAAGTATGCTTCTTACGGGCTTTGATGCGCCTATTGAGCAAGTTATGTATATGGACGACATTATCCGCGAACACAACCTCCTACAAGCTATTGCTCGCGTAAACCGCGTGGACAAAAACAAGGAGGCAGGTTTCATCGTGGATTATGTTGGCATAGCAAACCACCTCCGAAAAGCTCTTGCTAATTTTAAAGACGAAGATATTGAGGAAACGCTTCAAGTGGTAAAAGATGAGGGGCGGGATATGGACGAACTCCAATTTGCCCAATCGGCTATTTTAGATTTCTTCAAAAAATATGATATTCAAAATATAGATGATATTGATGCTTGCGTTGACCTGCTTGCAGATGATGAAGTTCGTAATGACTTCTTGGCTCTTTTCAGAAAATTCTCAAACGCGATGGATAAAGCACTCCCGAAGCCAGAAGCTCTAAAATTCGCAAAAAACTTAAAGCAGTTTAGCTTTATCGCCCAAGTCGCTCGTAACCGCTACCGCGATGAAAAATTAAATCTCCGCGATGTTAGCAAAAAAGTGAGGGATATTATTGACGAATATCTGGTATCTATGGGCGTAGACCCAAAAATTCCGCCAACACCGATTTTTGATGAGAAGTTTGAACTGAAAATTAAAAAGATAACCCCGAAAGCGAAAGCCGAAGAATTAAAGCACGCCATAGCCGATTATATTGAGAAACACGAAGATGAAGACCCAGAATTATATGCTCGGTTTAGCGAGAAGCTTGAAAAAATGCTCCAGCAATATCACGAAAATTGGGAATTGCTTGCAAGAGAATTGGAACTGCTTCGGATTGAAATGCGGCAGGGACGCGAGGGAGAAGAAAACTACGGATTAGATAGAAAAAGGGAGCTTCCTTTTCTTGGCTTGCTCAAACGAGAGGTTTACGGCGTAACGGATTTATCTGAACTCAATCAAGAGCAAAAAGATGTTTTGGTGCAGACCACGAAAGATATTTTAGAAAGAATTAAAACAGATACGGCACTTGTTGATTTCTGGAACAATATCCCAGCACAGCGCAGGTTAAAGGGTTTTATATCCTCACACCTTTTGACCGCGTTCAAGACAAACGAAACTATGTTCAACAAGCGTATATTATTGAGCCAAAAGATAGCGGAACTCGCTTATCATCTCTATGGAAATGCCTAAATTCTACAAGTTAATACGCTCCAAGCGGAAAACTATAGCGCTGGGAATTACAGCAGACGCTACGCTGGTGGTTCGCGCACCGCATAACACTTCGTTAAGCTACATAGAACGGCTTTTGAGTAAGAAAATTGGGTGGATACAAAAAACAGTAGCTCGCGTTATGAGCCGTCCCCGCACCCCACCGAGAGAGTTTGTAGAGGGAGAAAGTTTCCTGTATTTAGGCAAGACCTATAAAATGCGAGTTGATAAAAACTCCTCAAAACCCATATCGTTTAAGAGCGGTTTTATTTTGAACACGAAAGATAAGCACCGTGCTCGCAGTTTAATCATCAACTGGTATAAAGCGGAGGCGAAAAGAAAGATTACTGAACGAGTGGAGTGGTGTGCACGGCGTTTCGGACTTTCTTTTAAATCAATAAAAATCACTACGGCTGAAAAACGCTGGGGTTCGTGCGGAACATCTGGCAATTTAAACTTTAGCTGGCGATTGGTAATGGCTCCGACATCTGTTATAGATTACGTAATTATTCACGAGCTTGCCCACCTTGAACATAAAAACCATTCAAAGGCATTTTGGAACGGCGTGAAAGTAATGTATTCAAATTACGAGAAAGCAAGAAACTGGTTGAAGCAAAACGAGGGGACGTTAACTATTTAAAATCAATATGAAAAAAATAATCGGAAAAGAAAAACCATTAAGCGACCTTCTTGCGAACAAGAAATATACCATTCATTACTATCAGCGCGAGTATCGCTGGGGCAAGAAACAAATAGAAGAATTGATAGACGACCTAACTGGAGAGTTTCTTGAATTTTATGAAGCAGGACACTCGCGCGATATGGTGCAAAATTACGGGCACTATTATTTGGGTTCAATCGTTTTGAGTAGCGGCGAAAACCAAAACGCAATTATTGACGGGCAACAGCGTCTTACTTCTCTTACCCTCTTACTGATTTATCTCAACAATCTTCAGAAAGAGTTAAAAGATAAAGTAGCGATAGACAACCTCATTTTTTCGGAGCGTTACGGGCAAAAATCGTTCAACATCTACGTTGAGGAAAGGGAGGAATGTTTAAATGCTTTGTATACGGGGAAGGACTTTGACCCAGATGACCAGCCCGAAAGCGTAAAGGCAATATATGAGCGATATAACGATATCAGCGAGATATTTCCAGAAGATTTAACCAAGGGAGATGCTTTACCGTTTTTCATAGATTGGCTTATTTACAATGTTGATTTAGTTGAGATTTCCGCTTATGCCGAGCAAGATGCTCATAAGATTTTTGTTTCAATGAATGACCGAGGTTTGAGCTTAACTCCGACAGAAATGTTGAAAGGGTTTTTACTTTCTGAAATTCAATCAGACCAAATACGGAACAAAGCCAATGATGTGTGGAAAGAATATATCTCCACACTAAACGAAATTGATAAAGAAGAAGATGCGACTTTTCTGAAAAACTGGTTGCGGTCGCAATATGCCGAAACCATACGCGAAACAAAAAGGGGCGCTATAAACGAAGATTTTGATATTATCGGCACAACCTTTCATAAGTGGGTAAGAGAAAACACCCAAAAGATTGGGTTGAATAAAGCGTCTGATTACGAAAAATTTACAACTGATGAGTTCCCAAAGTATGCCGACATCTACAAGACCCTTAAAAAGTATTCTTTGGAGTTTTCTACCGACTATGAGTGCGTATTTTATAACGCCAACCGAAATTTCACCCTCCAATATCAGGTAATCCTCGCGGCTATCAGCCCCGACGATGACGCAGAAACCATAAAAAGAAAAATTCAAATTGTAAGCCGTTATCTTGACCAATATAGCGCACGGAGAATTTTCAATTTCAAAACAGTTGATTATTCAACAACAAAGAACGCGATGTTCAATATCAGCAAGAAAATCCGCCGCAAAACCCCAGATGATTTAAGGACAATTTTGAAAGACGAGTTGCTTAATATGGAATTTTCTCTTGATAACATTGACCGCTTTTTCCTCAACCAATTCACGGGCAGATATATGCTTCATATCCTTGCACGCCTAACTTATTATGTAGAGCGCGGCAGTGGCTTACCGACCAAGTTTGAGGACTATGTAAACAGAGGGATACGCAATCCTTATGACATTGAACACGTCTGGGCAGACCACTACGAGCGGTTTCAGAATGAATTTGAAACCGAAGACGATTTTCAGTTAGCAAGAAACAAGTTCGGCGATTTACTGATTTTACCCCAAGACAAAAACAGAAGTTTTAATGATGCTACTTATAACCAAAAATTGCCGATGTATTTTGGCGAAAATCTGCTTGCAAAATCATTAAACGAGAATTGTTACAAAAATAATCCTCAATTTAAGAGGTTCATTGAAGAACAAAATTTGCCATTCAAAGCAGAGACGGAATTTACAAAAGCCAGTATTGAGACGCGGGGGAAACTTTACAACGCCCTATGCAATAAAATCTGGGACGTAAGGTTGATTTAAAACAATGCTTTCCAAAGAAGCCATAGATGAATTTAAGAAACTCTACAAAGAGCATTACGGCGAGGAATTGAATGATTTTGTAGCTTCCGAAGCCGCCAATCGTTTAGTTCGTATGGTTGAGCTTGTCTATAAGCCGATACCGAAAGCGTGGGAGGATAAATATAACGAAATCAAAAAGGAGCAGGAAGCCGTCCCAGAAGAAAAGAAAATTGATTTTGTTAAACATCTCGTGAGCGATGCCAAAGTAACCGAGTTCAAGGAAAAAATCGGCGAGAAAAAGTTTTGGGAATTGGTAGTAGCGGCAAACAAAAAACAAACCGAAGATAAGCTCAAAAAAGAAAATGAAGCCCAGTAATAAAAAACTTGACCCTATCCAAGAAATAATTGAAAAAAGTGGAAATAGTTTTCATTCTCGCGTAGTGAAATTACTTCGTGATGAAAAATGGACGGTATTGGTTAGTCCGTATTACAGCGACAACTTTACCGACAAACCGAGAGAAATAGATATAATCGCAGAAAGAAAAATTGACGTAAGTGATTTCATCCGCGACTGGCTTGGCACGTTAGATGTTCGGCTTTTTATTGAGTGCAAATATATCAATGGAAAAACAGTTTTTTGGTTTGATGAAAAAGATAAGGCGAAAGCTGTTGAACGGATAAAAGCTGATACTGGAATGGAGCACCCGAATTACGACATTCGGGGGCTTCATTATTTCGCAGATGCGCCAGTTGCAAAACTATTTGCATCAGAAAAAAGCCGCAATGAAGACAGCGAACCAATTAGTAAAGCCATCAATCAAAATCTTAACGCTCTTGTTTACTATCGTCATCGCCACGACCTTATTCCCGCAAATCCGAATAGACGCAATCAAGTTCTACAACGCGTATCATATCCAATTATTGTTGTTAATTCCTTTGATAATTTTTTCCGCACGAGTATGACAGATGGCAATGAAGTAGTTGAACCAATTACCGAGCCATTTCAGTTGGAAGTAAACTATGCCTATAAAGATAACAATGTCTTCATTGATAATCACAGGGGAGATAGCAGAAACGAATACTTTTTAATTGATGTTGTGAGTTTTGATAAGCTCCCAGAGTTTCTATCTATGCTGGAAAACACCGACATCAAAGCCATTATAGAAAAGATTTGCTGGGAGGAAAGAACAAAAAATAATCAAAGACAGCAAAATCGTGGATATGGAGACAACTCGGCGAGGTGAATGTAATGTAATTAGAGTTATGGCACATAGAAGCAAACTAAAAATAAAGTTATGGGTTTAATGGCTCCAAAAATAGAGAGTGCAGAAGCGCTTAAAACTATCGCGGCAGAAACTGCCAAGCCGTGGTATAGAAAGCCAGAAGTTTGGATTGGCATAGTAGCCAATATAATCGCTCTCGGTGCGCTGATAGTTGCGGTTGTTGCCTTACTGAAATAACTTTTCAGTGGATTGCAAACTTCTCCATCGCCTTGAACACGTGTTGCGCTTTTTGCTCAACCGAAACTTCATCATCGTAGACCATCAGCATTTCCATTGAGTGATGGCGGCTAAACTTCCGCACGTCCCGCACGTCCATAGTTTTCAGTAATTCCGTAACGTAGAAATGCCGAAAGCCGTGCACCGTTTTTTCAATCCCAAGCTCACGGAATAATTCTCCCATCTCGCGTTTTATCGTTATCGTGCTCAATCTCTCGCGTTTGCGGTTACCCATACTGCGAAATAGTGCACCCTCCTGTGGTGTATGTATTCTTAAATACTCTTTAAGGTTTTTTATTGTTGCTGGGGCAAGATATACCGCTTCCTTATCATCCGCTCCTTTACTTTGAACAAAAGCAACCTTGCGCCGCAAATCAATATCACCCACATCAAGCCGCACTATTTCTATCTGCCTCAATCCCTGAAACGCCAATAATGAAAACAGCGCCCGTAGGCGACTGTTTCTCGGTGTATTCGGGAGGTATTTGAGCTTCACTCCCAGCAGTTGCACCTCTCTATCTGTGAGCCCATCCTTTCTATGCCTTTTGCTTTGCCTGAATTGCTTTACATTGTGTGTAATATCAAACGGCAACACTCCTCTCCGCGCCAGCTCTTTCAAAAACACCCGCGCGACGATAAGATTTTTATTTTTGGTGGCAATAGCATAATCCGCCCGTCCTCCAAGATACCGCTTGAAGTTGAGGTAAGTGTTCGGCTGAAACCCGTTCTCGCCGACGTATGAAAGAAAAAGACCTACTCGCGCAGAGTAGTCCTTTTTCGTTGTCTCACTGATATCCATTCCGTCAAAAATGGTATCGGCTCGTGCCCGTGAGCTATTTGTGGCGATTAGGTTTCTTTTCATTTTCATATTGGATATGGGTTACAGACAAACCCTGCTTTTTGAATGACGGAGTAAGGGTAAGGTAGCGGTGGCACTTCTTATAGTCCGCCTCACTGCACATAACGCATACTCGCGTTCCGTTCTTTGCCATTTCAGAAAGTTCCATAATGGCTTCCTCGTAACCCTCGTTTACGCCTCTACCACCGAGATTTTTTCCTCGCCATAGGTATTGTATGTTTTGGTCTGGAAGCACTCTACGGAGGGCATTTTCGTTAAAATGCGGGCAATAGCGGGAGAGGGGTATGGTTCTCACGTCTGCCAGAATATCAATTCGGTGCTTTTTGAGGGTAGCCAAGAATGTAGCGATTGGTTTATTGCTATGACCAAAAGAAAATATGGTTTTTGATGACTTTGCCATAGGTTATATGAGAAATCTTAAAAGACCAACCAGCCAATGCAAGGGGCTTTGTGGACAATGATGCTACGCAGTTTTCCTTACTTACATTCCTTAACTACTCCTTGTGATGCGTCGCAGTAAAATACCACGTTGCTGTTCACTCGTGCGGCAATAGTAACGTTACTGCCGTCATTGTTATCCATCTTGAACTTGGAGAATGTTGCGGCATTGCCCCTCACAATGGTCTCCAAGTCGTCTGGGGTCGTCTTGAAGTCAAAATACACAACGTTGGTGCAATCGCCCTCACAATTCACCGCTTCCAATTCGGGGATTGACTTCGCAATGTTATCAAACCGCGCTTTAACTTGTGCAGGGAAACCTTCCTCGCTTGTCGCAGGAGTTGAGCCGTCTCCTCCGAAAATACCAATGAGGATAATCAACGCGATTGGACTTACGACCCAGAACCACCACCTCTTATACACTGGCTTTTTTGTTTGCTGTTCCATATTTTTTATTATTTTTTTGATGAGTTAGTATATCCACCGTCGCGGCTTCCTGTCCGACCAAACAAAAAGCCCAACGCGTGTTTCCTCTTGCGAGGACATATCGGTTTCCCGATACGGCGGATAAGGCAACAACACGTTGGGTTTTTTATGCCTTATCCGACTTTTTAACCATACCTTGAAGCTCGCACTGCAAGGGTTAGGTCGTTTCGTATTCAGTTGTGCATCTTCATCATAGCAAGAATTAGCCCAATTTTCAATGGTTTTTGGGGACAAGCTCTACGGAATTGATAGCGTAAGTGTTTTCGGAGAAGTCGTAATTAAAAATCAATGACCTGTCTCCTCTCGTTCTAATTCTTTAAGCAAGCCCGCAAGCCCGATGTTGGTGAGTGAAGTGCGCACGAGCTTATCTTCATTCTCGTCAAAGTCAGGTTGTTGCTCAACGACGTGCTTCTCAACGAGATAACCGTAGCGTTTGTAAAAAATCTCTGCCGCTTTCGGATTACCAGCTTTTGCCGCTTTCACCATAGCGTAATCAATCTCGGTAACATATTTCCGAAACCACTGGTCGCGTAGTTTATCCACTTCGTCAAAGAAACCATCGCGCTTTTTCCAGTCGGAAAGCGTATCTGGATTAACTCCGATGACCTCTGCGAACTCGCGCTGTGTTTTTGGTTTTCTGTCGTCTTCGGAAATAGCGCACCACTCAATGAATACGCGAATTTTTCTGTAATCGCGCAGTCCTTTGCAGTCCAAAAATTGAAACAGTGGTTTTGGTTGAGAAATCGTTTTTATCGGAGTTTTCGGAGTTTTGCCTTTCGGTATTTCTTCGCTTGGCTTTGAGCGAGATTTTGCTTTTGCCTTGACCTGTGCGGCAACGCTTGCCACCTCTCTCTGCTGGGGAGCAATTTTCTTTAATGCTTCTGCTATTTTTACTGAAGGTTTTGGCATAAGGACTGTTGTGGAAGCTCTAAAAATCTATTTAATGCTTACAAAAGGGGCTAATTGTTGTATACTAAAGGCAATATCAGCCCGATATTGGACAAGTTCGGAAATCCAACTTGTTAGTGCAATTGGATTTTTAATCTTTCCCTGATACAATTCTTTCATGACTGACGAGGAAAAAGAAATTCTGGGACGAACTTACGAATTGGCTAAAGATACTAACGATAAAGTGTCGCGACTTTATCGGAGTC
>Ga0209542_10009434_pt1 | contig 17893 bp, 15 predicted proteins | sample RifCSPhighO2_01_FD_184028 | JGI IMG/M metagenome (GOLD analysis project Ga0209542, IMG submission 184028) | Soil microbial communities from Rifle, Colorado - Rifle CSP2_plank highO2_0.1 (SPAdes) (version 2) | ecosystem: Environmental > Terrestrial > Deep subsurface > Rock core/Sediment ...
AGAACTAATTTGTAAATTTCAAGCACTAAATCTTTAGCCAGTACACTTGAAGAAATTATAACACGTTCACCTTTCTTAACTTCAGTAGAATAATCAACAATAATCTTAGCTAATTTTTCAACTTTTTTGTCAACCATTTTAAATCAAATAATAACTAATTATTAATAAAATTTACTCTAATTTTAAATCACTTTGTTCAGCAAAACCTAAAATTCTTTCTAATCTTGCCTTCTGGCCATTAACATCTTGTAATTGTCTTCTAGTATCTTTCAAATATGAAATAGCTTCATTTCTTAATGATTCACTTTCTATTGAACCATAAGTAGCCCCACAAATTTCACATTCGTTATGTGAAAAGTCATATCCAGTAACACGAAATAATGGTGCATTATCAATAGGACATTTTGCTTTGATTTCACTATGACTAAATATCGGAACAATAACTTTATCAGGAGCAATTAAATGTGTAATTCTTCCATCTTTATCTCTTCTAACTTCAGTATAATTTTTCAAGTTCATGTTATTCAAGATTGAACATTAATTTAAAAGCATTACCAAACTAGGATATCTAAACTCTAATTATACTATAAACTGAATACACAACACCGCATACGAGTATAGCAATTAAAGTATAATTCAAATATTCATGATATGGTAAAACATACTCAGGTTTTCTATTACCCATTTTTCTAGCTTTATGATACATCAATAAAATAATTACACTTTCCAATCCACCACCAATAGCACCAGCCACACCAATAACTTTAGTAAATGTAGTCAATCCGGATAAGGCAACCAAAAATGGCGGTACACAAGTTAAAAATAAAGCTAATTTTTTATTTAAACCATAATCATAAACTAAGATCCATTTCACAGCCAAACCTAAAGCTAAAAAACCGGTAGACATAGCAAAGATAGCAAACAAATTACTAATTAAATTCAAATTATAACCAATAGCTTTCCCTAATCCAGTTGTAGCTAATTCTGTAGTTTCTTTACCAGTTACACCAAGAGTAGCAAAAGCAAATGATAAATAAAGTACCCCAACAAATAAAGTTGAATACAATATTACTCTTTTCAAATATTTTTTCTGTGTTTTCAATTCAGGAGCAACTTCAGGAATAGAGACTGCACCTAAAAAAGCGAATAATATTACTCCAAAAGGTACAAAAAAATTCTTAGGATTATTATATACCAAATTACTTGTATCAATATTAAAAATTGCAATAATAGTAATCAATATTAAAATTAGAACCATTGGCAATACCATTATTAATTCAGATTTAGCAACTCCACCAAGATCAGAATACATAATTAAAGTCATTATTATAAAGAAAATTAAAGAATACAATAATTTACTCCCACCAAAAATATTATAAAAAGCTTGTCCTTCACCTAATACATAAGCAACTAAAGCTCCAAAAATATAAATAAACATTGCTCCTGCAGTAATATGTTTAAAAGTTTTACCAAGATATTTACCAGCATATCCACTTAACTGATGTCTTTCTTTTGTTCTTAAAACAATTTCACCTGTTTGTAAATTAACAATTAACACTGTACATAATATAACCAATATTAAAATTAGTCCAATACCAGCACCAGATTTAGATATAACATAAGGCATACCTAATACACCAGCACCAACAACAGTACCAATTAACAAAGATGTAGCTTCAAAAACCTCTTTTTTCATGTCTAAAAAATTACTAAACTAAACTCTTATAAATACCTTTTGATTTCACAAAATAAGTGGGCCTGTAGCATAGGTTGGATAGTGCGATTGGCTTCGAATGCAAAAGAAGCACCCAATTGACCGGGGTTCAAATCCTCGCAGGCCCTATTACAATTATGCCTCTTTCAAAAATTATTAAAAAAATAAATGAACTTGTAGTACTTCTCAGAACATTTTATGATGCATATGAAGGTAAAGGTATGTATGCTGAAGATAAAAAAGAACCCATACCACTATTTTGTGATAACCCTAGATGTGGCATAGAAATTTTAGGACAATCTTGTTTTTATTCTTATGATAAAAGATCAATTTTCCATAAATTTTGTGGAGAGGCATACAGATTAGAAATTTCAGAAACAAATGGACCACAACATTGGAAATTATTTGAAATTCCAAGATACCGAGCATTAGAGTTCTTAAAAGATAATAGACTAGAACAATCTTTAAATTATCAGAGAAGAAAAGTAGAAAGATTAAGATTAGAAGAAAAAATAGATGAAGATTAAAATAATTTCTTTAAATAATCTAACATCAGTTGAATTGAAGTTTTTTCCTTTGTCAATTCATGATTTTCAACTAATTCTTTATTAATTTGATCATTATTGTAATTATCGACTCCAGAATAGTCTTCAGTTTTTTGACTAATACTAAAATCAATTATCATTGAATCGTCATTAATGTTTCTATCTGTTTTTTCGTAGATCCTAGTATATCCTAACAACTTAAATTTAGAACCATCAGCAAGTTCATAATCTTTTTCAAGATCACTAGTATCTATTTGTAATTCTTGTCCATTTATTAACAATTGATGATCTAAATATCTATAATCAGTAATCTTTTGAAATTCGACTTTGTATTCGAAATTATTTATACTGTAAACTTCAGTTTGACCAACAATTAAATTAGCAATAACTGAATCACTTAAAAAAACTAGTTTATCTTCCAACCCTAGGTACTGTTCATTAATACAACCATCATTATCCACATCTTCACATGCAGAAACAAATGTAATTGTTAATAATAAAACTAACAAAAGAATTACTTTTTTCAAATAATTTAGAATAAACATATAAAATAAAAAAAAGAAAGAAACTTATTGTTTCTTCCTACTTGAAGTAAAGATTAATTTTATGAAGAATATTGCCAAGATTACTAAAACAACATCTCCAATAATCCAAAATACTCTAGAATCACCAAGTGTGTCACCAAATCCACCTAAGAATCCACCAGTAATTGAATTACCACCTTGTACTTCAACATTGAAAACGTTAGTAGCTAATACATTGTTTCCAGATTTAACATTAACTGTACCACTATTTACAGCTGAATTCAAGTCACTCTTAGTATTTAATACAAAGTAAACAGTGCTACTTTCACCAGATTGTAAACTTAAACTCTTACTAGGTACAGGTTGTGCAAATCCTTCAACATTAGTAACTTCTAATGTATAAGTTTGAGTAGTACTACCAGTATTACTTATAATCACAGGTAAACTTACTGCATCTCCACTTCTAACAGTGAATCTTGGAGTAGGTAAACTAACACTAGCTTGACCACTAGTACTTCCACCATTACCGCCAACATTAACTCCACCATTATTTGGAGTACCAGTACAACTTTGTACTACTAAATTAGTAAATTTAGATGAAGTTTTATCTCCGTCTCTGAAAGTAACAATAGCTTCAAATTGATAGCTCTTAGCTTCTGCATTTGCAGGAACTAAAACATCATTGAATCTAACAGTTTGGTCATTATCACTATCACTTGATTTATCAAGATTAAATCTTTCACTAGTCAAATCAACTTTAAGAGCACTTTGAACTAATCTTACAAAAACATCATCTTGATCTTTAGCACCAACATTTACCACGTCAACAACAGCATCAAAAGATTCACTACATGCTACTGTACTAGGTACAAATGTTACTTCATCAACAACAACCATATGGTCTTCAAGTTCAAAATCTACTGTAACACTTTCTTCATTACAGTTATTATCTTCTTCATCTTCCTCAGATGCTTTGATAAATAATACGTAATTGTCATCTTCATCAATATCATCACTTGGAACTTCTAAATCAAAATTGAAACTTTCAGTTCTACCATCTCTAATACTTGCAGAATCACTTTCAGCAGTTTCAACTTCCTCAGCTTTATCAATATTATATAATATAGCTTCAACAATAACGTCTAAATCATCATTATCATTGTTTTTAACATCAACTTCAATATTAATTACATCACCAGGGTTGAAATCATCTCCGCTGTCAGGTTTATCAACAGTAATATCTAAGTTATTACCACCAGCAACTCCATCACTAACAACGCCAACTTCACAAATTTCTGGTTGTATACTTAATTCATAAACGAAGTTTTTAGTAACACCTAAAGCACTATCAGTAATACTTACATTTTTAGTATACTTACCAAGATCAAAATTTCTTGGAACAGTAACACTTGTAGTAATAGTACCAAAAGCATTAGGTTGAACATTACTAGGAATATTAGAGAAAGCTACATTAGCAACTTCTCCATCATTATCAGTAAAACTAAAACCGCTAATAACTAAACTATTTAATACAACATTACCAGTATTCTTAACTTGGAAAGTTGTAGTTTTAGTTTCTTCTTCTTGAGCACTAACTTTTAAAGGTGTAGTCTCAGAAACACCAACTAAATCAAATTTAGGATCAGATAATACAGTTAATACAATATTAAAAGTATCATGATTCGCTCCTGTATCAGTTACTTCAACAGCACCTTGGTAAGTACCAGGCACAGTAAACTCAGGAACATTAATAGTAAAACTAACTTGTTGAGGTGTACTTCCTACATTAGAAAGACTACCAGGATTAAAGCTTATAGCACCAGCATCGATCTTTTTAGCAGGATTACCAGCTAAAAGTAAGTCGTTTTTCACAAAAACAACAACATTAAGGTTACTCTGACTGCTTACTTTAAAGCTACCAGTAGCAACTTGAGTAGGTTTAACAGCTGAAGGTTGAACAATATCAGTTAAACTAATATCTCCCACAGCTAATACTACACTAGATAAAAGTAATATACTTAATATAAATGCAAATAACTTTTTCATTTTCTCCCCCAACAATAATTGTTATCATTCAACAGTCGTAATTGGGTATATAAATCTTTCGAATATATAGTTCTCAACACTAGTATTAATAAAATAAGAAAAAAAAGGTAAAAACTACCTATTTTCATAAGTTACCATATCTGTTCCAGGTGGTAAACTCCTATAAGCCTGGATAACATTAAGCTCATCATGACTTAATCTATCTGGTCCATTATAAGGTCTAGACAAACTAATTGTATTATCATGCAATAAATGGCCTGGATCTACACTTTCATTAGCTTGTGGACCTAAAGCTAACCAAGCTAAACCTCTTTCAGCTTCTCTAGCTAATTCCGCAGGATGAACTCTATCAGATAATCTTAATACTACAAATCTATAAGGGCTAACTGCTTTTAATCCTAATTCAGCATTAGCACCTATACTACCTCTCATAACAGACTCGTAGGATACAGATACACCTTGATTTCTTCCTAAAACTATACTCACACCAACATCACCACTAGTAACTCGTTGATATATAGGAACAGAAACTAAATTACCTTGATCATCTAATTTACTCATAGATGCTCCAGAATTTAATCTGTTCAGACCTTCTTCAATAAGATCATCAAGGTTAATATCACCAGTACTAATAGTTACATTAACAGGTTCCAAATGTCTTGGCCATGACTCTACAGCCTGGAATGGATCAGCCAAACCAGTAACAGATTCACCATCTCTGTTTGCAGTCAGATGTTTAAAGAACATTAAATAACTAGGTTGTCCAGTTTGATCAACTTGATATTGAGGTTTATCAGTTCCAATTATTAAAGGTACTTCTGGTATCAAACGAAGATTTCTTATAATATTAGAAAGATCCCTTCCTTGAAAATTAATATCTTCCTCATATCTAGCAAATCCATTTCTATCAACAACTAGTCTACCTGAACTTATTTCAGGAATTTCATTAATTAAATATGCTCCATCAGTCTCAGTATCATCACTTCTTCTTCTTTCAGATGAATCATTAGGAACATATGCTACTTCTTGTCCATCAATTGGTCTACCAGCAATATCAGTAACTATACCTTCAATATTATGTGGGCCAGTTGTACCAGTAGGATCCGTAGGTACTTCTGTAGGATTCTCAGGAGTATTAGGACCATTTTCTCTATTTCTCTTCTTCTTCGGTTTTTTAGGTGGGAAAATATAAACGCACCCACTACCTAAGCCAAGTAAACCAGCTAAACTTGCACCTAAAAAAGCTCTTCGTCCTAATCTTTCATTATTATCCATATTATCCACCGTCCTATTTTCTTATCCTTCTAATTAAAAATATGATTGCTAAAAATAACACCAAGTTTCCTAAGAATAATCCTACATTTCTATTAAGATTATTAGGTTTCTCATCTACAACTTTAAGCACTACATCTTTAGCATTAACTACACCTCTATCATTAAGTGCAACAACACCTCTGTACTCACCAACTTCAAGATTATCATCAGCAATTCCACTCAGATACAAAGTCGATTCTTCACCTTTAGCTAAACTAATTTTTTTACTATCAGCAGAATTTAATCCTTGTAACTCTAAAAATCCATCAAATCTCTCACCATTATTTTCAACTCTAACGGGAACAACAAAACTACTTCCAGGTCTAACTTCAATCTCATCAATTACAGGTGTAATCTCAATCGTACTTCTACTAGTACTACTAATACTATTTGAACTACCACTTGGGCTTATTGTACCTTGAGTATTACAAGACCTAACACTTAAAGTCTTACTTTCAGTCGTAGTCTCACCATCATAATCAATAGTAGCAGTCAAAGTATAATCTCTAGATTCAACTTCAGGTACTCTAAAATTAAATCTAACAGTAGCATCATTTTCATCATCATCAAAACTTTCAACTTCAAATTCTTGTGAAACTAAATCAACATTTAATTCTCTTTGTTCTAATCTAATCACAACATTATCTTGATCTTTTTTACCAATATTTTCAAATTCAATATCAACATTTACAAATTCATTACATGTAACAGTTGCAGGATTAACACTAAATCTGTCAAATACAATCAAATCATCTTCACGTTCAATATTAACATCTAAATCCTTAGCTTCACATTCTTGATCTTCATCTTCCACAGCTTTAACAACAAATTCATATCTATGACCTTCATCTAAATCATCAGGAACTTCAAACTCAACATTAATTGTTTCTTTATCATCAGAATCAATACTAACTTCATCACTAGTAACACTCTTAACATCTTCATTCTCAGTTAAATCAACTAAAGTAACTTCAACTTCAACATCTAAATCATCATCACCATCATTCTCAACTTCAATTTCAAATTCAACAGTACTACCAATACTTATGTCGTCATCATCAGGTTCTTCAATTTTAATACTTAGATGACCAACATTTCCAGTTTCACAAAATCCAATTGTACTAGTATTAGTTTGATTATTAGGAGGAGGTGGTGGTATAGTACCATTTGTATCATTTCCAGGAGGAGGTATTACAGTTGCACTTCCAACTCTATAAGTACTAAATCCTTCAGTCCTGAATCTAACAACACCATTAGTAGTAGGTGCAGGTGTAAAATCTAAAATCTGACAATTAGTACAAGTCTGCGTAATTAAACTAGGATCAGTAACAAAATCAGAATTTCTTAATATAACAGGAGTATTACCATAAGCCTGATTATTAAGTGTAATTATTATATCCTTATCTTTCAAATTAATTAAATCAGTACCAACTAAAGTTGTACTTAATTCAACTTGATCATCAATATTATCAACATTTCCTAAATTAACACTTTCTTGGAATTCAATCTTTCCCAGACCAACAATTTCTAAAACTAAATTAGGAATGTTACTTAAATCAACATTATTAAAATCAGTTGTAGCACCATTAAATTTCCGTGTTACTAACCCCGACAAAACATCCACATTCCAATGTTCAGATACAACATCAAATCCATCAGTAACATCAACTCTAACATGATGCATTCCAACAATATTACTTATAAACACAAAATCATTTCCAGTATGTACATTTACATCATCAACATACCAATTAACAATAAGAGTATTCAATTCTACATCTTGAGCATCAACATTGAATAATAAATCTCTATTAACTCGAACACTTACATCATTTTCAATCGGTGTAACAGAATTAATTATAGGTACATCATTTACAGGAACAACAACAATATTGTACTGCCTATAAACAATAGAACCTCTAGAATCTCTAACTTCCATTAAACAAGATCCAACTCCACCATAATTATTTGATGCAGTTATTACAACTTCATTACCTTTAATCTCACAATCAACATTTTCTTCTTGTGCAATAGTTATAGTTAAACTATCACCATCAGGATCACTTATTTCAAATGCAGATCTAGTAACACTATCTTCATTCATAGTAATATCAGAATTAACTCTTAAGAAAATAGGTTCTCTATTAACATTACCAATAACTAAAGGAATTTCTCTAATTGTAGTCCTAGGTCCATCAGTAGCCCTAACAGTCAACAATCTTACTCCAACACTTCTTTGATCAGTTGGTAATACAAAGTGCCCACTAGAATCAAAATCAGGGAAATCCCCAATCAAACTAGAAGTTCTTTGTGCATCTAAAGGATCAACCCTACCATTATGATCTACATCACAATCAACATCAATAGGGCAAAAAGTTCTACCAAACATTATATTGTTCATAATAATAACATCATCATTATTAACAACGCCGTCTAAATTAATATCACCGTATCGTTTAAGTTGTATTTGTGGAATAAAATTAATAGCAGTTTGTAAATCCACAGCATCAATTAATCTATCATAATTAAGGTCACAATTAACTTCTTGTGGACATTCTCTTCTTCCTAAAGTAATATCTCTAATTAACCTTGCGTCATAAGTATTAGGCGTAATATTAAAATCATATCTAATACGAACATTCTCACCTTCATCATCATGAGCTTCAACACTGAATACATATATTTTATTTTCTTGTATAGCAAATTGACCTTCAGGTATGTCTTGTGTAATACCATCGTAACTAACAGTTACACGATCAATTTTTGGAGCTTCATTTATTCTACGAATATTTACAGTCACAGGATTAGATGAAGTCATAATACCAATATCATTCAAAGCTCTAAATATTAAAATCTCACTACCTTCAAATTCATTTTCAGCAGTTAAACTTACTTCATTATTAGAATCAATTACAACAACTAAATGACTAGGATTAGTTTCTAAAGAATAACTAACAATTGTATTATCTAAATCAGAAAAATAATCATCAAGATCAAAAACAACTTCAGTTTCTTCTTCATCTAGATTCTTATTAGGTAAAGTACCACTAAATACTAAAGGATCATCTACACTAATAACTTCTAATTTAACACTATTAGATTCAACAAAATTATTCTCAGTATCAGTCGCCTTAAACACAACATTCTCTACACCAAAGAAATTATCTGGTGAATCAAAACTAACTTTATGATTAGAATCAATAGTAACACTAATTAAATTATTTCCAGTAACAGTATAAGTTAAAAGTTGATTATTAGGGTCAGTAAAAAAATCATCTAAATCAAAAGCATCATCTAATCTAGTATCCTCATCAAATACCAGATCAGGAATAGGAATTACAACAGGAACATCATCTACACTAATAACTTCAACGCTAACAGGATTAGACTGTACACTACCATCATTATCACTCGCTTTAAATACAATATTCTCTATACCAAAGAAATTATCTGGTGAATCAAAATCAACCCTATGTTGAGAATCAATAGTAACACTAATCTGATTATTACCTTCAACAGTATAAACTAAAGGATCATTATCCGGATCTGTAAAATAATCATCCAAATCAAAAGCATCATCTAATCTAGTATCTTCATCAAATTCAATATTAGGAATATTAGTTGAACCAAATCTAGGTAAATCAGTTGAAGCTAAAACTTGTAACCTAAATTGGTTAGAATCAGTAGTCAATCCAGGACTATCTCTTGCAACTATTCTAACATTTTCAATTCCAGTAAAATCATTATCAGGTGTAAAAGTTACTCTACCACCAACAAAATTAACTCTAACTTGAACATTACCTGTTGAAGTATAAGTTAATGCATTTCCTTCAGGATCAGCAAAATGATCTTCTAACAAATCTCCAGTCTGAACCGTATCTTCATCCCAACTTAAATCACCAAAATTACTAGTTAATACAGGAGCATCATTCCTACAATTTTGATCAATATTATCAATTATTTCTTGTGCATTAGGATTAATATTAGAATCTAAATCATTACAATCTTGAATAACATCAGTATTATCACCATCAGCATCAGAATCACAAGCATTACCAATATCATCATTATCTAAATCTGCTTGACTAGGATTACTTACAACTGGGCAATTATCAACATCATCTCTAAATCCATCATTATCATCATCTCCACCATTAAGAACCCAATTTAAAGAATTTCTAAATAATTGTTTACTACTTGTACTCCAGAATTGAGTTTTAGTAACACCAAAAAATAATCTTCTAGTATTAGAAGTACCACTAGGATATAGTCTATCACCAACATCAATTGTACCAACAATAGGATTCTTATCAAAAGTGTTAGATCCAATAACATTAACTAAATCAAAACTTCTATCAGGTATCCTAGGTAATCCATACATAGGTAAATTAATACTATTTGAATCAATAGCACTAGTATAAACCGTAAAAGAATTTGATAATCCTTGACTAACTATATTACTAGTAACAATTCTAGCATCTAAAGGTGTACTACTGGTAAACACAGTAACAGGCTCACTAAATCCTAAATCTTCAACATAAATCGAAGTTATAGCTAGTATATTCTTACTATTTATTGGAATTCTAGACAAATCAATAAAATTATCATCAATTAATACAGCTTTATAATTATTAAAATTCACACCACTTAATTCATTATCTCTCTTAACATCAAAACTTAAACCTGCAACATTAAGTTCATTTACAATAACAGGATCAGAGTTAACTCTAACCACATACAAAACATCAGTTGCACTAGCACCAACTACAGATACAAGTATAAAAAATAATATTAGTAATTTTAATTTCATAATAACCTCACAAAAAATACCACAACACCTGCAATAACAATAATAAATAATCCTAAAGCTACATATTTAATCCAATTACCGCTTCCTTTGTTATCTTCTTCTTGAATATCATTCCCAACATTAACACTTGCGCCACCTGTAATTTCATTTTCAACAATTTCCTCAGATACAGTTTCAGGAACTTCAATATCAACTTCTCCAGGTAAATTACCGTCTTTATCAAACACTTTTAATATTATAGTAGATGGTAAAGCAACACCAGGACTCTTACCTTGCATAGCTTCAAATAAAACTACAACCTGACCATTGTATATCCCTGGTTGAGTCACAGTAATCTGATATCGAGCTTTTTTTTCCTCATTAGGTTGTAAAACAAACTCTTTATCTAAAATATTAACAATAGTCTCAAAATCATCTTTAGGTTCTAATGTCACCTTAACAGATTCATTATTAACATTCTGAACTAAAATTTCTCTATCAATAACTTTAGAATCTTCATCTAATGTAACACTAACAATTGCTCTAGCATTACCAATACTACCTGTCAAAGCATTAGCTACAGGAATTACTAATAACAAGAATATTAAAAGAGTGTGTACCTTCATTTTGAAACCCCATTTCACCACCCCTCAGCTGTCAAATATTAGGGAATAACTTATTAAGCATTGTTATACTAGAGAATATAGTTAGTGCACTAACTTTTCAAGTTCAGATGGTAGATACGGTTTTTGTAAAACATAAATTCCATTCGTCTGCGCTAATTCTTGAAAATCACTATACACCGGAAATCTGCTTGTTAAAATTTTTCTTGTATCTAGTAATACTTTTCTAAAATGAGATAAAAAGTCAAATTCTGGAGTGTACAAACCAGGTACAGTTATGTCACATATGATTAGATCAGGTTTAATAGGCTGAAAACATTCAGAAGTTTCTCTTGTACAGGAAAAACCAAAACAAGTATAACCAAGTTTACTCAGTACTGTTTTATTTGCTTTTCTAATTAATTCTTCTTCATCAACAAGTATAGCAATCTTCATAGGTAATATCATTTTCAAAAAAAGAATGTATCTAATTTAAAAGCCTTTCTTAAAAAGTTAAAGTATTGTTTGATTAAACTTTCCAAAGTTTAAGTCGTAAGATATATAAATCAACTTTTTACAAGAATAGACATGATTGATAAGTTATTAAGAGAAAATAGTCCAATTGTAAGAAGACCATTATTTATTAGATCAAAAACATACGATACTGATTTAATTTCAAAATTAACTCATCTACTAGGAAGGTATAATAATTTAAATGAAATAGATAAATTCTACGAAATTTTAGAAAGATATGAAAGAAAATTAAAACCCAAATCATTTTTGGATTGGGTATGTTATTCATTAGATGATGATAGAATAAATAAACTATCAACATTAAATTACTTTATGGCAACTGCCTGTGACTAATCAGGTTCCTATCATAAACCATCAAGTCAACTTCTTCATTTAATCTAGGTTCCAAATCCAACTGTGAATTTCCACCTCTACTTCTTCTACCATTGTTACAAACAACTTTAACTTCATTCCACCCTTTTTGAAGTTCTAAAACAGCTTTAGTACCATCTAAATTAACAAACCTTCTATTCTTATTGATATTCTTTCTTTTACTACTATAAGATTTACCAATATCAACACCTGGACTACCTAATTTAACTTGTTTTTTACCATTAACCATTACACTCAATTCATTGAAACAAAAGAAGTCTATAGCAATATTTCTTTTATTTTTCATGTAAACTTGAGTTTCAAGTCTTGTAGCATCCCTAGGCCCAAACCCAAAATTAAATTCAGGGTTAGTATCATGATTATCATTTACATATCCAACAAATTCATTGTTCTTGAATCGCTTCCATAAATTTCTTCCTTCAATCATGTTAACAGTTGCTGTTCCTATTTTTCTATCCTGAAGTTTACCATCACTAACTCTTACAACATAATCGTAATTTCTTTTCCTTGATGAAGAATCTCCATCACGAACTTTAGTTTGCCACACACCATTATGATCGAACGGAGCAGTGTATTTGAAAGTTAAACTATCACCATCAGGATCACTTGCCATAGGTTGTAATCTAATCAAATCACCTTCCGTTACAATCACGCTGGATAATATATCTAATCTAGGAGGGTCATTTCTGCAATTGTTGTCAATATTGTCATCTAATTCTTCTGCTTGTGGGTTAATAAGAGGATTGTAATCATCACAATCAACATCAGAAGCAAATCCATCAGAATCAAAATCAACTTTTTCAACTAGAACATTTTCTGCACCAGCAAGAACCAAATTTAATATAATTAAACAAATTAAAACCACTTTTTTCATACATTTTCTCAATTATTCATGCTTTTAAATATTATTTGAATTAGAATTCTATTTCCAAAATACGAGTTTGAAAAAATTATAATATGATGCTTAGTTAACTTTTATTGTTGTTTACTTAATTTTTCAAAAATTATTAAAATAAAAAAAGAAAAAATAAACTTGTTATTTCAAATCAAGTTTAATTCCGTTTGCTTAATCTTTTGTGGCTTGATTAAATTTTTGTTTGTCCTTGTTTTCCTTAATCTTTTTTAAAAGATTATTAGACAGCTTCACCCCAGAAGAAAATACTTCCAGTATCAAAGTCACCAACACATGGCGCAGGTAAATCTAACCTTAATGTCAATGCCATCTCACTACCAGGAGTCAATTGGTTACCATCAGAGTATTCAGGGTCATCATTATAACTACAACTATCACCAGCTACAACATCATCTCTAGTGTCAGTATCACAAATAACTTCTTCAGCATTAGTAATTCTGTCACCTAAGTTTATGTGTACGTAATTTTCACCTAATGTGTCGAAATCACATGCACCGTCACCATTAGCATCAATATCACCAGTTACATCATCAGCTCCATCAGTGTCAGCATCTAAATTAACCACACACATACCATTAGCATTACCATCAGTATCATCATCACCAGCAACTCTTTCATCAGATGCACTACTGTAAGCACCATTTGTAGCAAAGTATCTGAAGTTTTCTAATCTTAATAGGTTACTTGTTGGACATAAGGTCCCAAAGCTTGAAGAATCACTAAAGTGTGTACCTGAAATAAACATATCCAATGTAACTCCACTACCATCATCAGCATCATTACCTAACAATAATGTGTCAGAGTAAGATAATTGACCAGGTGTAACTGTACCAAAGTCTAATAAACCATCAATACTTAATGCAATAATTGGATTAAAAAACCAACTTTCACTTTCATCAGCGGTATTCATTTCATTTTCTAGATCTTCAACTTCTGCTGTAATAACAAATTCACCATACATATTAAATGGAGCAACAGTACCGGGAGCTTCAACAGTTAAAATACAATCATAAGTTGCCCATAATCCAGCTTCATCAGCAGGAACTAAATCAACATCTTCTGTTCCCCTTCTTACATTGAATTCACTAATATCAGCACCAGGAGCTAAATTGGTATCAAGTGAACAGCTTGTCTCAATAGTAGTAATTGCAGGATCTGTTAAAGTAGTAGTTATAACTCTAACTTGGCTAACTTGAGTAATTCCATTCATGTGATTTACTAGAACTTCCCAAGATATTTGTTCACCTTCAAAAGCATAATTATTAGCTCTTTCAACTAATTCTTCACCGTCATCACTAGTTCTTCCAGGCCTGATACCATCATCTAAAACAATCCTACCATCACCAAACCAAATTAATGGCTCAACATCAGTAGGTTCAATATCTAAACCAACACCAGTTCCAACGCTTACACCGTAAACAACTGGTAACAAGAATAAGATTATTCCAATTATTATTTGTTTTCTCATATATTACACCCCCAATTTTTTGTAATGGACTTTAGTACATACACATGAGAATATAAAGATTGTTCAAGACAAGAGGTAGTAAAAACAAGACTAAAATTTGTTCCCTTCTCTCGTAAGCAACTGTTTAAATATTATTAACTTTTAATTAACAAAAAAGAGGAAGATGATGGAAAATAAATATTATCTTGATACTTCAATATGGATGGATGTTTATGAAGATAGGAGAGGCTACAATAATGAACCATTAGGTGATTATGGTTTAAAATTTCTCGCATTAATTCAAGCTAAAAAATTTAAACTAATTATTACTGATTTAATAATAAAGGAATTGCAAAATTATTATTCAGTTGCAGAAATAAATGGCATGATGAAACCATTTGAGCAAATAATAGTTAAAATAATCGGAACAAAGAAACAAGGTGATGAAGCTATCAAAATAGCTAATGAAAGGAAATTACCTTACGGTGATGTTTTGCATTCTATTTTAGCTAGAGATCATAAATTAATTTTGGTTACAAGAGACAAACATTTTAAAGAATTACAAGATATTTCTAAATCCTATAAACCTGAAGAACTTATTTGAGGTTTTTGTAAACTTCTTCAAAAGCTTTTGCTCTTGCTCTTTCATATTCTTCTTCAGTTGTCTTCCTTTTAGAAGCTCCTTTTAGATGAGCTATTTCCATCATAGCTTGTTTAAGCTTAATATTATCTATTTTCTCTCTCAAGGCATTTCTAATAAACTCTGTTCTATTTTGAAAGCCTTCTTTTTTTACAATTGTATCTATATCTTTCAAGAACTTATCTTCAAGTTTCAAAGTTATCATCTCAGTTACCATATATCTATAGTATATACACTATAAATATATAAAGTTTACTTAATTTTTGTAAAAATTAATTGATTGTAAAAGAAACAGTTTCTTCATCCATATTACCAGCAGCATCTGTAGCTCTAATAACAATATTATGTGGTCCTACTCTGAAACTCTTAGTTCTATCATAAGTAGTACAATCTCTACACAATCTATTAAATCTGGTATTACTTGAAAGTGTATCCATGTAATCTAAAGTAACTTCTTCAGAGGCTACTAAATTGAAATTAATACTTCTTATATTCGTACTTAATCCATTTACAGGATTATTAACAGTTAAAATAGGAGCAATAGTATCAACTTTAACATTCTGGAATTTACCAACAACTTCACTAGCTGAATCAGCAATCTTAAACCTGAAACTTAAATCTCCTTCTTGTAATCCATCAACATTAAATGTACAACTCTGTTTTTTACCAATAGGACAAACACCATTCTTAGTAATCATATTAGTTACACCATTTTGTACATATTCCAAAGTAACTTGCCTTAAATTTTCTTCATCATACTCAACAGTAAAAGTACCATCTGTGTATGAACCAACTTTAGGATACTGCTTCTTTAATTTAGGTTTTTTAGAATCAACAAAGAAAGTAATTGTATCTTCATCAGAATTACCAGCTCTATCAGTAGCTACAAGTCTAACATTATTTTCTCCCTCTTTAAATGTAATACCTCTATTGTATGCAGTACAACTATCACATAATTTCCTAACGCCTCTTCTATCTCCAACAATTTCATAATCAATTTGGACTCTTTCATTTGAGGTTAATTCAAAATTAACTTTTCTTTTACTGTAATAATTATTTTCAACGGGATTTATTACTGTTAATTCAGGTTCAGTTTGATCATTACTTAAACTTCCACAACTACACATAGGTCTAGCTTCAGAACCAAAACAATTTGTGGAAGGGAACCTAGCTACACATAAAATACAACAAGTTCTTTGACAAACACCTTCAGAATTAAAAGCATTACCAACAGGGAATCTTCCAAAGAAATCACCTATAGTAGTTTCACCTTGAGAAGTACATTCCCAAGCATCAGTCCTAACGTAAGCATTTACAGAAATAATACTAGTTAATAGTAATAATACAGATAATGTGAGTATGAATAATTTTTTCATTTTGTTTTTGAGCTTATAATCATATAAAAATATATGCGAACTTGGTTTATTATATTCTAAAAATTATCTTTGTTTAGTATAAATTGTTTTTAAAAATTAAAAATAAAAAAACCGAATACAAATTTGTATTCGATTATTCTAACTTACTTATATTGCTTCACCCCAGAAGTAAATACTTCCGTCTGTGAAGTCACCATTACATGGGCTAGGTAAGTCTAATCTGAAAGTCAATGCCAATTCACTACCTGGAGTTAATTGATTACCATCAGAGTATGTTGCAGCAGCGTTGTAACCACAAGCAGCTAAATCTGCTCTTTCATTTGCACCTACACCGTCACAAATAACTTCTCTAGCTTCAGTAATTCTATCACCCAATGCAATTCCAACATAGTTCTCAGCAAGTGGGTCTGCATCAGTTGCATCTAAAACTCTGTCATCACCAGCACTACTGTAAGCACCATTAGTTGCAAAGTATCTAAAGTTATCCAAACCTAACTCATTAGTTGTAGGACATTTAGCACCACTACTTGTTGGATCATAGAAGTTAGTTCCAGATACAAACATATCTAACATTACACCAGAACCATCTTCAGCATCATTACCTAACAATAATGTGTCAGAGTAAGATAATTGACCAGGTGTAACTGTACCAAAGTCTAATGCACCATCAATACTTAATGCAACTACTGGGTTGAAGAACCAATATTCATTTTCATCAGCAACATTACTTAAACCATCTAAATCTTCAACTTCTGCTGTTACAAAGTAACTTCCTTGCATTGAAGCAGGTGTTTCAACTGTTAAAACACAATCGTATGTAGCCCATTGATCTTCTTCAGTGAAAGGTACTTCAGTTAAACTTTGATGTCCTCTTCTAACGTTTACGTCAGTAGGGAATAATTCACCATCACCGCCTGCAGGGTCAGCATCATCATCTAAGTCATTATCTAATACTGAATCTAATCTACAATTAGCTTCAATATCATTTCCTGTACCTTGAGTATCACCAACTGTCATGAAAACATCACTTATTTTATCATGACCATTAGCATCCCATACAAGTACGTCCCATACTAC
>Ga0209542_10009435_pt1 | contig 17893 bp, 18 predicted proteins | sample RifCSPhighO2_01_FD_184028 | JGI IMG/M metagenome (GOLD analysis project Ga0209542, IMG submission 184028) | Soil microbial communities from Rifle, Colorado - Rifle CSP2_plank highO2_0.1 (SPAdes) (version 2) | ecosystem: Environmental > Terrestrial > Deep subsurface > Rock core/Sediment ...
TGGACTTCGCCAATTTTGTAAGTTTTCCCAGTATAATAAAGAATACGCTCCGTAACCGTGGTTTTACCGGCATCAATATGAGCGATTATCCCAATGTTTCTAATCTTCTCTAGTGCAACTTCTCTGGCCATAGTTAATAAAATTCAATTGTATCAGTTTTAGGTACGAAAAAACACCTTTAGGTGCTCAAGAACTTGAGGGATCATAACAAAAATCAGCCAACCTGTCAACAAAATGAGGTGTCAAGAAATTTGGTGGAAAATCAGACAAGGGTATCCTCACCGGGTTCGTACGTGAAAGAAGCCTCTGGCGCATTTTCTGTATCTGCAAATTCTTGTACTCTACCAATAATTCCACTAGTTAGTCTCACTTTGTGACCTCTCGGGTGAAAATTTTGACTGGTAAGGACATCTTTTACCACTCCTTCGGTTAGCTTTCCAGAAGAATAGTCCTTTTTCTGGATCACCCGCACTTTATCTTTCGGTTTTGGAAAACGACTGCCTACTTCGTATGTCATCTCGAAAAATTTTATCTCGTTTCCAGCTAATCTGAAAAGGGTTCGTTTGGAAAAGAAGCCAAGAAATTAGCGGTTTTTAAAGCTTCTCCGGGTTTACCCGAAGAATTTTGTCATCGCCCTTTTTTGGAGCTCCCCGTCCATCAGTATTATTGGTGGCAATGTATAAAAATCCGTCCGTACCCACCACCACGTCTCTTATCCGACCAAGCTCTCCTTTGAAATGTTCCTTCAACTCTCTTACTTTATCATCATCCACTACTGCCTCGTAAAGAGTTTGTCCGCGCAAGCCGGTGAAGAAGATAGATCCTCGGAAAAAGGCGGCCCCCGAAGGAGCCCAGGTGTTGCCCAAACCGCTGTGAAGAGTTGGATTTATCATATCTGGCTTATCCTGATCACCGCGTATCAAAGGCCAACCATAATTTTCCCCTGGACTTATCAAGTTTAGCTCGTCAGTAGCCGAAGATCCATGTTCGGTTGCCCAAAGTCTCCCTTGGCTGTCCCAAGCAAGTCCTTGGACATTTCGGTGACCATAAGAATAGATCAGATCCCCAAATGGGTTATCTGGTACGGGCTTTCCGTCTTCGGTTACTCTCAATATCTTACCGGCCAGAGACGCTTTGTTTTGGGCAAGCGATGGCTGAGCGGCATCCCCAGTGCCGATATATAAAAATCCGTCCGGACCAAACTTGATACGGCCCCCGTTGTGGTTAGACGCTCCGGGAATTTTATCAACTAATATTTCTTTATCAGAAAAGTTTGTCCCGTCAAATTTATACCGCACCACTTGGTTTAATACATCCTCACCGCTTACTTGGTAGGTGTAGTAAAAATAAACAAATCCGTTTTTTTCAAAAACAGGGTGCACCGCCACACCCAAAAGTCCCCCCTCACCTATTTCTTCCACCTCATCAATTTCTAAAAGAGGCTGTTGCAAAAGCCCCTCTTCTTTATCTACTATTCGCACCCTTCCGGGACGTTCCGCAAATAAAAGATCCCCGCTTGGTAAAAAGGCGAGAGACCAGGGAACGGTAAGGTTTGCGGCTACTTGGGTGAGAACTGGAATATTTTGCGGGGTTTCTTTAATATCGCCAAGACCGATCTGCGGAGCATCTACCTTTGCGGTTTGTTTTGCAAAAAAGACCCAGGTGGCAACTACCGATACTATGATTATTAATCCAAGAAATAGGCGGGCTCGTTTATCCCTAAACATAGGCAATAAATCATTATAGCAAAATAGTAAAGGATATTAATTGAAACATAAGTTTGATATCTTGCTTATTTGAAGTTAAGGAGTAGACTTGAAAGTGGATGACAGAAAATATAAGAGAATTCATTTCTTACCACAATACTCATATATTAGATGCAGAATTAACCGCTAGTTTTAAAACAATATCCGCTTTTGCATACAAGAAAAACATTGCTTTAGAAGATTTATCAATAGAAAAGCACCGTTTGCCTTTTATCAACTGGCTCATCAGCTTCTCTGATTCAAAAATCTAAATTTCAAGTCTTGAGAAAAATCAAAAGATGCTTACTTATGGTGAGTCAACCAAACCATGTGGGAAAGGTGTCAAGGAAATTATTTTCTAACAGTGTGTTTTGCCAGAAGATTATTGAACTTTGGATTTTTGCTCAAAAGATTTGCCTCTTCCACCGACCATATCGAGTAGTTTTCTGGATTTTTCTTTATTTCGTCAAGAAATTCTTGCCAAGAAGTCCAGCGAACATTCTCTACTTCTTCTTTATTTATTCTTATCTGTTGATCGCTAAAAGCGGCTATCACCGGGCAAAATTCGTTTTCCACCACTCCCATATACTCTGCTTTATATCTATAATTAGGTAAAACTTCGTAGATTTTTACATCGGTTATCCCGATTTCAAACTCGAGTCTTCTTTCCGCCGCCGTAGTGGTCGTTTCATTCAACCTTGGGTGACCACAGACACTATTACTCCAGACCAGGGGCCAGGTTTTTTTGCTTTTTTCCCTTTGCTGTAAAAGTAATTTTCCTTCAGAATTAAATAGAAAAACTGAAAAACCTCTGTGAAGTGGGGTGTTTTTATTATGAATGGCAAGCTTTGGAGCCGCACGAATAGGCCCATTTTTTTCGTTTACCAAAATTACAAAATCCTCACTCGACAAAATAATTCTCCTTTTCAACTTCTGGATAAAGTCCTTTTTTCTAGTCTCCCGAAAAGAATTTTGCTAATTTTTTGTCGAAAGTTCTGAAATCTTTAGCTCCCGAACCTTTTGCGAAGATTAAATTGTAGCAATCCACTAGGCTTATGCGGCTGTCTCTAAACAATTTAAGACTATCTCTCAACCGTTCTCTTTCTTCAAGCTGAATAAATTCTAGATTGAGAAAATCCTCTAATGTCTTAACGATCTGCTCTTTATCTCTTTGATAGTAGGAGCGTAGAACCCAATAAATTTCGAAAACTACAATTGTCGAAGTAAAAATCTTAACTTTACCAACGGCAGCGTTATTGATTAACTCCTTTGCTGTCTGGTACTGATGTGCGTTATCAGCGAGGAACAAACGAAGAAAATAGTTTGTATCTACGAAAGTCATTTTGGACGTCTTTTGTGTTCACGATCCCGAAAATACTCAAGAGTTGACTCCTCAATGATCGCTTCAAGGTCTTTTCCCTTCCACTTAGCGGGCATTTTTAAAGACCCGGCGAGTTTTTCAACTTTAGCAAGAAACGGAGTTATAACAATTTCTCCTTGTCTTTCGCTGACGAGAACTTTTTTGCTTTTATCAAGGTTAGCGGCTTTGAAAAGCTTAATAGGTATAGTGATTTGGCGCTTGCCGGTGATGGTGGCTGTCTTGTTCATACAAGGATATAGTATATTATCCTTTACTTTTTGTCAATTCAAGGATTGGTGTGTAATTCCTTTAATGTTCGCTTATCGTATGTGTAAATTTAAGATTAATTAAAGGTCGGAGGTTTTATGCTTATTTTGTGATGAGTCAAGTTTACAGTGAGTGAAGAGTTTACACCGAAAGTGCTTGAGGTGAACTGAACTGTGTCAAGGAAATTATTTGTGATTAAGCCGGAACTTTTACGCCGAGTTTCCTGGATCTTTTTTTACCATAGTGTCTATCGCGAACATCTAAATTTGATAAATCATCAACATTCTTCCTAAATTCCTCGGCTGTATTAGGCTTGCTTAGCTTTCTTTTGATATTTTCTTTCCTTCTTTCCAACTTTTTCTCCATTTATTTTTCACCGCCTTTCTCAATTTGTAATGAGATTGCTTGTCCTGAGTTTACCGAACGGACCGAATCTATCATTTACTCAACTTTTGTCTTTTTTGTTACCAGTTGTTCAGTTAATGTATCCTCGTTTAGGTTTACCATAATTACTTAACTCCTAGGAAAGTGAGAAAATCTCTGCCTATAATCGAAACAGAATACAAATCCCTTGAGTCTTTAAAAACTAAGTTATTGGAAACGAGCGCATTAAAGATAGCTTCCTTTTCGAGATCAGGTGCAGATACATTGGGAGATACAAAAATACTTAGCTTAAACATTTCTTTGGTTTTGTTTGGATTATGATATAGTCATAAAAGTGCGAGCTTTGAATTAGCAACAAGATATAAATTAAAATAAGGGAACATATAAAATTTCCATAAACCAATCACTGTGTCTAATCTCGTTTCTAATTCTTTAATCTTGTTTTTGTCTGAAAGACTTTCTTGAACGGCATTTTCTAGAAGTAAGTTAAACTCATTAAAATTTTCTACATTAAGTTTCTTTAGCAATTTTTTAAATTCCATATGTTCACTTGCTGATTTGTCCTCAATTTTCGCAACTTTTTGTTGCTCCTGACCTGCACTTTTAAACTTAAGCAGTCTATGGTTGATCTCAATTGCGGCTTTTCTAATCACTTCGTTCAAAGACTTTCTGGTAAAGAAAATAAATACTGTACCCAAAAAAATTATTACAAAGTACCCAGAGTTTAGAAATTTTTCTATCATACCCCTACTTCTCCACTCATTAATTTTGGCAAAAACAAATTTTAAAAAAGAAGCTCTTGCGCGAGCTCCTTCAGAAAACAAAATCTGCCCTCTGGTAGAACATCGCGATCCACGCGACGCCGGGCAGATACCTAAATTAATTTCTTATATTATACCACAACTTAGCAGACAATGAAACGGTTTGCTAACACAGAGGATCAAATCGAGGCCTTTTCAACTTCTGGAGACAGTTTGTCTTTCCACAATTGCCATTTCTTCCGGCGTGAGGCCTAGAGTTTATAATCTTCTTTCATTTAAGATTATCCTTGAAGTATCTCTCAGTCTCTCTATCCATAAAGTACACATATACCCCTCTATGAGCTCTAGACATCAAAACTCTATAAACTTGTTTTAAGTGCTTAGTTAATTCTGCATTATTCCGGGTAACCATTGTGTCGTGGGAATATTTTGGCTGGCTTATCCATTCTTTCTTTTCTAGATCGTAGACAAGGTCATTACCAAAAATTATTCCAATATAATCAAATTCAAAGCCCTGCGCTGTGTAAACTGTTCCTACTTGCTCCATGCCTGAATCATCAGTTGCCCATTTCCAAAATTCGTCTTTCTTTTCCCAGGGCATCCCAAAATCGCCGATTTTTACATCTTTCACAAGCTCTCCGTCTACATTTGGTTTACTCCAAGGCCAACAGAATCCGGCAACAATTCTCGCCGAATTTTTCTTTTCGCGATTTCTAGCTCTAATCTCTTTCATCATTTTTGATGGTGAGTCAAAGATACGAAATTCCATTTTTGGGTCATATTGTGCAATATCAGAACGCTGTATGTCCAAAACACTATCAAGCCATTGCAAATATGCATCTGATCCTGAACAACGAAACTGTGTTTTTAATTCAAATTCGGCTATATCTACCTCTTGAACACCAAAACGTACAGCAGCGTCTTTAATCATTGCAACGGTTCCGATTTCATTAGGCCGCACAATTTGGTTTTCATCTATAAAGAAAATGTTTAATTTTGCTACTTGCATTAACTCATCTATTTGAGGCAGGTCTGATCTTTGGCTTTTGGGAGTATATCTATTTACACTTGATTCTCTAATACGGTGAGCTTCGTCACAGATAAGTGCATCAAAGGAATTCAATTCTGCTGAAGTGAAACTATTGAAAAATTTAAACAGATTTTTTGCCCGTGCTCCAACTATATTTCTTAGTGTATTAGTGAAAGCAGATGAGCCTGTGGCATGCATAACTTTTTGTCCTTGCCTTAAAAGTTCCCCCATAATTTCGAGAGCAATAACAGATTTTCCTGTTCCAGGACCTCCTTTTACAATTACAACTGTTTTTCTTTTTATTTTCCCTAATTGCTTTGCCTTGTGCATTATGGCGTTATAGGCAACAATTTGATCATCAATTAAATTAAATATCTGCTGTTTGTTAATCATTTCGCTTGTATGGTCGAGAAGTTTTTTCGATGGACCAATTGGGCTTCTTGCAAAATGTTCGTAAACTATTCTCCCTTTTCCGCTTTGTAGTCGTTCTTTAAGATATCTTCCGAGTTCGGTAGCTTCTTCTTTTGTGAAGATCGGAAAAGTTTTTACTAATTCAGAAAATTTAGATGAAAGGATGATGGCATCTTTTTGTTTTGAATAATTATGCGCGTACACAGATGCACTTAGTTCTGGTGCGTTTTTCTCTTCAAAGATTTTAATAAAATCTTTGAGGCCAAAAAAATAACCCTGGACTTGTAGCGCCGGATGGGGTTGCTCTATCCATGAACCTTTATAGTTAACTTTTACATTGCCTTCTGATTCAGATTCTTTTACATTGTCATTTGACCATTGTTTGAGTTCCAGTATGACGACATTCTCTTTTCTATCTGCATCATGACCGAACAACAACACGTCTATTCTTTGTGAAGCATAGGGGAGTTCATATTCTACGACTACGTGATTGTCCTTAAGTCCCGCATAAATAAAAGAGTTATTCAAGATTGCAAGCGAATACGCCCATGCACGATATTCAGAGACCCCAGGATTCCTGTTGTAATACGCTCGATACTTTTCTGCCGCGCGATCCGCGATGCAATTTTGCATCACATCTTCGTTAAATCTTTCGATTGTTTCTTCGTAAAGAATCATATTTAGAGCTTGTCGTATTTAGTATGTTTCCCTTTAGCTTTATCAACTGGATATCTCTTTTCATTTTTCTTTAATTTCTTGTCTAATGCATCAGTGATGTTTATTTCTAGGTCATGGCTTAAAAGCAATACCCAATACAAGACATCTGCAAGTTCTTCGCCGATCTCGTTTTTGCGCTTTTTAATATACTTTTCCATTTCCGGCTGACTTTTCCATTGGAAGTGCTCCATAACTTCAGTAGCTTCCAAGACTAAAGATATAGCCACATCCTTCGGATTGTGGAACTGTTTCCAGTCTCGTTCTTCTCGAAACTTTTTTATTTTTTCTATTAGACCTTTAATTTCAGACATAGTTTATATTAGACCTTGCTCTTTTAAACTAGAAAATTTGTCTTGAGTAACGATAATATGATCAAGAAGCTCAATCCCAAAAATTTTAGCTGCTTCTTCTAGGCGTCTTGTAAGCGCGACATCTTCTGGCGAGGGCTCCGGACTTCCTGATGGGTGATTGTGAGCGATTATAATTTGAGCAGCAGACGCTTGAACTGCCTCTTTAAAAACTTCTCTAGGATGGACAATGCTTGCATTTAGTGTGCCTACAGAAATATCGCTAATTTTTACTAGATTATTTCGGGTATCCAAAGATAACATAACGAAATTCTCTTTCTTCTGGCGGCCAATAGACTTTTGTAAAAATTTTGCGACTGTCTCTGACGAATCGAGCGTAACCTTCTCTGGTATTTGCTCTCTGGAGTAACGTTCAGATACATTCTGAAAAAGCTTTACACCAAATGCGTTAGCTGGTCCGATACCTTTAATTTCCTGAAGTTCTTCCAATGATGCATCAAGAACACCCCTTAATCCTCTGAACTCCTTAATAGCATCTTTAGCCATTTGTTTACAATCTTTTCGCGGCGTGCCCAATGTTAAGAGTAATTCCACAATTTCATAATCCAAGAAGCTATTTAAACCTCCTTGTAAAAATCTCTTTCTTAATCTTTCTCTATGACCGGCACCTTTAGGTAAATCTTTCATTTTCATAATTTTTCTTCCTTCGACTTCGCTCAGGATAAGCTTGTATCTGCTTCACTTCGATTATACTCAGCACAGGCGTTTAACATACTTTCCTTCGATTAACTAGTTTAAATATTGACAACTCAGTTATAAGTTATTATAATAACACCATAAAACTGGGGAACGATCCTAATTTAGGGTCCTCCCCTTTTTGTTTACTTTTCTTTCCAAAAAATACCTCTCACCGGTCAACCCAATAAATCTTGGTCCAGCGAACTTTCTCAACGCGCGAGCTGTTCTTTTGGTAAAAGCAATAATTGTTATTTCCTTTCCTTGCTTTGTTAGATATTCAAAAAGTGGTAGGAAATCACCATCCCCAGTAAGCACCACCGCCCGGCCGTATCTATCCTTCATGAGTAGCATGTCCATTGTTAAATCAACGTCACAATTTGCCTTTTGGCGCCTCCCATACCATTTAATTTACTTGATTCTGAGAGTGTAACCAAAAGATTCAAGTTTTTTCAGAAATTTTACCTAATCCTTGTTTCGACCATTCTTGCCAAAATAAAAAAATGTTTTTTGAGTATTAAATTTCCTTTTCAGGTAATCAAACAGTTTCTTTTTGTCTATAAACCAACCCTCGGCTTTGGCGCCGTAAATGATATTCGAGGCATCAATAAATGCATAGCAAATCGATTTTACTAATTTAGAATTTCTTCTAATATCAGATTCGTTTTATTTACTTCGACAAGCTCAACATAAATTATAAAAATCCTACCATTCTGGCAAGATAAAGCTTGTATATTTTACTACTTCTTTAGGTTCAGTACAAGCTAATTAAAGTTAAAAATCGATCCTTCAATTTACTCAGGATGAAGAGGAAAGAAGCGGGGTTTGTCAATAAGGGTTTCTTTTAAGCAGACTGTAACACTTTTTCTTTAACTTCTTGTGGTAGGGATTTCGAAGCTTGCTTAAGAAATTTGGACGCTGACAATACTTCTATAAGTACTGCTTCCCGTTCTGGCGAAAAATGTACGATGATATCGCCAGATTGTTCCGCATAGTCAATCGGTTTGTTATTCAGCTCCATCATTAAAATGTCATCTTCTTTACTGTACTTAAAATTCATTAGTAGTATCTTCCCTTTTCGGCAGGATAAAAAGTTATCACCCTGATTATATCACCTTGCCGGCGATAAACAACTCTTAAGACGTGTTTTTCATCCAAACTAGCTGATGCGATAATATTGGGTTTATCAGACTGTTTATCCTCATGTTCAGGGTTTCCTAAAACATTAACAATATCTTGCTCTTTTAAGTGGAACTTGTGCTTAGTCAGCATAGGAAATTTATCTTTTGTGGCGTGTTTAGTGAAAACAATTTTCATTTAAGGTAGGCTGATTTTACCATAGTTCGACTTCGCTCACTGCAAGTAATTTGAAGCTAAAAAAGCGATACTTCGATGGATTCGATTTCTCTCACCATAAATAAACTCGGGATAAAGTTAGAAGGAATTTAAAAGTTTTTGAGGGCGTAGTTTTGGGCTATGGTGCTATACATGAGAGCATCTTCAGCCAGTCTCTTCTTATCTTCTTGGGAAAGAACTTGCGGTAAAGACTTAATTATCTTTCTAAAATAAGGTTTTAAGGGGAAGGGTAAGATTTCTTCTTTTCGTTTTAAAGCTTCCTGGCAAAACCTTTTGGCCGTCTTTTCTGATCCATTGTAATAACCAAGAGCTACTCTTTTCAGATCCATTGCTAAAGATTCGACGGCAATTTTATCCTTATTCACAAAACCCCCCTTAAAGAAAATTTCAGTCAACTTTTTGTACTTTTCTCTTATTTTAGCATCTTGAATCTCATTGCTGGTATTGTTATCTTGAGGTCTGATATTAATGAAGGAATTAAAATCTATCACTTTTGATTCAAGATCTATCCCTCCTCCCCAGATATCAGATTGCTTCGATCCGCTCTTGAGCAAGATTTGTTCAGAATCGAAGTGACGATCACAACCAGCGGAACAAATTTCTTTTTCTACATCGATCACGGTTTTTATGTAAGAATCAAACTGCTCCCTTAGTTTTTCTATATCTTCTTTGGAAAAAGGTGTAGATTTAGTAATGATCATAGACTAAAAAATTTTACCATATTTCAACTTAGCTCACTACAAATAAATTTAAGCTGGAAAACGATACTTCGACAAGTTCAGTATAAAGTCGATTGGAAGTTGACCTCGATTGGATCGGGGATTTTTGAACTTATAGCAGTTTGCTATTCTGTCGTAGAACCATCGAAGGGGGCTTCTTGAGCTACAGCTTCCTCGCGCGTAGCGCGTATAGTTTTATCTTTGTGGTGTGGAGGAGCATATATGGTGTAGAGCTTAAGCGCTTCTGTAGCCGATGTATTGATGACGTTGTGCGTTGCGCCGGCGGAAACAACCACACTGTCACCATCACCAACTGTATACTCGGTCTGGTTGATGATCACTTTCCCTTCGCCTTTTTCAAAACGAAAGAATTGATCCCCATCAACATGGACTTCTTCGCCGATTTCTACACCTGGTGCAAGTGACATAAGTACTAGCTGGCAATGCTTCGCCGTATAGACCACTTTTCGGAAATCCCGGTTTTCAAGTGTTGCTTTCTTAATATTATCTTTATATCCTTTTTTCATCCCTTTTATTATAGCAACTTTGTAAATCACCCCAAAAACTATTGAAGATTAAAAACCTAGCGTAAGCTAGACTAGGTGATTTTATCTTATTGGGATATTTGCCTACAAGTTTTTTTAAAGATTTGCCTCTTGCTAATTAATTTTTGTAACTTATAATATTATTAATCCTCCCTAAAATTTTATGGCATTAGCAAAAAGAACAAGAAGTACTACCAAAAAACTGTTTGTAAACCCAACTAAAAAGCCCCAACGTACGAAGCCGCTATTAAACGTAGCAAGATGGGGCGAAAATCTGCGCAAAAGATATCAGAAAAATCCGACTAGTTTTTATGCAGGTATAATAGCAGTTTTAATTATTGCCTTAATCGTTTACGTATTTTGGTTTAACAGGGGCCTTTTGGTTGCCGGATCTGTAAACGGCCGCCTTATCACTACCCCAGAATTTTACTCGCGTCTTGTAAAAACTGGCGGGGAGCAGGTTTTTGACAATCTTGTCCGCGATATTTTACTTCGTCAAGAAGCTAGTAAAAAAGGCGTTACCGCTACCAAAGAAGAAGTTGATACAAAGATAGAGCAAATCGAAAAGAGTCTGGGTGGGAAAGACAGTTTCGAAGCCGCTCTTTCTCAAAATAAAACTAGCCTAGATACATTGCGGGAGCAAATAACTATGCAGGTATTAGTGGAAAAACTTTTGGCAGATCAGATAAAAGTTTCTGATGCAGAAGTAGCTAAGTTTATAGCCGAAAACAAGGAGACCACCACTGGTAAATCAAAAGAAGGAGTTAAGGAGGCTCTCCAATCCCAAAAATTAAACGAGAAATTCCAGTCTTGGTACGAAGATTTAAAAAACAAAGCTAAAATAGTTAAATATTTCTAAACATACTTGCACGGGTTTATTCAAACTCAATTGTTTTTAGGATAAAATTGTAGGCTTCGACGATATCGCTGGAAATTGAGGCTGAAAAGCGATGGTTCGATTTCTCTTAGGGCTGAATCTTACCTTCCATTTAAATCAATTTTTCGGATACGGATATTGGCGGGGGTCACTTCTACTAGCTCGCTATCATCTATATATTCCAGAGTTTCTTCAATCCCCATCTGTTTTGGAGCATTAAAATGCTCAGATACTCCCTCGCCTTTGGATCTCATGTTACTTTGCTGTTTTTCTTTCACTACATTTACTCTGATATCACTCTCACGTGAGTTTCGACCTACCACCTGGCCGCTATAAACTTTTGTTCCTGGCCCAATAAATAAAACCCCTCTACCTTGTGCATGAATCAAACCATATAGAGTGGTACAACCATCTTGGTAAGCCACTAGAGACCCTCTATTGCGTCCGAAAGAATCGGTGGTATCTGCCTCAAACTGATGAAACATCGTGTTGATCACGCCTGTCCCTTTAGTATCAGTAATAAACTCACTTCTATATCCAAACAGTTTTCTGGTGGGAATAATAAACTCTACTAAAACCACACCGTTTTCATTGGACATATCCTGCAAGACTCCGCCGCGCTCTCCCATTTTTTGCATAACGATCCCAGAATACCTCTCGGTAACCTCGATAAAAACTTTCTCGTAAGGAACCAGAGTTTTCCCATCAATTTCTTTGGTGATGACGCTCGGTCGGGCAACCTGAAATTCATAACCTTCTCTCCGTAGTCTTTCAATAAGAATCGCCAGATGTAGCTCTCCTCGGCCGGAAACAACCCAATCTCCGTTTGGACCATCAGCTACTTTTAAAGCCATGTCCGTTTCAAGTTCTTTGTAAAGACGCTCTCGGATCTGCCTGGAGGTTTTAAACTGCCCTTCTTTTCCGGCAAATGGGGAGGCGTTTACCGAAAAAGTCATATTGATAGTCGGCTCTTCGATATCAAGTAAAGGCAGAGCTACTGCTTCGTTTGGGTCGGCGATTGTTTCTCCAATATTTATATCGGCTATACCGGCAACGGCGATGATATCGCCTGCTTCTGCCTCGGTAATATCCACTTTATCAAGTCCGGAAAAACCAATCAGGGCTGTCAGCTTTACCTTTTTCATTTCCCCGATTTGGTTAATGTGAATAATCTCCTGACCAGCTTTTATTCTGCCGTTGTAAATTCGTCCGGTCGCGATCCGACCTTTAAAGTTGTCTCCAACAATAGTTGTAACTAGCATTTGCAGTGGTTTATTTGGATCTCCAGAAGGTGGCGGAACATACTCTAAAATTGCCTCAAAAACCGGGGAAATATCTTTCATCTTCGAAATATCAGGGGCATTTCCAGCTAAACCGTTTTTTGCGTAAGTGTAAACTGTTGGAAAAAAAGCCGCCTCTTCATCCGCCCCAAGCTCAACAAAAAGATCAAAGGTTTTGTTTATTACCCAATCAATTCGAGCATCTAGTTTATCGATTTTGTTGATAACCACGATAACTTTATGACCCATCTCGAGGGCTCGCTTCAAAACAAAACGGGTTTGAGGCATCGGTCCTTCCTTTGCATCTACCAAAAGCAAACACCCATCGGCCATTTTCAAAACTCTTTCAACCTCACCACCGAAATCAGCATGTCCTGGTGTGTCGATAATATTTATTTTTGTGTCCTGCCAAACTATTGATGCGTTTTTTGAAAAAATAGTTATCCCTCGCTCTTTTTCCAGATCATTTGAATCCATGATAAGACTTGACCCTTCAAGGTCTTTGTGAAGCTTCGTATTACTTTGTCTAAGCAAAGCATCGACTAAAGTAGTTTTCCCATGATCAACATGAGCAATGATAGCTACGTTTCGTAAATTTTTCATAAATTAATCTTCTCACAAAGAAACCGGCGGATTTAAAGTATGCTAAACCTGCCGGAAAAATATTGAGTAGAGCTGAGCTACTATTATACTTTATTTGTTCTTGATTTTCAATTCTATAGGTTAATTTACAAACTACTTTCAATTATTTATTTTTCTGCGCTAGCCACCAGTTTTTTACGATGTTGGGAAAAATTGTCGAGATGATGTAAATGTTTATGAATAGGGACGGGAAATAATTATTTTACCATCGAAAGGGCAAAAGCTTTTAGATAATGCAACCGAAAGGCACTATCGCAAGGCATTTACCACCTAAAGTGGGCAAATGCTTTATTCGCCTCGGCCATTCGGCGAGTGTCTTCTTTTTTCTTGACCGCAAGACCAGCGCCACGAGAGGCGTCTAGAATTTCGGCTTCTAATTTTTTGATCATGGTTTTATATTCAGAATTTGGTCGGGACTTTGCGGCTTCGATCAACCATCTAATTGCCAGTGAATCACGACGCTCTCCGCGTACTTCTACCGGCACTTGGTAGCTGGCTCCACCGACTCTTCGGGGACGTACTTCGACTCTCGGGGAGACATTTTTTATGGCTTCATCAAAAACTTCTAAAGGATTTGCTCCCGCTACTTTAATGTTATCTAAAGCAGAGTAAACAATTTTTTCGGCAACCCTCTTTTTCCCTTCCTTCATTAACCGATTAATAAGTTTAGTTAGAAGACGATTATTATAAATTAAATCTGGTTCAATTTTCCTTTTAGGTGCTTTTTTTCCTCTCATACTTTACCCCTTTGGCTTTTTAGTTCCATACAAACTTCTACCTTGTTTTCTACCCACAACACCTCCGGCATCATAATGTCCTCTCACTACATGGTATTTAACACCAGGCAAATCTTTGACTCTACCTCCCCTAACCAAAACAATATGATGCTCCTGCAATTCGTGGCCAATACCGGGAATGTAGGCAGTAATTTCTTTTCGATTTGAAAGTCTTACCCTGGCTACTTTTCGTAGCGCACTGTTTGGTTTTTTCGGTGTCATTGTTTTTACCACTGTAACTACACCCCTTTTTTGAGGGGATGGTAAAGAGACTGATCTATTGGCCCGGCTGTTAAAAGAAAAGCGCAGTGCGGTTGCTTTTATCTTTTTTACTACTTTTTTTCGACCTTTTCTAACTAGTTGTTGTACTGTTGGCATCAAGATTGCTAGTATAGGGGATTTTTTAAGAACTGTCAATTCAGATTAGTCTAGACGGGCCCGTTCTCCAGTGGGAATTAGACGACCAATAATGACGTTTTCTTTCAAACCCCTTAAATAATCAATTTTTCCGCTAGTCGCCGCATCAGTTAAAACAGAGGTTGTTTCTTGAAACGAAGCAGCGCTTAGAACTGATTCGGTAAAAAGAGCTGCCCGGGTTATACCCAAAATAACAATTTGGGCAGTCGCTGGTTCCCCACCTTCTGCTAATATTCTGGCGTTTTCTTCTGCAAATTTACTACGATCAACTAACTCTCCTGGTAAAAGGATCGTATCTCCTGGGGATTCAACTTTAACTTTTTCACCCATCTTCCGAATTATCACTTCGAAATGTTTCTCATTTATGGTCGCACCTTGTGATTCGTAAACCTTCTGAACCTCATTTATAATATATTCTTGAACTGCTCTTAATCCTTTTGTTTGTAAAATACTTTTTAGGTCAATATGTCCACCGGTTAGTGGGTCCCCAGCCAGTACGTTCTGGCCATCTTTAATCAAAAGTTCGGCGGTGGCGGGAATTAAATATTCTTTTTCAAGTATACTTTTCTTTTCTTTCATACTTACCATAACCTTTACTTCCTCATTAGTTTCTAAAACCTTGGCAACACCAGAAATTTCCGTAACTACCGCCGCTGTTTTAGGAGTTCTAGCCTCAAATAACTCCTCCACCCGGGGTAACCCTTGAGTAATATCAAGACCAACAATCCCCCCTAAATGGAAAGTTCTCATTGTTAGTTGCGTTCCCGGTTCGCCGATGGATTGGGCAGCAATAACACCAACTGGAGATCCAATACCAACAACTGCCTTTGTTGCTAAATCTCGGCCGTAACAGGCAGCACAAATTCCATATTTTTGTTCACAAGTTAGGGGAGAATGGACTTTTATTAGATCTACAGCTGCTTTTTGAACTCTCTCAAGTTTCCCCTCATCAATCATTTCTCCTGCTTTAATAATTATTTTTCCTTTAGGATCTTTGATATTTGTGGCGGTCACTCTACCTAAAATTCGGTCATCAAAAGAAGCGTTCCCGGTACTATCTTTTTTAATTTCTATATATTCTTTTGTACCACAATCTTCTTTTCTAATTAAAACGTCGTGCGCAACATCGACCAATCGCCTTGTTAAATAGCCGGCTTCAGCAGTTTTTAAAGCTTTATCAACTAATCCTTTACGGGCTCCTCTAGTTGAGGTGAAGTATTCATAAACATCTAACCCTTCTCGAAAATTTCCTTTTGAAGGTAGTTCCACAATCCTACCTAGTGGATCAGCAACCAAACCTCTCATACCAGCCAGTTGTTTAATCTGATCCCGGCTACCACGAGCCCCTGATTCCTGAATAAGTCTTAGGGGGTTCATCTCATCTAGGTTTTCCCAAGTGAGTTCATCAATTTTAGTAGTTAATTCTAACCACATCCCCTCAGTTAATCTCATCTTCTCTTCTTGCGTAATTAACCCTCTACGAAAGTCCTTTTCGATTTCTTCAACTTTTTTATCAGCCTCATCAATAAGTTTTTGTTTCTGGGGAATTATTTGACAATCACTAATCGACATTGAAATACCTGAACGTGTTGCGAACTTAAATCCCAAGTCTTTTATATCATCAATAAGTTTTACAGTTCTGTTTTGATCAAATAGATTTTGGTGCTTTATAAGTAAACTTTTTATGGTTGCGCCCTTTATCGTTTCATTTATAAAACGGAGTTCCTCCGGTAGTATCTCATTAAACAAGACTCTTCCCACGGTAGTTTCAATAACTTTATTATCAATGAGACAATCAACCATTTGCCTAATATTAACCTCACCATTTGAATAAGTAGTTATCACCTCGTCAAAAGAAAGGGTACCTACTTTGGATAAAGTTCTGTCCGGCAAAGTTAAGTAGTAACAGCCTAAGAAAACATCCCGATTTGGTGTCATTATTGGTTCCCCATCGGCTGGACGAAGTAAGTTATTGGTAGACATCATTAGTTCAATGGCCTCTCTTTGAGCATTAGCGGAAAGGGGAATATGAATAGCCATCTGATCGCCATCAAAATCAGCTCCATAACCAGCACAAATACTAGGATGAATTCCAATAGCACTGCCTTCGGTCAAAAGGGGATAGAAAGCTTGGATACCTAGTTTATGTAAAGTCGGAGCCCGATTTAAAAGAACCGGGTGATTTTTAGTAATCGCTTCTAGGATATCCCAAACTTCGACTCCTCTTCTTTCAAAAACATGCTTCGCACTTTTGACATTAGGGGCATGTCCTTGAAAAATAAGTTCCCGTAAAACATACGGTTTAAACAATTCCAGGGCCATTTCCTTCGGAACTCGACATTCGTTTAGCTTTATATCTGGTGCAACAATTATGACACTACGACCAGAATAATCTACACGCTTGCCCAAAAGATTCTGTCTAAACCTCCCCTGCTTACCTTTTAACATATCTGATAAGGATTTAAGTTGCTGTGCGGGAACGACTCGGGTTGTTGTCCTTTGGCTAGAATCGATCAAAGCATCAACTGCTTCTTGAAGCATTCTTTTTTCATTTCTAAGAATTATTTCTGGTGCCCCCAGATCCGTAAGTTTCTTCAAACGGGAGTTTCGATTAATTACTCTCCTATACAAATCATTTAAATCACTGGTAGCAAATCTACCACCGGAGAGTTGAACCATAGGTCTTAGATCAGGAGGGATTACTGGCAAAACTGTTAAAATCATTTGTTCTGGTTTAACCCCCGCAACTCTTAAACCTTCCGCTACTCTTAATCTTTTAGTGGCTTTAACTTGTTTTTGGCCAGAGGAGTTTTCCACTTCTTCCCGCAAAGTAGCAATAAGTTTGGGTAAGTCGAGGTTTTTCAATACATTCAAAAGTGCTTCTGCACCAATAGCTAACTTAAAAAAATTAGAAACTCCTAAATTACCAAGTTTTTGGAATTCTTCTTCGGTTAAAAGTGTTAGGAAAGAAATACTTTTTACCCTATCGATCAAACCTCTTTTCGTACTTTCAAGATTATCCATTTCAACTACAAGTTCATCGCGTAAATAGGCCTGCTTAGCTTTTATTTTCAAGTCCATCTCGGCTTCAACTAATTCTTTATGTCCTCTATCCTTAATATCAAGAGCCTTTTTTTCTTTCTTTGCTTCTTTTTCAAGTTGCGCGGATTTCTTGTTTCCTTCCTTCTGCAAATTTTTTTTGTCTTCAGTGAAATTTTTTTCTAATTTTTTAATTGCTTCTTTTCTTTTATCAGAATCGACACTGGTAACTAAATACTGAGCAAAATAAATTGTTGCTTCAAGAGCCCTAGGGGTGATGTCTAAAAGTAGAGATAACTTTGAAGGAGTTCCTTTGAAAAACCAAACATGGGCCACTGGCGCCGCTAAACTAATGTGGCCCATTCTTTCTCTTCTTACTTTAGATTGAGTTACTTCGACTCCACATTTATCACAAATTACTCCTCGGTAACGAATTCTTTTATACTTCCCACAATAACACTCCCAATCTTTAGTTGGTCCAAAGATTCTTTCATCAAACAAACCATCCTTTTCTGGCTTTAAAG
>Ga0209542_10009439_pt1 | contig 17886 bp, 15 predicted proteins | sample RifCSPhighO2_01_FD_184028 | JGI IMG/M metagenome (GOLD analysis project Ga0209542, IMG submission 184028) | Soil microbial communities from Rifle, Colorado - Rifle CSP2_plank highO2_0.1 (SPAdes) (version 2) | ecosystem: Environmental > Terrestrial > Deep subsurface > Rock core/Sediment ...
AAGGAGACCCTGTTTACCAGAAGATCGATAATTGACCTTCTATCCCTTCGTCCAACAACTGTGTCTAAAATCATAGAACCGGATGTCGCACAATTACGGCTGTTGGAAGTTTAGTGGGACAGCACTGGGGAAAAGTCGTCGTCATTGATTTTTCTACTTAGATGGGTTATATTTCGCACATGTCGTTCACATACAAACCAAAAAAAAGAAAGAGGTCTAAAACTCACGGCTTTCTCGTGCGAAACAAAAGCCGTTCAGGCGCAAACGTGATTTTAAGAAGAAGGCGCAAGGGACGGAAAAAACTGTCCGTATAACTTTGGATTACGAAACCCGTCGCAGGCAGGGCTTTTGCGGAACATTGCCGAAGTCAACGGGCGACCCTCGCCCCCGCTTCCCCTCTTTAGAGGGGAAGCGTTGAGGTTTCCTAGGTGGGGGTGTTTTCCCTTTTCTTCTTCTTTTTCCTCTTTTTTTGAATTTACAATTTTTCGGATTTCGTGCTTCGTGCTTAATACACGATATAATAAGAGCAATGCTCGCGAATATAAATAGAATAGACAGGCATCTTTTCAAGGAGCTTTCAAAGAACAGTAGGGTTTTTTATGGTGATAACCTTATTATAAGGTGTAAAATAATGGGCAGAGGCAGCAGTAAGGGCACATTAAAAGCCGCCAGGATCGCTGTGGTTGTTTCAAAGAAGGTCGCGCCGAGAGCTGTGACGCGTAACCAAATAAAAAGGCGTGTTTATTCAGCTGTCCGAGACAGCATAACACTTCTTAATCCTGGATTGATAATGGCAGTGTATCCGAAAAAAAGCGCCATTAACTTACCTTATGTTTCTTTAAAAAAAGAACTTAACACGCTGTTTTGCCGCATAAGCGATATTTGATCGGCCACTTTCTTTATTTACAGCTTTGTTTTAAAATATCTTAATGTCTAATATTTATAATAATTTTGTCTATGAGCCGTTGTACAACGGTCTTGTTTTTTTACTTTCATTATTGCCGGCTTGGGCCAACGCCGGTATCGCGATAATAATTTTTACGATCATTATCAAGTTAATACTCTTTCCCCTGTCCAAGGCTTCTATCAAAACCCAGATTAAAATGAAAGAGCTTCAGCCAAAAATGGAGGAAATAAAAAATAAATACAAAGATAATAAACAAGAGCAGTCAATCAGAATTATGGCGCTTTACAAAGAAAACAAACTAAACCCCTTTTCCAGCATATTTCTCTTGCTTATTCAACTGCCCATAATATTCGCCCTTTATTCAATTTTTGCCAGAGGTGGATTGCCCATGATAAACGATGCTATTCTATACCCTTTTATAAATGTCCCTGCGTCAGTGGATATGCACTTCCTCGGAATAGACTTGGCGGCAAAAAGTCTGATTTTGGCCTTACTGGTCGCAATAACCCAGTTTATTCAAATGAAACTGACTTTTCCGAAGGCAAAGCCGAAACAAGAGAGAAACGCCGGCTCGGATTTGAAGCAAGACATGATGCACAACATGCAGTCGCAAATGATGTATATTTTGCCTATTTTTATTTTCGTTATTGCTTACCCCCTCCCCCCTCTTTCAAAAGTCTTTCCTCTTCTACCCGCCGCTTTGATACTCTATTGGCTCGTGAGCAATATCTTTATGATAGGGCAGGAACTTTACGTCAGAAAACGTATACGGGTTTAGTTAAGTTAAATAGGACTTACACGTTTCGAATTATTTAAACCATTTCCCATCTGTTCTTACCACTTTCCTCTATACATTCCCGCTTTCTTCTGTCACTCCCGCGCTCCTTGTCATTCCCGAGAAAACGGGAATCCAGGGTTCTATCTGCATACTCTGGATTCCCGCCTTCGCGGGAATGACATTAAACGCGTAAGTCCCCTTCTTTTACTCCTCTTCGTATTCTTCAACAATTGAATTTTCTTTAATCTTTAACATCCAAAGTGATCCGTTTGTTTTATTTGTGAATATCATACGGCTGTTATTAACACTTAACTGCAATGAAACGGCATCAATTCGCTCGCCTGTGAGCTTGTCCAGCTCGCTTATTAACTGTACAGAACCCTCCTCGTCGTCAATTTTCCATATTTGATCTTGAAATGACACGCGGCCCTTATACCAGTCGTCCGGATAATTGGCATTAGGAAGGGCGATAGGTACCGCGCAGTAAGCGATGGAGGATGAATTTCGGCTCCATACGCATTTTTCCGGAAGGGTTTTCAGTGACACGTTTTTTACGATACCTTGAGCGGGATCAAACAGACCAAACAACAAACCTGGATTTAAACTTTCCGAGTAGAGCAATAGCGATACGTCCTTATTCGGCAGAACCGTAAGCCCGTAGATGCCCCCCATGAGCCGTTCTCTGTTTTTATTGCTTGTGCTTATAAGATATGAATATCCCGGAGCCGAGTATGAGGGTTTTGTCGTGATTACGGCGTTATATTCGTTCGGCCAGTGCAACACAAATTCCTTAAGTGGTGAACTCCACACTATTCTCTCGCCGCTTCCGTCAAATTTACTAATAGCCATGGTTGTCTCGCCGTTCATTCGGGTGAGGTAGGACACTTCTCTCGCGTAGCTTTCAGGTGAAATATAAGAAATGTTTGTGGTGGTGTTTTTGCCCTCCAATTGAAATTCCGGTTCCGCGCTTTCTTCTTCATAATCATCCTCGCTCAATTTTGTTTGAGCCGAGAGCTCCACGAAATACGTTTCTATAATATCGGAGTTTTCTTTTTCGTATTGTAGAAGCGCGGATATGCCGTCTTTTGACCAGACGGAGTTGTAGATTTTAGGTATAGTGGTGTTGGAAACTCGGAGAGCTGTCCACGAGTCAAATTTAATATCGTAAACGTGCCCAGTCGCTCTTTCCATGTATCTTACGGTGTTTTCTTCTGCCGATGGCGCGCTGACAAACACTGCTCCGGCTGTTGATTTCTGGCTGATTTTCCTTAACTCGGGGATGGTTCCTTGTCCTGTTACGACAGTGTTGCCTCGGCGAACATGATCTGCGGTGGAGTTTTCTTTGTCATCAGACAAAACCACTTCCTCGTCCCCTATTGTAAAGGTGGCAACCGGCTCTTCTGTGTCTGTTGGTGGTATGTTGGGGCTTCTGATAAATACAGCGTAGCTAAAAGCCGATAATGCCAAAAGTAATAACAACGCAATGCCCCACACTAAATAGTTTTTCTTTTTTTTGTCTTTCATGATTATGGCACCAAATATACCTGATTAGGTCTTCTTGTTGATGAGTTCGGCTGTTCTCGTGTTGGGGGTGGTTCTGTCATAGCCGGAGCGTTTTGAACGGTGTTGCTGGACTGATCATATCCCGTGCTCACATTGCTCATGGGAGGGGTATCCGGCTCGGTTATTGCCGACCCCTCCACCATTACATTCCTGTTCGTGTTCACATTTAAAGGGTCAATATTATAATCTGGTAAAATTTGCACAGTGTTTGGTGTTTGTTGGCCCGCCATATTGGGGACCACATCTGACGGCAATGGGGTATCTTTGAACAGGGTAAATTCCAAAATTTTAGGATTGATGGTGTATATAATGAGCCAGGAGCCGAGTGCCAGCACTAAACCGATTACTGCGTTAGTTATCTTCTCTTTCCCTTCACTTTTTCCGGAGATCGCGTCAGTGGACATGTAAAGCACGCCTCCCCAAATAATCATAATCATAGCCAACAATCCGGACACAGCTATGAGTAGTTTGAACATACCGACAAGAAAGCCCGACAGGTCAATGTTTTGCTGGGGAAAGAACTTTTGGGGCAGTTTTGTTAATGGTTTATACGCCTCTTGAAGTCCTGCGCTCGGCGCGCCGTAAGCGACATTCGGGGTTGGTAAAAAGGAAAAGGCAATGGAAAGAATTACAGTAACGATAAGGACGGGTGCTATTTTTTTTATGTCTAAAATCATTGGCGTATTGTCTTTTTTGGCATCTAAGTTGGTGCTAATAGCTCATAAAAAGCGTTTTTCTCATGAATTGGAATTTTTTACTGTTATTTTTTACCAATAGTTTGATTTCGGCCTGCCGTGATTGTTCGCCTAGAGCTGTTTCCACGCTCTCGCCTGATGTCCTGTCGTTTCTAAGAACAATAGAGCTCACGTCATTGTCGGTTTTTTCGCCGTTAACGGACCATTCATAAGTGATTCCGGATTCTTTTTTTCCTGTTGAGAAGAAAAAAGGCACAGCCGCCAGTCGCACTTCTTTCGCCGCTAGTGTAAACGAATTCGGTATTGATTGTTCATAAAATATGCCAACCAAAGGATTATCTTCATAGACTATAATTTCAGGAACTGATTCCGGTACGTATATTATACCCTTTGCTTTTGCGCCGCCGGACAAAGATTCGGCCTCAACTTCTATTCTTGTTTCTTGTTGAACGCTGGATCCGCTTACTCTCAATAAGTTTTTGTTATATCCGGACTCTTTATCCATAAATTTCCCGTTAACCTTCCAACGATATATAAGATCGTCTGATCCTATTAGTTTACCGTTAGCGGAAATGATATTAGGCACGGCCAGAACGCGCAGTTCTGCCTGTGGCGTGAACAATGCTTTGCCTTTGTAAAAAGGAGGCGTGTAGGTGGAGGCCTCCCATAACAAATCAATATTGCCCGGTATTATGTTTATATCTCTCACCAAGGTTTCTCCCTCTGATGTCCGTATGGTAATTTTAAGCGCTGTTTTTTCACCCGCCTTGCCCGCGCTTAACTCAAAATGTTTCTCACCCTTGCCTTTCAAAACAGGTTCACCGTTAATCGTCCATGATATGTCTGCCTTGTCCAGATTGGTGGCGTAGCTTCTCAGCTCCACGCTTATATTATCTCCGGGCGCCGGAACGCTCGGAATCATCGTTACCGACAGAAGGTCAGCGCTCTGGGGAACATTAAGATAGTTTTGAGCAAAAACTCTCTCGTTGTTTCCGAAGTGTGAGAAAATCATTAAGGATAGAAATAACAATAAGATATTTTTTTTCATGTAAATAATTGGAAATATGTACTCATCCCCCACTTCCCCTCTTTAGAGGGGAAGTGCCGACTGTGTCCCGCCGTAGCTCTTCTTAGAGCGAAGGGGGAGGGTTTCCGAGGCGATGGGGTGTCTCTCTTATTACCATCAACTGCTTAGGTGCTACATTATTTTAACACATACGTTTATTTATCTAAACATCTTTCCTTGTGCTGCTGGCGACGCTCGCCGGGCTACCCCTGTCTGTCTTCTTGTTGTTTCTTAAATCTACCAGGTTTGCTGATTCGGGCGCTTCCTCTCTTTCTCTTTCGACTATTCTGGAAGGTGCGGGCGGTATTTGCCTATTTATTATAGGAGGTATTTTTTTTGTTCTCCTCGTGGATATTGTTTTGGCGGCCGCGCCCAAACCGGAACCCTCGACTTTTTCTTCCGCTTTTTCCCATGTCATGATTAGCGCCACATCAAGCGTCCAAAGTGGCAACACATCTCCTATGCCCGAGAACTCTAACCCGAAGGAGCCCACCATTGACCATATTTTTTTTGCGGTCATTTTTACACCCCGCATGTAAAGATAAAAAGGCAAAGCCATGCCGACGATGATATCTATGAAGCGGTTGAGGATTAAGCCGATCAGGAATATATCAAGAATCACCTGGGTAATATCAATAAGAATCATTACACCCATCAATATTCCCCATTCCGTATTACTAATGCGGCTTCTGTTCATTGTAACAATGCTAAGATTAACGTGTTTCGGCTTTTTTAAACCATTCCACATCCATCATTCCCGCGCCCCCTGCTGTCCCCCCGCGCTCCCTGTCATTCCCGCCTTCGCGGGAATGACACCAAAGGTGTAAGTCTTATAGTAATTAGAAATTATGGTTCAAGTGCTTCACCATTCTGAGGAACTCGAAGGAGAAATTTCCTCAACCTCCCATTTCGTCTTTGGCCTTTTTTATGGCTAATATTTGCGACGGGTCGGAAGTAATGATCTGGTCTTCAGTGTAGGAAGCAATGATTTTTATTGCAACATGCTTTAACCCCACGAAGAAAAGGCCTTCACCGACGTCGGATTCCAAAAGAAGATATTTTTCCTCGTCGGTAAGGTTGAAAATGTTTTGCAGGTTATCTATGGAAGTCTGGGACTGTTTGAGAAGGATCTGAATAGACGAGTTTGTGAGGATGGGCAGGCCATATGGAGATTTTAGAAAATCATCCACATCCTGCGTTATTGTTGCCAGTCCCAAATAATATTTTCTGCCTCTTTTAGCCAGAGAAAGCAGAAAAGAAGCGGTATCTTCCGATTTCATCATCCACCACGCCTCGTCTATTACCAAGAGGCGCTTTTTGAGATTTTTTCTGATCGCGTTCCAAATATAATGAGTGACTATGTACATGGCGACCGGCTTCAGCTCGTCCTCCATATCCCGAAGAGAAAAAACGATGAATTTGTTGTTGATGTCAACATTTGTGGGCCTGTTGAGAAAGCCGGACCACGTTCCTCTTGTGTACTTGGTCAGCCGTTGAACTAATGACTCTCCCCCTTGCATGCCTGCGAGCACGAGCTCAAAATCTGAAAGAAGGGGCGGTTCAATGTTGGAAAAATCAGTGTCGGGATTAATATCTTTTAGCGCGTATGTTTCTGTAATGGCGCGATCTATAATTGCGTCTTCTTCCGGTGTCAGCCCGCCGAGCATTATTCTGAAGATGCCGACCAGGTTTATGATGTTGGATCGGAGCACGTCGGCGCCGGACTCCCCCTCTCTCGGCGTAGGCAGGTCAAAAGGATTGATGTGGTGTGGCGAGTTTAGCGAAATATTAAAATATTTTCCTCCGGTGGCTTGCGCAAGATACTCGTATTCCCTTTCCGGATCAAGCACAATTACTTCCGTGTCAAACATAAGCGTTCTTATGATTTCCAGTTTGGAGGCAAAGCTTTTGCCCGCTCCGGATTTGGCAAAAGTTATTGAGTTGTAATTCTCCAGTGAGAATCTGTCAAATAGAACCAAACTGGAGTTGTGGCGATTGACGCCGTAGAGTATTCCTTTGTCGGATGTTAAATCAAATGAAATAAAAGGAAATATGCTGGAAAGCGGAGACGAATTGAGCTTTGAGTGCACGGTCAGCTCGTCTGATCCAATGGGTAGGACGCTTCTGTACCCTTGCTCTTGCTGGAAAAGGGCGGGTCGCAGATAAACCAGCTTGGATTCAAGTATTGATTTTATTTCCGACTCAATTTTATCCAGTTCCTCGGTAGAATCTCCATATATGGATATGTACAAACCAACGTCAAACAGCCGTTCTTGGGCTTGTTGCAGACTGTCTCTCAAGTTTTCAAGATCTTGGTAGGCGGTGTCCAACATCGGGTCGCGCACCAGTCCTTTTTCTTCTCTCGTATGGATCTGACTTTGGACTTCCGCTACTTTCTTTTGGAATTGGTGCAAAACCTTGGCCGTTTCTATGGGATGAATAAATATGGAAATATCAAATATTTTGTCCAAATTAATGATTGGAGAAAACCATCCTTCGGAAAGAAATCTGGGGTAAGAAATAACGAAAAAAGTTCTGACAATTTTCTCGCCAAGATTCAGCTCTCGCGGATTTACCTTTACCGCGGATGGCGCGATGATATCCTTGAGCTCTAAAGCTCCCGCTTCGTATATTTCTTGCGGTAGTATTGAAGAGATGTCCGCGTCTTGTCCCTTCTTGTCCTTGTGGTCAAAAATTTTTCCGAGTAGACTCATATATTTATTATACATTATACAGAGCTATAATGTATAAAATTTCTAATTTCAGGACATACGCGCCTGGCGTCATCCTCGTGGAAACAGGAATTCATAGTGTTATTTTAAGCTCTGGATTCCCACTTTCGAACGAAAAGCTAGATCATAAAGATCATAAATCTTCACTTAAATCTTTCCAATTTGGATTTTCGGACTCAATAAGGTCTAATTTCCATTTTCTGTTCCATTTTTTCAATTGCTTCTCTCTTTGCAGTGCGCCGTTTACGTCAGTGGTTGCTTCATAATAGATAAGATTTTTTACATTGTATTTTTTTGTAAAACCTTCGACTAAACCGTTTTTGTGTTCATATACTCGTCTGATTAAATCATTGGTTACGCCTATATATAAGGTGCCGTTGCGTTGGCTGGCGAGAATATACACATAGTAGTTTCTCATTTTTTGCAAAATCTAGAATTTTGTCATTCCCGCGAAAGCGGGAATCTAGGAACATAATTCTCAATCTGGATTCCCGCTTTCGCGGGAATGACAAGGGACTCGCGGGAATGACAGATTCGTGTCTGCCTGATTGAACAATTGTCCTGGCGATATCGAATTTTGATTATTGATTTACCTGAAGAGGTTTTTCCGTTTCTCCCGGATTGAAAATCTTGTAAAAAAGCTCAACTATTTCCTCGGTACCGAGCTGTACCACCCTAAGTCCGCATCGCGTCAATCCTTGCACAACCACGCTAACTCTCTGTTCCAATTGCGAACGCTTCTCTTCGAAATTGTCCATCTGTTGTTTAACATCTTCAGCGCTGCCTTTTTTCAGCAAAAACTTGTTTTTTAAAACATCTTTACCCTGAAAGGAAGAAGAAGCATAAGGCACCACGACGAAGAACGTTTTTGTCATGATGTTGGTCTCATCGGTAAATCTTTTTACGAAATCAATATACTCTCGGGTTTGCAGTTTTAGCAGATCTCCTTGCTGGACCTTGTATCTTTCTTCCAGGAGCGCGATATAAGGCCGTATGTCAAGACGCCTTGATTCCATGTATATTTGCGCGGAAAAATCAAGGGAATTGAGAAATGTTTGGAATTGATATATGATCGCCTCTTGATTCTCGGCTGACTTGAGAGCGAAATTCAATGAAGATGTCATTATGATCGCTCGCATGCTCCCGTCTTTGAGTATGACTACATTGTCACGAATCTCTTTGATGGGAATAAAATCTTGAGTCGCTCTCGCTTTGTTCACTTGCATGAGAATAGTATAACATTAGTAAGCACGAAATTCGAAGCACGAAATTCCAAAAAATTCTAAATTCAAAAAAATTGTAGTTCCAAATAAATCTATCACAATATCACTCTTATTTTTTTGTCATTCCCGCGAAGGCGGGAATCCAGACTATAAATCCCCACTCAAATCTTTCCACTCCGGATTTTCAGACTCTATTAGGTTTAGTTTCCACCGTCTGTTCCATTTCTTTAGTTGCTTTTCCCTCTGCAGTGCTCCATTTATATCGGTCGTAACATCATAATATACTAGATTGTTCAGGTTGTTTTTTTTGTAAAACCTTCAATTAAGCCATTCTTGTGTTCAAAAACTCTCCGTATTAAATTATTAGTTACACCTATATATAAGGTGCCGTTGCGCTTTGAAGCCAAAATGTACACAAAATAATTTATCATTTATGAAAATTCTGGATTCCCACCTTCGCGGGAATGACAGACGAGATTTTGTGCTTCTATATTGGTAATTGGAAATTAAAAATAGTTGGACTATTTTTCCTTCATTGTTTCCACTGTTCCCGGATTTGCCTGTTCTTTAACGTCCAAGCTCCACGTAAGGTCTTTGAGTTTGCTGTCAGAAAGTTTTGGCACATAAAGAAGCGAGTCCTCTTCTTGCGTTTTCTGTTTTGCCACGGGTTTTTTTTCTTTCTTCTGCCAAATGTAAAGCTTGCCTCCGAAGAAATACCTTACCGTGTTCTCAAGAAAAAAAACAAAGGGCTTGTTGTTTATTTTATAAAAAGCCAACGCCAGAGAAAGAGCGCCGATTATCACTATCAAAATTACGGCTATAAAAAAAGGCAAAAGAATATAAATTAAATAAGACATACCCGCCCCCCCCGCGAGGTAGACGAACTGTTTTATAGTAAGGGGTCCTATTACCTTGTCTTCTATATTTATAAATTGTGGAACCTGGAATCTCATGGGTTTAGCGATGCTAATATACTACTCCGACGCTTCGGTCGGAGTCCCGACCGAAGCGTCGGGGATTCATTCTAATTATACCAATACTGCAAGTAAATTCAGGGTAAATGAGCTTATATGACCTACGCATTCTAGCTTTTTCCAACCATTCTCTATCTGTCATTCCCGCGAAGGCGGGAATCCAGAGTATGCATATAAGACCCTGGATTCCCGCCTTCGCGGGAATGACATCAAACGCGTAAGTCCTAGTTTATTTTTATTTGTATAATTAGTATTCATTTGTATATTGGCATCGATTACACGCTTTCCCTATACGGATCCTTCTCGTATTTTTTTGTCTCGTGGTTGGCGCTGTCGGATGTTTGAGCGGTTTGCGTATCTTTTCGTTCTGGCGCGGAGGATTGACCCATATTGTGCTCTATAATGGTTTTTGGGTCGGGGATTTTCTTCACTTCAATTTTCTGTTCGGTCTCCGTAGCTGTGTTGTTATCGTCATTTTTTGTTTCAAACGTTTCGGTTTCGGTCGGTGCTTTTGGAGATGCCGGTTCTTGCTCTTTTTGCATCTGAAGATCGGGTTTGTCTACATTCTCTTCCTTTTCGGCAATATTGATCTCCGACTCCGCTTTCTCTTGGGGAGCTGTTGCGATCGGCTCCGTGTGTGTTTGACCTGGCGTCTCATGTTTTTTTTCTTCCGGCAGAATTTCCGGTAATGTTTCAGGTCTTATTTCAAGCTCGGCGTGTATGGCGGCGGTGGGGTTGTAATATGTTTTAATATTCGGATCCGGCTCGGTTGTTTTCACCTCAGGTTTTTTTGCCGGAATTTCCTCTTGTGCTGGCGCAGTCGTCTCCGGGACGGGATCCTCTGTTGTTTTTGGAATCGTTTGTTGCGGAGTAGTATTCACGGCCGGTGTTTCTTCCACGGGTTGATCCGGCGCCTTGGCCGCTTCAGCAACAACTGCGGGCGCCTCGGTCTTTTCCTCAGGAACCTCCGGTAAAGGAAAGTGCTCGCCCAGAGCCGTTTTTATGGGTAAGATAACCTGATCTAATAAATAATCTGTAATATTTCTTAAGTTATCGTAATGTTCTTCATCCAGGCATTGTTTGATTTTTTCAGAGAACGATGATGTGTTACTTTTACCCGTAAAAATCTTATATAACTCTTCCCAGATTTTCCCCATCTCTTCTAGGGTTAATTCGTACATTGAGCTTAGCTCCATGGTAATACTGATCACGTTAAAAACGCGATTTTTTCTAAGCTCGGTGGGCAGCGACTTAAATAGCGCGGTTAATTTGGTTTCTTGTTCAAAATAATCCATTGATGAATTTTAAGGTTTTAATTTCAAAACAGCTCCTGTTTTCGGATCGGTCGTGGTAAATCCTATATCAATTATACTCTTGTCGGTATCTTGTTGTTGTCTCAAACGTTCAAGAGCGGTCTGGTTTTGAGGTGATAGGTGTCCTTTACCCGGGTCAAGTCTATCTCGCTCTTCCGCTATAAGCATTTGACTTACAATGTATTCAGTGTCTCCAGAGTCTCGTTTGTTTGCTCCAAACTCAGGAATAGTTGCCGAACTGATAAATCTTATTGTGCCAGCTCGGGATATCATGCTTGAAAAACGGCCTTTGTTTAATTCCGGTCCAGATTTTCCGGCAAAGGATTTTTTTAATTCTTTTTCTCCAAGTTGTCTGTATTTTGCGATATCAAATAATCCCGCGTAGCTTGGGTCAACTGTGGCTGCGTCTTCTGTACCTACTCCACGTTTCGCTAAGGATTTAGCTATATTTCGTCTTTTTATTTTTTCATCTTCAGGTAATCCCGGATCTATACCGTCCCACAAATCATTTGCTGTAATAATGTCATGTCGTTTCAAATCGCGCATCGTTTCATCCCTGTACACTCTGCCTAGTCCTTCGTTGTCTCGATTCCTGTCTTCGGTGGACTGCAATGTTGTGCCTATAAATGCTTTTGAATGCAAGAGATCTGGATACACATCTCTGATGTTGTTTGTCTCATTTGGTGAAAGCTTTCTTATGGCTCTGTAATAATGCTTGTACTTGCCCCCATCTATTGAACTCATAGAGGGTCGGTTGCCCGGATCTCTTCCTGCAGATAATTCTGCCTCATATTTTTTTATCTCTTTATCAAGGCGCCCTGAGGCCTCTTTCACTCCTGAATAACGTGCCTGACGCGCTTCAATTTTTTCCAATTCTGTGAGCCGCTCGTCCTTTAAAAGCGCCGTAAATTTTTCTTCCGAGGCATTTTCCATAAATTCCTTATCTTTATAAAACTCTTTTGGAAGATCAAGAAATCCTTTTGTAGTCATTTGAGCTATTGCGTCTTGTTTTTGTTCCTTTGTGGATGTGGGGTCTTGTATAATTTTCAAAGCCTCATTTTTTCTGGTTATTTCATGTCTAGTGGTTTCCAAATCCTTGCTTTCTTTATATGCTTCTTGGGCGCTCATCGTGCCGCCGAATTTAGATGACACAAGCGCGCCGGATGTTTTTTCCCTTAAAGTGCTCCCTATGCCGGTATTGCCGAATTTCGTTTCACCAAATTTCTCATCAAGTTTTCGCAAACCGTATTCCCCCGCAAATTTGCCGGTACTCCTGCCGAATATTGTGGGAGGGATCTTTACACCCCGGACGGCGCTTCTTCCTATCATGCCTTGGAACTTATCCGCGTACTGCATCAGGCCGTGGCCTCCCTTCTCCCCCACCTTCTTGGCGATTATAAGAGAGGCGATCATCATGGTGATGAGAATTACGAAGTTGAGAATAATACCCAAACTGACGTTTGCGTTCAGAGCGGCATTTTGGGCGAATGTGCTCGCTTTAATCTCAGGGATGAACTTCAAATTTGAGGAGACCATCAATGTTACCCATATCATTATCATAAGCGCCGGAGCGAAAATGGCTTGACCGGTAAGGGTTTCCCACCATTTTCGTGAATAAGAAGAGAGTTGAGGAAGTATCATGCTGGCAAAGGCGAGCGGAGAAAGGATGAGAAGGAAAATAATGATAACGAATCTGATCGCCAACATTATGGCTGTGACCAGAAATACGAAAGCGGTTATGAGGATGAATACCGAGCCGCCGAAAGTGGCAAGAATGAACGGAAGCATGCTTGCGTTAATGTTCAGCCATTGGTTGCCGGCGCTGCCTTCGCTGGCCGCGGTAATGTCATAAATTGACTGAAGTTTGAGGTTGTTCATTATGGTTCCCGATAAGCCGTAGCTCAGGCGTGTTTGTCCGCCGCCGGTGAATGAATTGCCGATGTCGGGTATTTCTTTGTATACGGTGAAAGTCAAAATATTTGACGCGTCAACGATAACCTTGGTGATAAACATGCTGAAGTTTATGAGGAGCGCGGCGATGATGACGTTTGCCAGGAGTTTTTTCGTCTGTCCGCTTGCCAATCCGAGAATGGTGCTTATCGCGATGTAGAGCAATATGAAAATGAAGAACATGTTGGCGAGGTCGCGAATTGCCGTCCACGCGTTGTTGATACCGGTGATCGTGGCCATAGTAGTGCTCATATTGATCAGTGTGAGGTCCATGGTCAGGTTGAGGAAAAGTCCGGCAAGCCAGAGCACTGCCGCCATGGCTGATAGTATAAGATTGCCAGTCATTTGAAGAAAAGATTGAACACAAGCGTCAAGGCGAAATGCCCAAGGGGCCAAAGAGCACCCTCCACGTCTAGCTCTTTCTTCATCTTGCAGTTTTACCAATTCTTCTTGTTTTGCCTGCCAGTCATATCTCTCCAACTGACCTTTTTCTTCAGTGGTCAACTTATCCGGGTCCGTTGCTTTAAGCTCAGCATAGCGTTCGGGTGTTATATTTCTTGCGTCAATCCTGCGTGTTTCAGGGTTGCTGTACATCGGACCTCCTTGTCCATAAACCGTTGTGTTAAGAAAACCAAAAGAAACAGGAAGGACAAAGGTTATGGCAAGGAACAATAGGAATATTATTTTATATCTGATATTAGCCATTTAATTTTTTATAGGACTTACCCATTTTATCCTCAATCGTTCTCTATCTGTCACCCCCGCTTTCTTCTGTCATTCCCGCGAAGGCGGGAATCCAGGATATTATCTACATACTCTGGATTCCCGCCTTCGCGGGAATGACACCAAATGCGCATGTCCTATATTACTAATTTCTCAGCCCTTTTGTAATCAGTTGATTAGTCAGTTGATTTATAAGAGCGTAGATTATGTCATCAAACTCCTTGGCGAGCTGCAGCTCTTCCAGGTTACTGCCGAGCGCGCGGTCAGCTTGCCTTACGATAATTGAGCCGGGTGTGTTGATTTCCCCCGTTTCTTCATCTTTGATTGACATGAATCCGCTTCCCCACGTCAGTTCCTGTATTTGCTTATTGATTCGGTAGTTCATGGCCGCGTTTAGGTCGTTGTTGGCTGTTACCCACGAGCCATAGTAATTGTTCTCGTTTCTGGTGGTGAGCTCCAGCCACCCATCCCAGCCAATATCTTTGAAATCCTTATCCGTAAAACCCTGCACCTGGGCGATTCTTGACGGTGTACAGTAAACTCTGGCGTCGCGGCGGTAAATTGATCGCAGTCCGAACTGTATATCCAGCTTGAACGGTGTACATAAAAAGTCCAGACCGGCTCCTTCAATGAATAGACCCAATGTCTGGTCCGCGATGTCTCCGAAAAATGCCTCAGGGTTGGAAATAAAAGTCGGACTGCCTTCAAACCCGTTGTTTATCCAGTCAATAATACTGGACGTGATCTGGTGAATGACTTCTTGGGCTATACCTTTTACACAGCTGTCCAGATTGAACTCTTTGTTTTCCAAATTGGTCTGCTTGTCGGCTATGATGGTGGTTTGCTCCAGGATGTCTTTTTCTGAAACAGGAACTCTGTCGCTGGCGAAATTTCTCACTTCAGAAGTTACTTTTGATCCTACATTTTTTATTCCCAGCTCACTCAAAATTCCAGATACGCATCCGACCAGGCCCGCAGTGACGGCTTCGGCTTTTTCTACGCGATAAGGCGCGAATAACACTCCTCCGAATATAATAATAATCAGGAGCAGAGACGTCAGTTTTAAGAATAGTTTCTTACTGGTCTTCAAGATATTGAATATAATTTTCAACGCTTTTCCCTACGCGTGGAAACAAACGTTGAGACCTAACCTCATGCTAATAATTATAGCCCATGAGTAAATCTATATCCAGCTTCATCCGTTGAAAACTCTATTTTTGCCGCGGTGAAATATGATTTCAAATCGGCTAAACTTTCTTTGAGAATATTTGCGGCGTCAAGATGCCTTTCAAACGCGAGATAAATAATAAAAGGATCATTGGTAGCTTCCGACATGTTTTCCAATGATGACTCCACGATGCTTAAAGCGTTGAGATAATTCAAGTGTTTTTCTTTCGCGTCTAGCGGCACAGAGAGGGCGAGTGTGTCACGAATTATGGCTTTGTACGAGCTTATTATAGGATTTAAGCCCGAAAGAAATTCTTTATTGCCTGTTTCGCCAAATCTGCTGAATATTATCAATTCGTTTTCGGTTTTTGCGGAATTTTTGCTTATGGCGCCGGCCAGTTCATTGCCGTATCGCTTCTTTGCCACGTCATCACCGCTCGCGCCGATACGGATGTCTTGCTCGGCGTAAACTTCGTATTCCATTGTCTCGGTATTTGATTTTACCAATTCCGTAATAAATTTATTTATGTTTTCTTCATCAAAAACCACTCCTGACTGCTTGAGAGTCAGATATTGAATGAATAATTCTCTGCCGAGTTTATCTGTGGGCGCGAGTGTGTCGATCGGCGCGGTGTCCGTCTCTACGTTTTGTTCTTCGGCGCTTGTTTCCTGAATGTTGTCACCAGGACCCTTTACTGCCGGGTTTCTGTTGGCTCTAATTTCAGCGCCGTCGTCTGTGCCGTCGCCGTCACTGTCTTTATTTGTCGGGTCGGTATTCCATAGCACCTCTTCCCAATCCAAAAGTCCATCACCGTCCGTGTCGGTATCGGCTGGTGGTCTTAAGTCAGGAAGGGCCGATATTGATTTGTCCACGGCGGAGAATTCTTGACGAGTTGCCACAAAAGCCGCGCTTGCCATGAAAAGTATGGCCGCTAACGCGACGATTAAAGTGATAGCTTTTTTCGGCATTGCGTAAAAAAATTGATTTAAGTATTCTAAATGTGTGGCTCCCCTCTTCCCCTCTCTTGCTCCGCCGAAGCTCGCTTCGAGCGAAGGGGAGTTAGAGGGGAAGTGCCGACCGTGTCCCGCCGAAGCGTTGTGCGAAGGGGGAGTCTGCGAGGCGACGGGGTGTCCTTTTCTTAGTGAGATGTCAATTTTGTTTATCCTAGCACGACCCCAGTATAACAGGAATATTTTACTGGTAACAGTTATCCCTATTTTGATTCCATTCCTCTTTTCTTAAAGGAGGTGGCCGGAGGATTTATTCCCCTCCTCTATTTTCTTATTTTGTCTCATTTTGAATTTATAATTTTTTCGAATTTGGGATTTCTCCTTCGAGTTCCTCAGGATGGTGAGCCTTTTACCCTGAGCGAAGTCGAAGGGGTCGAACCAGTGCTTCGTGCTTTATTTATAGTGATTGAAAATCGAACAAAATATGCTATATTGGTACCATTACATTTATGTTTAAAAACCTATCATGTTAATTCCAACCGTTATTGAAAAATCGCAGTTCGGGGAAAGGGCTTATGATATTTACTCCCGTCTTTTAAGAGAAAATATTATTTTTCTGGCCGGACCCATAGATGACCACACCGCCAACATAGTCATAGCTCAGTTGCTTTTTCTGCAATCCGAGGACCCGAAAAAAGAAATATCCCTCTATATCAATTCTCCCGGAGGAGTAATATACGCAGGTCTAGCCATTGTGGATACAATGAATCACATCAAAAACGACGTATCTACCGTGTGCGTTGGTATTGCCGCTTCCATGGGTGCTGTTATTTTGTCGGCGGGAGCAAAAGGTAAGAGGATGGCTCTTCCCAACGCCGAAATTATGATCCACCAGCCACTTGGAGGCGCAGAAGGACAAGCGTCGGATATTGAGATAACAGCCAGACATATCTTAAAATTACGTGAGAATTTGAACGCTTTATTGGCAAAAAATACCGGAAAACCGCTTTCTCAAATTGAGAAAGATGTAGACCGCAATTTCTTTATGAGTTCGGAAGAGGCGAAGAAGTACGGAATCATAGACAAGGTAATCTCGTAAATCTCCGAAACCCACTTTCTCTCTTCTCCTATTATATTCCATTAGAAATTACCTGTCCCGAGCTTTGTCGAGGGAGATATTAGAAATTATGGTTCAATTGCTTCACCATCCTGAGGAACTCGAAGGAGAAATTTCCTGTCCCCCTCCCCTCTTCCCCTCCCTTGCTCCGCCGAAGCTCGCTTCGAGCGTAGGGGTACGAGGGATGGGGTGTCTTCTTTTCTTTCCCATTCGTATTCATCCCCGACGCTTCGGTCGGGGCTCCGACCGAAGCGTCGGAGTCGTATCATTCGTATCAATTCGTACTGTGTGCCGCCGAAGCTCTTCTTGACCCGCGTAGCTTTCCTTGACCTTCGTAGCTTTAGCGAAGTAGGTACTTGTCCTTCCGTAGCCTTTGGAGAAGGAGGAGCGGAGTGGGTAGCGAAGGGGGATATTGGTATTGTTTTTTCGAATTTGGGATTTCTCCTTCGAGTTCCTCAGGATGGTGAGCCTTTTACCCTGAGCGAAGTCGAAGGGGTCGAACCAGTGCTTCGTGCTTATCTAAACATGGGGTGTTTTCTCTTCTTCTCTCCCCGAACAAGCTAATGAAGCTAGAAGCTGAGAAGCTTCTTAAATGTATGCTGTTCAAGCTATGGAACATAGTTGACAGTTAATTAGTTGTAATTTCGACCTTTGAATTGTGGATTTTTTGTCTTTTAATTTGGCGTCAATGAACTTCATCAGGGCTTCAATTTGTTCTCTTTTCTTA
>Ga0209542_10009440_pt1 | contig 17884 bp, 19 predicted proteins | sample RifCSPhighO2_01_FD_184028 | JGI IMG/M metagenome (GOLD analysis project Ga0209542, IMG submission 184028) | Soil microbial communities from Rifle, Colorado - Rifle CSP2_plank highO2_0.1 (SPAdes) (version 2) | ecosystem: Environmental > Terrestrial > Deep subsurface > Rock core/Sediment ...
GAAAACAAAGATATTTTATTTCTGATTCAACACAAACAAAGTTAGAAGATTATTTTTAGCCGTGCATGCCACCAGTCTATAGCGAGCAACATCAATTACGGCGAGCGGTGACTGGTGGTTGTTGACAGATGAAGCTAATTTTCAATATAAGAAGAATGGAAATTGGACTAATGCAAAGATTGGCGTTAAGACTGGTGATGAAGTAATTCTTGGTAATGTTAAGTTAATTGTTGACTCAATGGATTATTATTTTGTTAGGACAACTACTCTTAAAGCAGGGTCTGGAGTAGTATTTAATATTCTATATGATGTAAATGGTAATTGGATTAATTTGCCTACTGAACAGGAATTTCCTACGAGTGTACGTATATTTGAAGTTTTTGATAAGGGTAGTATAAGTATGAAAAAGTTGTATGCTTTTTGGAAAGAGGACGTTATAATTTTGTCTCTAAATTCTTCAATTATTGGTGGTGGAGATGGGGGAGTAGGAAATCAAACCGGCAATACAACTTTAGGAAATAATACAAGTGGTGGTTTTGGTGGAGGAGGTTCTGGAGAGAATGGAACTATAGGAAATGGAACTGGTGGTTCTGGTGGTGGAGGTGGAGGTTCAGCGTGCTCGAATGGATGTTCTTTTGAAGATAGATGTGTTCCTTATGAATATAGAACTGGATCATTGTATTGTAATATTAATGGCGAGATGTTAGATCAAGTTCAAACGGGCGGAAATTGTAACAATGATTATGAATGCAGAACCGACGAATATTCAAATAATGTTTGTGTTGATTTAAGTGCTGAGTTCAAAAGCGAAGTAAGCGGATTTAGAAAATTCATTTGCAGAATATTCGGTTGGGCAGTTGGAGGATATGATTCTTGTATTGCAAGTTAACTAAACAAAAATCTTTAAACTTATTCTTCTAAGTTTCATTATGGAATTTAGAAAGGGGACTCCGTTGTATGCGAATCAAATTCAAAGAGAGGGTGGTGGAGGATGTTTTGTATGTGAATTTTATAGGCGCGACTTTTGTTCCAGATTTGGCGGCAATGCCAGAAGTAATGGGGATGGTTGTTGAGCTGCTTATTGAAAATCTGAATGTGTCGAGGGTTGTTTTCGTCCAGCAAAAAAATTATTCATATGGATTCAAATAAACTTCTTATCTTATTGAAACCGCTTAATCTTTTTTTTCTACCAAACTAACATTTCTTTCTAACAACAATATTTATTAACATTGTCTTGTTTTTTATTTTATGGAATTTAGAAAGGGGACTCCGTTGTATGCTTATGAGGTGCTGCGAGAAGGAGGCGAGGATGTTTTGTATTTTAATTTTATTGGAGCGTCGTTTGTGCCGAGTCTTGCAGAGGATTCTCGAGTTATGGGAATGGTTGTTGATTCGCTGATTGAATCGCCGAATGTTACAAGAGTTGTTTTTGTGCAGCAAAAGAATTATAATTATGATTTTAAAGAGACTTCATATCTTTTGGAGATTGCCCAACTTTATGTTTATTTAATGAGACAAGAAAATCTTTTGTCTACTCAAAAATTGGCGCCTGGTTCTAATGACCAGAGAATTTTGTCTAAGAGATATAATGAGCTGTTTAATTTTATTTCTTTTTTAAGGAGTGATCCTATTTATGCATATCATGATTTGAATAGGTTGATTATTGAAGCAAAGATTCTTTTGGATAAGCTAGATGTTCAGGATAGAAATGAGCAGCTTAGATATATTTCTCTTTTGGAAAAAGTTTTTGGTTTGCTTGAACAAACAAAATTGATTCAGGATGTTTTGCCTTATTTGCATGATTACGGGAGAGGAGACAGGGAAATTTATTACAGGGTTTTTACTGTTGATATTATTCCTAATTATACATTTACAAGATTGATTGCGCATCTGCCTCAAGATGCGGAAATTGTTGATCAATATAAAATTTCAAATGGTGATTATGACCAGAGTTTAGTTACAATTTTTAAATTAGAAGACGAGGCAAAACTTCGTTATCATATTGTTCCTCCAGAATATTCTCTTAGCGAGGAATATAATATTCTTTTGAATTTAGCAAGAGAGGTTTTAATTGAGCATCAGCCGAGAGCAGAGGAGTTTACCGACACTGAAAGGACGAGGCAGGTTTTTTTTAATATTTCCAGGGATTTGATTCGTGATTTGGCTTATAGCAAGAATATGGAATTGAATTATATTGATATAAATAAACTTGCTACGATTTTAGTCAGGCATACAGTTGGATTTGGATTGATAGAAGTTTTGCTGCAAGATAAAAATCTTCAAGATATTGTTTTGAATGCGCCGATTCCTCAGACGTCTATTTTTGTCAGACATGCAGAACATGGAGAGTGTATGGCGAATATTCTTCCGAGCCAGGAAGATGTTGATTCGTGGGCAGCGAAGTTTAGAATGATTTCTGGAAGGCCATTGGATGAAGCGAATCCGATTTTAGATACGCAGCTGGCTATTGGAAATATGAACGCGAGAATTGCTATTATTCAACAACCTTTGTCGCCTGATGGTTTGGCTTATGCAATTAGAAGACATAGAGAGGAGCCATGGACTTTGTCTTTGTTTGTTCAAAATAAAATGCTTACTGGTTTTGCTGCCGGACTTTTGAGTTTTCTTATTGATGGTTCAAGGACAATGCTTGTTGGAGGAACGCGTTCTAGTGGAAAGACATCTTTGTTAGGAAGTTTGATGTTAGAAATTATTCCGAAGTATAGGATTATTGTTTTGGAGGATACTCTCGAATTGCCTGTTGAAGCATTGAGGAAATTGAATTATGATATTTTGAGAATGAGAGTTCGTTCATCTTTGTTAAAATCAACAACAGAAATTTCTGCTGATGAGGGAATTAGAACTTCATTGCGTTTAGGAGATTCATCGTTGATAGTTGGCGAAGTTAGGAGTGTTGAGGCGAAGGCGTTGTATGAAGCAATGCGTGTTGGAGCTCTTGCTAATGTTGTTGCTGGAACTATTCATGGAGCGTCGCCATACGCAATTTTTGACAGAGTTGTAAATGATTTAGGAGTGCCGACAACAAGTTTCAAAGCAACAGATATTATTGCTGTTGCTAATCCAATTAAGAGTGCTGATGGTTTGCATACATGGAAAAGGTTAGTCCAGGTTACTGAAGTTAGAAAACATTGGACAAAAGATCCTCAAGAAGAAAAGGGCTTTGTTGATTTGTTAAGATTTGATATTGAAAAAGATGAACTTGTTCCGAGTGATGATTTGATTAATGGTGACAGCGAAGTGATAAAATCAATTGCTGGAAATGTCAAGGGCTGGGCAGGGAATTGGGATGCAATTTATGATAATATTTTGTTAAGAGGAAGAATGAAAGAAGAGTTGGTTAAGGTTGCTGAAAAAACTAAGAGGTTGGATTTGCTTGAAGCTAATTTTACTTCTTTGAGCAACAACGCTTTTCATAGAATCAGCGATGAAGTGAATAGAGAAATTGGTTTACCCTTGTCAGAGAGGGTTTTTCCAGAATGGCAGAAATGGCTGAATAAGAAAGTGAAGGGGAGATCACTTTGAATTCTTCAGAAAATTATATAAATGGACAAGTGTTCATTAAATTGGACGATTGTTCATAAAAATGGAAGATTTGAAAGAAAGAATATTGGAATTGTTTTTTGAAGAACCGCAAAAGGAATTTTATGTCAGGGAGCTAGCTAATATCTTTAAAAAATCCCCCACAACCATATCAAAATATCTGAATAAACTCAAAAAAGATGGTTTGCTAATTTCATCCAGTAAATTTGGACATTTATTCTTTAAAGCAAGCAACAATAAAAACTTTAAAGATCTTAAGGTCCATAGAAATGTTAAAAAAATAAGATATTCCGGACTTATTGATTATTTGGAAGAGAAATTTAATCATCCTTCGTCAGTTATTTTGTTTGGGAGTTTTGCTAAGGGCGAAAATATTAAGAGAAGTGATATTGATATTCTTATTATTACTCCTTTAAAAAAGAAAATTGATATAAGTAAATTTGAGGAAAAAATAGGGCATGAAATACAGATTTTCACATACTCGAAAGAGTCCTTGAAGAAAATGAAAAACAAAGAGCTATTAAATAATTTTATTAATGGGATTGTTCTTGAAGGACATATGGAGATAATATGAATATTGAAGATTTTATAAAAGAGGGGAAAGTTCGGGTTGTTGAGAAGAATGAAAGTTTAATTAAGTCTTTGGTAAAAACTGCTGATGAAGATTATAGATTTTTCAACGGAATGAAGATTGATGATATTTCTGCAAGAAAATTAGTCAGCAACTTTTATGATATTTTGAGGGCGTTGCTTGAAGCATTTGCACTTTCGAAGGGATATAAAATTTATTCTCATGAAGCGTTCACTTATTTCTTGAAAGAGATACAAGAGGATTTATTGGCAAAGAAATTTGACAGATTTAGAAGAATTAGAAATGATATAAATTATTATGGAAAAGATGTTTCTATAATTGAAGCAGAGGATAATATAAATGAAATTAAATTGTTAATTAAAACGATAAGAGGTAAATTTTAATATGCCAGATGAATTTGGAAGACCGACGGTAGATGAAGTTCTTAGAAAACATGGAGCAAGAATTGAAAGTCAGATTAAGACAGCTGATGCAGGAGATGTTAATTGGAGCCGGGAGTATGTGACATTTAAGCGCGAGATGGCGCCTGAACTTAATCGTTATGAAAAATGGGCAAGGAGTTTAGGAAATATTATCAAGTTGAATTCAAGTGAAAAAGATGAGGCAAAGATGAGGAAATTTATTAAAATTGCTCATCTTGAAATTGAACCTTGGCAGGCATTGACTTTGAGTTTCATGGCTTTTTTTGGAATTTTTATTTTAGCAGTGTTTATTTCAGTCGGCGTGATGTTCATTAAAGGATTTTCTTTTAATAATTTTCCTTTTTTGTTTTTCTTTTTGATGTTAATTCTTTCGCTTTTTTTATTTTATTTTATTAATGGTTATCCCCAGAGATTGGCAAATAAGTGGAGGCTTAAAGCGTCGTCGCAGATGGTGCCTGCAATTCTTTATGTTGTTGTTTATATGAGGCACACTCCTAATTTGGAAAAAGCGATTGCGTTTGCGTCAGAGCATTTGGATTATCCTTTGGCGTTGGATTTGAAGAAAGTTTTTTATGATGTTCAAGTTGGAAAGTTTTCTACTATTAAAGAAAGCTTGGATAATTATCTTGAGGTTTGGAGAGATTATAGCATTGAGTTTATTGAGAGTTTTCATTTAATTGAGAGCAGTTTGTTTGAGCCAGATGATGCAAGAAGAATTGCGACTTTGGAAAAATCACTTGAAGTTGTTCTCGACGGTGTTTATGATAAGATGTTGAAGTTTACTCATGATGTTAAAAGTCCTTTGACAAATGTTTATATGCTTGGAGTTGTGCTGCCGACTTTGGCTTTGGCATTGCTGCCTCTTGCTTCAGCGATGCTGCAAGGAGCAATAAAATGGTATCATATTATGATTTTATTTAATTTAATTGTTCCATTTTTTGTTTTTTATTTGACGAGCAATGTTATGGTTCAAAGACCCGGAGGTTATGGCGAGACAACTTTGTTAGAAAGAAATCCCCTTTATCCAAAATATAAAAGCAAAGCTCCTTATGTTACAGCGTTTTTTATTTGTCTGCCTCTTTTTATAATTGGATTTCTTCCTTTGATATTTCAATATACTTCTCTTCCAGAATTGATGGGAATTCAAAAAGATTATATGATGAATGAATTAGGATTAGGGCTTCTTGGTGAAGGAACAAAGTTTTTTGATTTTCAAACTCGGAATATTGGCGGCGTCGATGTTACGTATGGGCCATTTGGTGTTGGAGCGCTGCTGTTAAGTTTGTTTATTCCGTTAGGAATTGTGTTATTTCTTTCGATATCATTTAAGCTTAGAACAAGAGAATTAATTAAACATAGGGAAAATACAAAACAATTAGAAGAGGAATTTACTTCTTCGTTGTTTCAATTAGGCAATCGTTTAGGAAATGGTGTTCCGCCTGAGTTGGCTTTTGGAAAAGTGGCTGAATCTTCGAGAGGATTGAGGACTGAAGATTTTTTCAGGAAAGTTAATTATAATATTCGAAAGAGCGGGATGAGTGTTGAGAGGGCAATTTTTGACAGGCGTTTAGGAGCAATTTTGTATTACCCTTCTAATTTGATTGCAACTTCGATGAGAATTTTAATCGAGTCTTCTAAGAAAGGTTTGAAAATTGCTGCAGTAAGTTTGATGTCGATTTCAGAGTATGTTAAGAATATTAAAAAAATAAATGACAGGCTTAGAGATTTGCTTGCTGAAATTGCTTCTGATATGAAAAGTAATATGACTTTTTTAGCGCCTTTGTTAAGCGGCATTGTAATTGGTTTGGCGGCGATGATTACTGCGATTTTGAATAAATTAAAATTGGCAGAGCTGCAAGGAGATGATTTAGGTATTCAAAGTTTAGGAAATATTAATAAATTGTTTGATGTGTTTTATACTATTCCCCCTTATTATTTGCAGATTGCAGTTGGAATTTATATTATACAAATTATTTTTATTTTGACAGGCACTTTAGTTGCTGTTGATTCTGGCGAGGACAAACTGCAAAAGACGAGCAAGACTGGAAAAAATTTGATGGCCGGTGGTTTGTTGTATTTCTTAACTGCTTTGATTGGAATTTTAATATTGTCTATTTTAACTTCTGTTGTTTTAGCAAATCTTGGATAGTCTGTATAAAAATTTAACGCTTTGGTGAAAAACAAACTTTTAAATAATAAAAAATTTTTGAGAGTTTATGAAAAAAGAAGGGGGGTGGTTAGTTGCCTCTCAAAATCAAACTTATAGAGGTATATCTCCCAATGTAAGTGTTTATGTTGTTAACTGCAAAGAAAATGGAAGTTATGAAAAGTATTATAAATTAAATTCACCACCTTTTTATGAGAATGGATAAAAAATATTTTATGATTGGAATGCTAATGTTGTTAGTTGTACAGATGAGTTTTATTATTGGACAAGAAAATGGAACTAAAAAAGAACCAGATAGAAAAGGAAATTATGTTAGTGATGCCGGAGTTGAATATGATTTTGAAATTGTTGAATACTTTAATAATCAAACTTTAGTTGAAGAGCTGATTTCTCGACCTTTGAGAAGTCATGCCACTTCATTGGAGATTATTGATAATGAAACATGGGTTAGTGTAATTATTGATTTAAAAGATTTTTCTGAGGCAGATAATGTTCTTTCGATTTTCTCTGAAGAAGAAATTAAAGATATTACCATTCGCAATCTTTCAAAAGGTATTGGGGTAGATTTAACTGAAGAAGCGTTTTTTAAATTAGTTAATGATGAAAGAGTAGATAAAATTTATTATAGCCATCCTATATATCTTCTTAAGGGAAGGGAATTAGACAAAAATCTTTTTATTATCTTATCACTTTTAGGCATTTTTATTTTATTCATCTTAATTATTTATTTTATAATTAAAAAATTAAAAAGCAAGAAAATAAAATAGAAAAATGAAAGGAGGTGACATCAAAATGATAATGGAATTGATTTTCATAATGATAATTGTCCTTTTATTTTTTCCGATAATAAATGCTGGACCTTACGGCTACGGAGATAGCATGAATTTGAATTACAAAACAATTGATGGTAAGATTTATTATAGGTATGGGGAATCAACAACTTTTACAACTTCTCTTAGACCAAAGGACGCTAATGTTAGTCTATGGAAAGCAGATGTTCTCACTTCATATTCATTCGAAGTCATGGGAGATATTATAAATGCTACCACCTTATGTGAAACATGAAAAATCATAAATATTTTATATTTGGAATTTTGATTTTATTGATTTTAATAAATGTTGGTTTTGTTAGTGCGCAAGAGTTTGTAACTTCTGATGCTGGAGTGGAATATGATTCCGGAATTGCTGAAAGGCTTAATGAGAGATCTTTTAGCCAGATAGTAATTGTTTATCTAAAAAATTCGAATAAAAGCTTTTTATTTTCTGATTATTCTGAAGAAGAAATAAAAAATATTTATATTCATCCGTCTTCTTCTAAAAATGTTGCTTTAGAGGTAACCAAGCAAGGATTTAATAAATTAATTGGAGATAGAAGAATTGAAAGAATTGTTTTTGAAAGGATGTTAATTAGTGATGTTGGTGTAGAGTATGAATTTAATATTTTAGAACAATTTAATAGAAGTGAGTGGGTTGAAGTTATTATTGAGATTAATAATGAATCTGAAAGAGATAGCATTTTTTCACAATTTTCTGAAGAAGAATTTAAAGATATAATTTATAGAGAAATATCTCCTACGATAATTGGAGTAACTACTACTAAAAGTGGTTTTGGTATGTTAATTGAAGATGAGAAGGTTGAGAAAGTTTATTATAATCTTCCTGGGGAATTATTTGGAGATAGTAAAAAAGGAATAGAGAGAGAGAGTAATTTAAACAATAATTTATTATGGATATTATTAATTATTGGAATCATTGTAGTTATGATCGTAATTTTTATAATCTACAAAATTAAAAAAATAAATAGTTAGAAAGATGAAAGGAGGTGAGGATAAAATGCTGAGCAAGTTTATTCTTATATTGGCAATTCTCATTTTACTTTCTCCTTTCATTAATGCAAGTCCATACGGCTATGGTGATAGTATGGACTTAAAATATAGAATTGCCGACGGGAAGATATATTATAAATATGGAAACTCAACAGCTTATACAACTTCTCTTAGGCCAAAGGATGCCGATAGAAATTGGAAAGCAGATATAAGAAGAGAGGTTGTTGATAGTAAAGTTGCTAGGGAAATTTTCAAAGAAGAAAAAGTTGAGAAGAATAAAAAAGTAATATGGGAAGATAGTAATGAATTATTAATTTCTAATAAGGGTGTGAAATATGAGAAAAGAGTTTTAGATGAATTTGATAAAACTAAATGGACCAATATCATAGTTGATGTTAAAGAAACTTCTAAAATAAATGATTTAATTTCTAATTTTAATGAAGAAGAATTTAAAGATATAATTTATAGAGAAATATCTCCTACGATAATTGGAGTAACTACTACTAAAAGTGGTTTTGATAAGTTGATTAACGATGAGAAAGTTGAGATGATACATCTTAGTAGTTATGGGTCTCTTAGTCTCGATGACAGCTCGCCTTTAATAAATGCTACTTATGTTATTAATACTCTTGGCTATAGTGGAAATGGAATTAAGGTTTGTGTAATTGATTCTGGTGTTGATAAGTTTCATCCCGCTTTAGTTGGAAAAATATCAGATGAAAAATGCTTTTGCTCTGCCCAAGAAGGAAGTAGTGGGGATTGTTGTTATGATGGAACAGATGAAGATAATAATGCCACTGATAATGTCGGACATGGAACTCATGTTATTGGAATTATTGCTTCTCAAAATCAAACTTATAGAGGTATATCTCCCAATGTAAGTGTTTATGTTGTTAAAGTTACAAATTCATTTGAAGTTATAGAAACCATTTTAAATCCTATTTCCTTTTGTGAAACATGATGGATAAAAGATATTTTGTACTGAGTTTAGTAATATTATTTTTAGTGAATGTTGGTTTAGTTCATGCAGAAGTTTTGGTTTCTGATGCGAATGTTAGTTATGAATCTGAGATTGTTGATGGATTTGAAGATTCTGGATTAGTTTCTGTGATTGTAGAAATAAAAGATATAACTAATATAACTATTTCTCGTAATGATCCTGTAGAATTACAAAATATGAAAGATGAGGAAAGGAAGAAAATCTTGAGCAATATAACAAACTCTGTTTTGCTAACTCTCTCGGAAGATGAATTTAAGATTAGAAATAAAGAAAGTCATTTTTTCTCTGGAAATATTACTGAAAAGGGATTTGATAAATTGATTCTTGATGAAAGAATCGGAAATATATATTTTAATGGGGTTTCTCATATTACTCTTTCAGAAAGCAGACCTTTAATTAATGCAGATGATGTTGAAAATGATTTAGATTATAATGGAACTGGAAGTACTATATGTGTTATTGATTCAGGAATAGATTACACTTATTCAGATCTTGGTGGGTGTTCTTCAACTAATAACATCAGTGATGGATCTTGTGATAAAGTAATTGCTGGATGGGATTATGTAAATAATGATGCAAATCCAATGGATGATAATGGACATGGAACAAATGTTGCGGGAATTATTGTTTCGCAAAACCAAACTTACAGAGGTATTTCTCCTAATGTAAGTGTTTATGTTGTTAACTGCAAAGAAAATGGAAGTTATGAAAAGTATTATAAATTAAATTCACCACCATTTTATGAAACATGATAAACAAGAAATATTTTGTACTGAGTTTAGTAATATTATTTTTAATAAATGTTAGTTTAGTTCATGCAGAAGTTTTGGTTTCTGATGCGAATGTTAGTTATGAATCTGAGATTATTGAAGAATTTAACAATCAGTCTGGTGATACTTTTGTGTGGATTGTTGTTTATTTAAAGGATCCTTTCACCGAAGAATTTACATCTATTTTCTCAGAAAGTGAAATTAAGGATATTTTACATCGTCCAATTTCCCCAAACAAATTTTCTGCAAAAGTAACTAAGGGTGGTTTTGATAAGTTAATTCTTGATGAGAGAGTAGATAGAGTCTTTTATAATGGTAAGCTGTATTTTGTAGAGAATGATGGCAATAATACACTGCCAGGTAATAGATCATTATCTATTGTGGGTGTTGCTATTTTAACAATATTAATTGTATTAATTATTTTAATTTATTACTTAATAAAAAGGGGTAAAAAGAGCAATAATTAAAATGATGAAAGGAGGTGAGAATAAAATAGTGGTTGAATTCATTTTTATAATGATAATCTTAATTTTAGTTTCTCCTTTCATTAACGCAGGTCCATACGGCTATGGTGATAGTATGGATTTAAAATATAGAATTGCCGACGGCAAGATATATTATGGGTACGGCAATGAAAATTCTACAAAATACACAACTTCTCTAAGACCAAAGGATGCTAATATTAGCACATGGAAAGCAGATAGTAGGAGAGAAGTTGTTAATAGTAAATTTGCTATAGAAATCTTTAAAGAAGAGGAAATTAAAAAATCTACAAATATAGTGTCTGAGAATAATGATGGATTTTTAGTTCCTAGTAAAGGTATTAAATACGAAGATAAAATATTGCGAGAATTTGATAAACTTAATCAGACTGATGAAATATTTGTGTGGGTTGTCATTTATTTAAAAAATTCTTCTGATGTAAGTGAGTTACCTTCTATTTTTTCAAAAGATGAAATTAAAGATATATTACATCGTCCAATTTCTCCGAATAAAATCAGTGCAAAAATAACTAAAAGTGCGTTTGATAAATTGATTCAGGATGAAAGAGTAGATAGGGTTTTTTATAATGGTAAATTGTATTTTAGTCTTGATGATAGCGCTCCATTAATCAACGCAACTTATGTAATAAATACTCTTGGTTATACTGGAAAAGGAATTAAAGTTTGTGTTATAGATTCAGGTGTTGATAAATTTCATCCTGCATTGGTTGGAAAAATTGCTGGTGAAAAATGTTACTGTGCCAATAACTGCTGCCCTCCCAGTAGCACAAATGAAAGCAATAATGCAACAGATAATGTCGGACATGGAACACATGTTGCGGGAATTATTGCCTCTCAAAATCAAACTTATAGAGGCATTGCTCCTAATGTTAGTATTTATGTTGTTAAGGTTGGGGCGACGATTGATGCCCTTCAGACAGATGTTGGTGATGCAATAAATTGGTGTAATAATCAAGGAGTTAATATTATCAGTATGAGTCTTGCTAATAATGTGAGTTATCCTGGTGGAGGAGAAAGTTGTCCGACTTTTTTGAATACTGAAATAAATAATGCTTACAATTCCGGAATTGTTCTCATAGCAGCGTCGGGAAATTCAAATTATAAAAATGGGACAGCATATCCAGCATGTCAAAGTAATGTTATTTCTGTAGGTGCAACTTACAAAGATGATACTTTTTGGGATGTTATTATTTCTGGAACAAATAGGGATGGCAATCTTCCAACTTTATTAGCCCCGGGTGTTTTTATCTTGTCTACTGCTTATGATTGGAGAGATACTAATATTTATTTTCAAGGAAAAACAGGAACTTCCATGTCTGCACCTCATGTCGCTGGAGCAGTTGCTTTATTGTTAGAGAAAGATTCTTCATTGAGTCCTGATGAAATTGAACAACTTTTAATAGATACAGGAAAACCAATTTATGATTCTGGAACGGATACAACATACCCTCGTATTAATGTTGGTGCTGCAATAAATTCTGTTTGCATATATACTGCTTGGAGTTCGGGAAGTTGTGGTGGTGGAAGTTGTGCTGGATTTCAACGACAATATACAAGAACAACAAATCCCTCTGGATGTGATACAACAACAAAATGCGAATATGATGAAGATTGTATTGGAGGAGATACAATAACTGTTTGTTCTTCTGGTTGTGATTATACAACAATTCAAAATGCATTGAATAATGCGGCTTATGATGATTTAATTAAAGTTACTGACCAAGGAGTTTATGATGAAGATCTTGATTTCTCAGCGTCGTCGGATAATGTAATATTAAATTGTCAGGGTGCTACAATAACAAGCAGTTATGATGCAATTTTAATAGATGGTATGAATTTGAATAGCATATTGAACTGCATAATCAATGCAACTAATGGTGTTAGAGTTATTGGAGATGGATATGGTCACGATATTCTAAACAATGTATTTGATTTGGTGGAAAAAGGTGTGGATGTAGAGGGAAATGCCAGTGGTGATACAGACGATTTATCGATTGAAGATAATATCTTATTTAATTCAGGAGAAAGAGCAGCAGTATCTTCACAGGGAGTGGGTTTAAGTAATTATCCTAGTGGCCATTTAATAAAAGGAAACATTTTCATTAATAATTTATATGCTGTTTATTTGGAACAAAGTGTATTTAGCAGAGTTCAGAATAACATTATTGCAAATAATACTTATGGCATAGACCTTGCAGGAAGTGGAAGTGGTTTAGATGTAAGAATAGAAAACAACAATATCAGCGATAATAGTGATTATGGAATTAAAATAGATAATCAGGACAGCACTATCTTAAACAATAATTTCTTTTGTTCATCAAATACCAATTATGATATTTATTTACAAAGTGTAGATACTTACTCTGGTTCTGGAAATACTTGTGAAAAGCCAAGTACATGGAATGACGACGGGAAAACGGGTTGTACTTATTATTGTGATTCTGGTGCAAATGTAAATTTGCTTTATCCTAACAACAACTCAACACTCGTTACTAAAAATAATGCTAGTTTAGTTTGCCAATCAAATGATAATTATAAACTTTCAAATGTCACATTATATCATAATGCTTCTGGAACATGGCAGAAAAACCAAACAATAAATATAACTGGAACATCCAATATAACAACATTTACTCTTAGCAATATTCCAAATGGAACTGGATTTGTCTGGAATTGTTTATCGTATGATAATATGTCAAGAGGAAGTTTTGCTTCTGCAAATTGGAGTCTTGATGTTACTATAGATAATACTTCTCCAAATGTGAATATAATCTCTCCATTAAATCAGACATATAATATTTCATCAATTAATTTTAATGTAACTCTAAATGAGGTTGGCAGTTGCAAATATTCTCTTGATTCTGGAATAACAAATATTTCAATGGGTTCAACAGATAATAAAAACTTTAGTGCAATTAATTCCAGTATAGGTAATGGGAATTATATTGTTAATTATTATTGTGAAGATGGGGTAAGAAATTTGAATAATACTCAAAATGTTAGTTTTGGTATTAATATGATAAACGACACACACAAATTTCGCATTACAAATTCGTCTGGAAATAACGTCGCATGGTTTGGCAGCGACGGAAATATAGTATTAAAGGGAACTTGTACTTCTGGCGGAATTTGTACTGCCACCGACGGAAATTCATTTATTATAAAAGACGGCTCTGGAAATGAAGTTGCTCATGTGGATTCATCAGGAAATTTATGTATTGAAACTGGAGACTGTTCTGATCAAAGCGCGAACTGCAATTCACCGACGGGAAGTTCATTTATTGTTAAAGATTCAGGAGTTAATGCTTCATATATTGATTCAACTGGTGATTTATGTTTAACAGGAAAATTGTATGAGAATTCAAATCCATAAAAAAATTTATAAATATAAAATGCTTGATAAAAATAAGAAGATGAAAAAGAAAAGAGGTTTTTTCACAGAGGCATCTTACGCTTTAAGCGATAAGCGTGTTGGATTTTTGATTTTTATTATTTTGTCGTTGAGTTTTGTTCTTGCAGGAAATATGGTTTTTGATGGCGGTAATCTTGAAGTTGATACGAATGTTTTGTTTGTTAATTCAACAAGCGATAGAATCGGAATAGGCACAACAAACCCGTCAACTAAATTAGATGTGAATGGAACAATTACTGCATCCGGAACTGATAATATTCAGTTAAATGTAGCAACAACAGGATTAAATTCAAACGCAGTATTAACTCTTCAGAATGATGTTCAGATATGGCAGTTCTTCGTAAAAGGAGATACAGCGACGGAAGACTTTAGATTTTATGATGCGACAAATAATGTATTCCCATTCATTATTGAAAAAAACACTGCAACGAATACATTATATCTTGACAACGGCGGCAAAGTTGGAATTGGAACATCATCACCTTCAACAATTCTTACTATTGATAATCCAAATAATACTATTGATGGAATTTTATTGGAGGCAGCAGGAAATTCTCAAAATAGTGTAAGATTATTCTTTGATAGTGATGGGATAACAGCAGGAACAAATGGTATTTTTAGAACTGCTGGAAATTTAGTTTTTACTACTGGAGCAGTTATTGGAAGCAGTTCTGGAACTCAAAGATTAGTAATAAATGACAGCGGAAAAGTAGGAATCGGAACTACAACGCCAAATCAAAATCTTCATGTTGTTGGAAATACAAACGTGACGGGAACTATTTATTATGGTAGTTTACAGGCAAATTCGCCACATATGTTCGAAGCTGATGAGACTGGATTTACTAATTTTTGTGTTTATGATAAATTAGGATATTGGAATATGATTTATTGGGAAGAGGGTATTCAGAAAATTGATAAGAATAATGTAGAATGTAATAATAAGAAAACTCATTTGGAGGAAGTTGAAACAGCAAGAGAAAATTGTGAATCTCAAAGATTACTTCTTAACGAGAATGATTTGAGTTGTATTAATACTGATTCTGATTAGTTAATTTTATTAACAATCTTATTATATTAATTTATGGATAAAGGTTTGTCTGATGTTATCACAGTAATGGTTTTGGTTTCTTTAGTTTTGGTTGGTGTTGTTATTGTTTGGATGTTAGTGAGTGGCTTGTTTTTTGATTTTAAAAAAGACACTTCAAGTGAGAGAGTTGATGAGCAGCTTGGATTTAATGATAGTGTGGATTCTTGCGAAGATGGTTCCTGTGAACCAAAATGTGTGTCTGATTGGAGGTGTGGTGAGTGGGGTGTTTGTTCTTCGAATTTTGATTTAAGTGATTTAATTTCAAATTCTATTGCTAGAGGTTTTGAGGATAGAATTTGTTTAGATGATAATGGATGTGCTTTAGATAAAATTGAAAAGAGAGAATGTGATTTGGCAATATCGGTTGTTACTAAAAAAGTTGAGTGGTGTGGTGAAGATTATGTTGAGATTTATGAGAAAGATAATCTTGTTTTAGTTAGCAGAGTTAAGGAAGGAGACATTGTTAATTTTACAAATTTTTCTAAGTTTGATGTTTCGTTTTTGACTGGAAATTTTGGAGGATATTGCAGTTATTGTTTTGATAGCTTAAAAAACTTTGATGAAATTGGAATTGATTGCGGCGGTGAAAATTGTCCAGAGTGTGTTTCAAAAAAACCTTTTGTTGACTGGTTGTATTATGTTATTGTTTTATCTTGGATGTGCCTGGCTGTTTTGTTATTAATTTATTATCTTATTACTCAAAAGAAGATTCGTTAGTTCAGTTACATTTATTAATTAAATATTCATGGACGAGTTATGAAGAACAAAAGATTCTTTTATGAACAATACAACAAAATAAATTGGGAAAATCAAGAGAAAACTAAGATTAACTCTTTTATTTACAATGTAATTATTAAGGATATTATTCTCAAAAAAGATGGAAGTGGTGTTAGTCTGTTTGATATTGGTTTTGGCATTGGCTTCTTTTGGAGAATGCTCAACTCAAAGTTGTACGGAAAATATAAAAAAGTAACATTAGCAGGATGTGAACCTTCTGAGAAGAATTATAATTATTTTGTTAAAAAACTCCTCTCAAAAAAGAGTAATGTTGAATTGAAATTATATAAAAATACTTTTCAGAATTTAAAGCTAAAAGAGAAATTTGATTTTATCACTGCAATTTATGTTTTCCCGCATTTTGAATATCATGATTTAAAAAATGTTGCAGAAAAGATTTACACAATGCTTAACGAAGAAGGTAAGTTTATATTAGTTGTTGCAAATGAAAAATATCTTAAAGAAAAACTCAAATCGAAAAAAGACCTCTCTATTGAATCAGATAATATAAATTTTGAGGGCAAAGAATACAACGAGATTTTACATTATTCAGACATTCCACAAATTGGAAAAGTAATTGATTAATAATGGTTTTGTATGCACCATTTTTGTGTTTGGAAAGTAATTTAGTTAAACAAAAGAAATTTAAAGAATAAAATATATCCTATATGAAGATGGCTAAGAAAAAAAGGGGATTATCAATTGAAGTAAAAAATTTATTGTTTTGGCTTACGATGATTGCAATTGGGATTATGGCTGTTTTGTTGATTATAGCTATAATTTCAAAAGTTAGTTAAAGAAAATGAAATATGATTATTTGTCTTGGGCGGGAAATTTCTTGACTTTTTTATTGTTTATCTATTTGTTTGTCAAGTATGTTGAGTCACCGTGCTTTAATTTATTTGAAACTTTTTTATCTCTCGGCACGTTAACATTAAGTGTAATCGCGCAATTTTTGTCTGTGGTTTTGAGAGAGGATTTTTAGTTACATTTATTAATTATAAATTTCTTTAGTGTTTATGGAATTGAAAAGAGGTATTAGGAAATTTTTTAAAGATAAAAAAGGAAATATGTTTGATTTTTTAGAAGAACATTTTATAGCAGTTATGGTGCTTGTTACTATGGCAATTGCGTTTGGGCTTTTGTATGCTTATGGTGATAACCTTCTTGATTTTTTTGATAAATTAATAAATTTTAGGAAGTAATGGAATGAAAAAAAAGAAAAAGGGACAGGAAAATATTTGGTATTTAGTTGCCATGATTTTAACTGTGTTGGTTATTATTGGAGCAGCAATTTTAATAGTTAAGTTAGGTCTTTTTGAGAAAATAAGACTTCTTCCTGTTTTTGGAGGCGATGATGTGAAACGGCCTGTTTTGATTGATGATTTGTCAGAAGATATTGTTCCTGAAGAAAATTTGCAGCCTTCTATTCCAGAGGGGGTTGTAAGTTATTCGAATGAAAAGAAATGTGGAATTACAGCGTATACAGAAGATGATTATTATCATGAAATGCTTTCTAATAGCCAGTATAAAACTCAGTATTATCTTAAAGAAGGCAATAAAATAAAAAGAAAAGATATTGGTTTGTTTGGAGTTGATAGATTCGATGCTGATAATGAGGTTGGAATTTTGGAGACTGTTGATGATGCGAGCCAGGTGAATATTTATATAGATGAGATTAGGGATTTGAAGACGGGAGATTTTTTATTAAAATTAGATGGTTCTGTTGTTGTTCCTGGACAAGTTTCAGGAAAAGAGAATTTTTAT
>Ga0209542_10009441_pt1 | contig 17883 bp, 25 predicted proteins | sample RifCSPhighO2_01_FD_184028 | JGI IMG/M metagenome (GOLD analysis project Ga0209542, IMG submission 184028) | Soil microbial communities from Rifle, Colorado - Rifle CSP2_plank highO2_0.1 (SPAdes) (version 2) | ecosystem: Environmental > Terrestrial > Deep subsurface > Rock core/Sediment ...
CTAAAAAATAAGGAAAATGAAACAAAAAACAAGAAAAATAATCAAATAGTGTATGAGAATACCTTCTTCTTAGTTTTTGCGTATAAAAGCTATGCAAAAACTAATTTTTCAAAGTTCTCATAGAGATTTAAGCACTGCGAGACCTTTAGAAATTAAAGATATTGGCGCTTTTTGTATTTGGGAATTGGGAATTGTAGCTTATGAAAAAGAGCAGTGGAAAAAATATTTAGCATCTCAAAGAACTCTAGAAGACAAGCTCCTTTATCTGCATTCTACTATTGCAGGAGATTTATAAATTTTAAAATCTTCATTTAAATACACCTTCAATTTGAATATAGTATGCCAAAATTAGGCACAATTTTGAATTTCCTTCGTCGGATATTGATTTGAACAGTGCCTAAATTCAAGATACTATCATTAGCTGGAAAGTGTATTTAAACTCCATTTCTTCTTCTCTTTGCATGAAAAAAGAAGTGATTCGTAAAAGTTCTCGCTTTTCTGGATTAAAGTTAATTCGTTTTTCTCGCACAAATAAGATTTTCTTTTTACTTTTATTCTTTTTTTGATTTTACTTTTGTATATTTAAAATTGAGCTTAGAAAGCTTTAAATAGTACAATAATAGACTAAAACTGTACCATGAACCCTATAATAAAAACAATATTGGCAGAATGGAAGGGGAAAAATATTCCGACAGTAATTCCTAGAGATGTCAACATTCGAGATTATCTTAATATGAAAGTTAATAAGATACTTGTATTGAACGGTTTTAGAAGAGTTGGAAAAACGTATATTTTATATGGTTTGGCTAATGAGCTCCTAAAATCAAATTCTCGCGAGGAAGTTGTTCAAATTAACTTTGAAGATGAGCGAATACCTCTAAAGACCGAGTTTTTGAGCGGTCTGCTTCCGATAGCAGAAGAGATATTCAATAAAAAGATTAGGTATCTGTTCCTAGATGAACCACATAACATCCCTAATTGGAGCAAATGGCTTAGGAGAATATATGATAGTCAAGACATAAGGATTTTTGTTTCTGGCTCTTCTTCAAGAATGTCTGAAGAGGAAATACCCACAGAATTAAGAGGCAGATTCTTGGAAATTAAGATATTCCCTTTATCTTTCAAGGAGTTTTTAAAATTTAAGAAATTAAGTTTTGACTTTAAAATATTAGATTACTCTGAAAAAGAAAAGCCAATAATTCTTAAAGCACTTAAAGAATACATTACCTATGGAGGTTTGCCTGAAGTAGTGCTTGAGGAGGAAAATAAAAAATTAGAATTGGCACAGTCTTATTATTCTACGGTTATAAAAAGAGATATTGTTGAAAGATATCATATAAAAAATGAAGAATCTTTGAAAGCTCTGTTAAAACTGCTTCTTGACACAAAAGAATATTCTATAAGCAAAACTTATAATACTCTTAAAAGTTTAGGATACAAAGTTGGAAAATCTACTGTGCAGAAATATATTTCTTATATTGAAAATTCATATTTTGCATTTAGCCTGCCTATTTTTTCTTATAAAATTAAAGATCAGATGCAATATCCCAAGAAGGTATATTTCATAGACAATGTTTTTATTAATGCAATATCGACAAAGTTATTAGGTAATTTTGGAAGACTTTATGAAAATATTGTTGCTATTGAACTGAAAAGAAGAAAAAAAGAAAGCTGCTATTGGAAAAATACGGAAAAAGAAGAAGTTGATTTTATCGTAAAAAATGATAAAGAAATAGATCAGTTAATACAAGTTTGCTACGACCTTGCAGACCAAGATACCAGGAAAAGAGAAATTAAGGCTATATTAAAAGCAAGCAAGGATTTAAAATGCAATAACCTCTTGATAATCAATCAGGATTATTTTGGCGAAGAAGAATCAGAATGGTTTGGCATAAAGAAGAAAATTCATTTTATTCCTTTGTGGAAATGGCTGCTGAAAATATAAAAAAAGCAACAAAAGGCTTAGCACTAAGAAGATTAGAAAATGAGCAATACAAGGCTTGTAAGCCTAAAATTCATACTTCAGTTTCCACTTACTTACTCAACTACTGTTAAATCCGAAACTCATTTAAACTCCATTTCTTCTTCTCTTTTCCATGAAAAAAGGAGTAGTGAATAAAAGTTCTAGATTTTCTGGATTAAAGTTAATTCGTTTTTCTCGCACAAATAAGATTCTCTTTTTACTTTTATTCCTTTTAGTCGTTATCGCTTTTATATATTTAAAATTGGAAACTAATTGCGCAAATGATGAAGTATGTTTTAATGAATTAGCGACGCAATGCCAGAAAGCAAGAGTTAATCTCCAAAGAGAAGGAAATACATTTGAATATACAGTCTTAGGAGAAAAAGATGATAAATGCGAGGTAAACATAAAAATTCTTGATTTAAACCAGCAGTATGACGCAGAAACAAAAACTTTGCTTGAGGATAAAGAAATGTTTTGCATGATTCCAAAAGAGAAACTATCGAGACTAACAGAAACAGAAGCTGTCATTGATTATTGTAGCGGACCTTTAAAAGAAGCATTATATGAATTAATCATCAAAAGAATTTATGGTGCTTTAGCAGAAAATTTAGGGCCTACAATAAAAAAAGTAGAGCCTGCTTTGTAATGAATAGATCTTAATAATCTTTATTGAAAAGTGTAGACGCCCTGAAGATGGATATAAGCAGAGAAAGCAAGCACCCTTAATGCCTTCTCGCCTTCGCTTCCCTGCAAGCGCCAATACTTTTAGTTAATGCTGCTCTATTCCTAGTCTGACATGATTCCCAAAAATACCGACCCTGCAGGACAAAGGGTCAACGTTAGCATTAAGACTTCCTTTCTATGCAGACACCTCTCTCCAGGTTTCACCCTGCCTAAAGCCCGTTTGCAGTAACAACAGAGGGCTAGCCTGCCGGTATAGTCTACATAAAAAAGTTAGTTTTCCAAGTTTTTAAAGATTTCTAACTCTCTCTCATCAAATAGATAATTTTATATACTTATATACACTTTTGTACATAATGGTTGAAATAAGAATTAATGTGGCATTTAGAAATCTAAATTTTCATCAAGATACGCAAAAGAGATCTGAGCATATTTTTGATAGAATGAAATTTAGAGGGATAACCATAGAAAACATAAAAGAAGCCATACAAAAAGGCGTAAAGAGAATCAGGGAAGACCACTCTATCATTGCAGAATTTAGATGGTTTAAAGTAGTTTATAGAGAGTTTAAATTTAAAGATGTAAGAAAAATTTATCCTATTACAGTTATGGATTAAGGAGGTAATAGCTATGCAAAAGTTTGAATACCCTTGCCCTTGTGGTGGTAAAGTAAAATGGAAGAAAGATAATGTAGTTGTAGAAGGAATCTCTTGTGGTGTCTTAGATATTGAGTATTGCGAAAAATGTGGTGAAGAATATTTCCCAGAAGAGACCATGGAAATTGTTGAGCAGAAATTAAAAGAGCATGGTCTATGGGGTTTACAAAGAAAAGAAGTACCCCTCTGGAGATCAGGAAATTCAGTAATCTTACGCATACCAAAAGAGATAGCAGATACTCTGCATTTAAAACCTCATGAAAAAGTTACTCTTTATGCAGAAGGGAAAAAGAAATTAATCGTAGATGTGTAGTCTTAAACTAAAGTAAAACAGAGTTGAATATTTTTATTTAAATAAAATTTTCTAAATTGGAACAATATAATAATAAAAAAATTAAATGCAAAATTCCTAACAGGAGATAGCCAATTCAGAAACTTACCTGATGTAGAGTTTGTCAAATAACTAGGTTAAACAACTAAATTAAATCCTTTCTTAACCTCAACCTGCTCATATAAACCAGAGCCAATCCCTTTTCCAATATAAAAAGAGCTGAAAGCGGATGCTCCTCGTAATAATTCAAAAAGGCTTTTCCTTTCCTGGAATGAAACTAATTGTAATTCTTCTAAGCCAGTTAATTCTTTCATTACTTCTAAGGCCTTTTCTTTCCCTCCTAAATAGTCAATTAATCCAGTCTCTTTTGCTTCGCTTCCTAGATAGAACATCCCTGTTGCAATTTCTTGTATCTTTTCCTTTTCCATTTCCCTGTTGTTTGCAACATCAGTGATAAAGTAATCATAGACTATATCGAGTTTGCTTTGCAGTATGTTTCTTTCTTCTTCTTTTAATTCCCTGAAAGGAGTTCCTGTATCTTTGTATTTCCCACTTACCAGTCTTTCATAAGTTATATTGTGCTCTTCAATTAAGCCGCCAAATTCCAAATATGAGCTTACAACACCTATGCTTCCTGTTAATGATAAAGGATCTGCAACAATAGCATCTGAGGCAGATGCTATCCAATAAGCTCCAGAAGCTCCTACTTCTCTAATCCAAGAAACTACAGGCTTTTTGCTTTCTTTTACCGCATTAGCAATCTCTTCACTTGCTACAACACCACCACCAGGGCTGTTAATCTCTAGAATGATTCCTTTAATGCTTTCATCTTCATTTGATTTCTTGATGAATTCTGTAACAGTATTTGAGCTTACTCCGCTACCACTGAAAAAATCACCTGTTCCTTCTACTGTAATAGCTCCTTTAATAGGAATGACTGCTATCTTGTTTTGCATTATTACTTCTTTAGTGTCTAACTTACTGACAATAAAACTAATAAAAAATAAGCTTAATAGCGTTATTAAAATGATGCGTGCTGTTCTCATCTTACCACCCTAGTTTTGCTTAATTTTTCAAATAATCTTAAATGCTCTTTATTTATGATCATAACAATTATATCAATGAAAAAGATGAAAAATAACATATCAAAAAATAATAGTGCCTTGCTGAGATTTCTAATAACGCACTGCAGGAAATTCTTGCTCTCTACTTTAACATTTACTATCATCTTTCCTAAACTTTGTTTTAACATGGCTTCTAAGATGCTCCAATATGCTAATGCGATTAAAAATATTAATAAACTTATTAATAATAAAAAGCTACGGTGTTCTTCTAATGCATTAGAATTGCTTAAAAATTCTATTAATCCTGGCAAATCTTTTGGAATGGGTATTCTTTTGTTAATAAGCCCTTGTAAAGGAGAGGTAATTAATCCAATAATAAAAATATCAATTACGAAAGCAAGGCTTCTTCTCCAGAAATAAACATTCCTCTTTTTCATGGAAGTAAAATAAAAAAAGAAGTATATAAAGATTTGTTTTAACCGACGCGTGCACAAATTGCGCTTGCTGTTATTGAATAGCTCCCACCACCACCACAATTCCAACTTCTTGTATCTGAACTAGGTGCACTTGTGTATACACCGCAACAATTACTACATCCTCCACCCATAACTATTTTTCCAATAGGACATGTAGCGGTTGCTGATCCAACACCAGATGAAGTAACAATTTGATAGCCCATGACAACATTTCCACTTACTTCAAAGTTTCCAGAACCATCTAAACCAGCAACTTTAGTTTCACTCCCCTGTGTTTCATAAAAGTCCACCCCGTAATAACCGGCAATCTTTACTTTTCCATCTGAAGATTTAAGATAATAATAAGGCGATGCTGCTCCGTCAGCAAGTCTAATCTTGTTAGCGCCATTAATTTCAATATCTGCTCCACCTATATGTAATATATCGTCTCCTGTTAATATCAACCTCGCATCATAGTCAGTAGAAGCATCATTAGAAAGATCAAGGTAAGGAGTTCCAGAGCCATCAGTTGCTCTTAATTCTAAGTAAGGATTACCAGATTCATCACCCATAGCTATATTTCCGCCATCTTGCGTTACACCAATAGGCCCTGTCATCGTTCCTGAAGCTATCTGATCAGCAGAATGCCATCCTTGGCTAGGATCATAGCTTTTTACAAAGATGATTCCTACAAACAATGTTAGAAGAATTGCTCCAAAATAAAGATGTTTTTTTTTGAAATTTAACTCTACTTTCATTTCAGCCTCCTTTAGCTCGAACTACAGCATACTTTATATCTATACTCACTATGACTACAATCTGCTATATGCCCTGTTTTGTCGTCATCATCAGTAAGAGTGAACATACAAGTATCATAATATGCATTCAAACAAGATTGTACTCCGCTTACTCCAGGAGCATCTACAACACCGCAATTAATGCTTCCTGAGCTTGGATTTAAGTAAACATATTCATTAAATCCTGCTTTATTATAGGCGCCACCGTGTCTTTGTCCAGAGCTCCCAGAATTTGTTAAAGCAATTATACCGCTTGACTGCCCTTGTCCTGTTTGTGGGGTAAACGCTGTAGTTCCTAAACGACAGCATACTTTATAAGGATAACTAGCATCAGATGCAGTTGCTTTGTCTACATGAGCATTATAATTTCCTGTTGCTTTTAATATAGTAGTATAGCTGCAGCTTGTCCCAATAGTGCACCCATATTCAGTTGGACCGCCAGTGTCACAATCACTTTCATCATATTCACAAAAACTAGCACTACTAGGAGGATAACAACTCAAACTTCCACTAGAATGGCCTAGGGATTGACATGTTGCTCCATTTAAATCAGTTCCATCACACTCCTCAGGATCATCTTGTCTTATTCCTCCACTAAATCTTCCTGGACCGCAAGGAATACAGCATTTATAGTTTTCACCGCAATCTAATGAGGAAGAGGCTTCTTGATACGTTCTTTGACCATCATAACTACTACAGCCTGAAGAAATAGCAGTACATATTCCTTCATAACCTCCATAAGCGTATTGTCTTTCACAAGCAGGAACAGATGGTGTTGTACCTCCACCACCTTCACCACCGCTCCCCCCTCCACCACCTTCGTACCCTGGAGTAAGCCGAGTTACAGGAAAACCCATACCAATATATCTCTCATTTGGGAATAATGCTATGCCAATTAATGTAATCAAACCTAAAACAACTATAACAACAGCGAAGATTGAAGCCAATGTATTCAATTTATTTTTAGTTTTTTCCATTTTTTCTCTATTAAATACTATTTGTGCAACATACTGCAACACCGTATAAACTATTTAATGCAGGTCCAATTATTGTCGTATAAGGATGAGAAACCCCACAATCTATACCTTCTTGTACATCGAAAGTTGCGCCTGTAAATGCCCCACCCCTATTAATTCCTGTGCTATACCATTTTACGCAAGTGTTATAACCAGCATTATTGCAAATTTGAGTGCCTGTCTTAGGAGTCAAATAAATTACATTACCATTCTCATCAAAATTTCCCGCTATTCCTGAAGTGCCATCAAAGCTAGGATTAGTTCTTGCAGCTTCAAAACAAATTCCTGTAAGGCTCCAGCCAATTAAATTCCAGCCATCTGCAAATTTATTGAAATCAACGTTTCCATCAATAGAAAAATCTTGGCTTAAATCAACTTCAGTTACAGGATGTCCTGGATTTGGGACTACTGCCTTTACTAATAAAATGGCACCAATTACAACAAGAAAACCCACTAAAAAATAAAGATGTTTTTTTTCAAAATTGATTTTAATTTCCATCTCTCCCTCTTTTTATTTTTCTTTTACTAAATCCTTTTTGTATTTAAACCTTTTGATTCCAATAAAGCTATAAAATCCTGTTAGCAATAAAATAACAAGGAAAAAGTTTGTCCATGTGAAGAAAGGAACATTTTCTCCCAAGATACAGTCTTCTGTAACTTCTTGCGGATATCCGCTTATTATAGAGCCACTTGCATCTTTTACAATTATAGTTACTGTTCTTGTTCCATAAACATCGTCATCACTATCCTCGATACATTCTCCAGCTAATCTGAATGAAATATAACCCTCTGGAGTTAGAGTACCGCACTGGCATGAGCTGCAAATTTGTCCGCTTGCACAATCACTATCTTCTTCACATGCTTCTCCAGATTCAAGTGCCCCATTTCCGCAGTCATTTGTATCACTTATCTCTAAATCTCCTCTTGATGTTTCTACTTGAGATGTACCAACTAAAGAAGCATCAAACGTATAAATAGTTCCTATCTCTCCTTCATCTGTATCCCATATTGCTGTTGCTTCTCCTCCACTAAAAGAAGAATCACCAGGAATATCAATTGTTGCTCCATCATCTCCATTAATAGTGAAGTGTACATCATCTGAGCTGTCACAATTATCGCCTGTTACCTTTAAACAGACATCAGTCCCTTTTAACACTCTTTCATCATCAATAATATCATCACAGCCAGAATCCATCCAGTGTGCTTCATCTAATGTACAGCCTGAAGGAAGAGAGGTGCATCCTGTAAAGGTGCAAGTTGTTGGATCACAGGATAAAGTGCCTCCACTATAGCCAAGACCTTGACATGTTGTTCCTAATGGCAAACTAGGTTCACAATCTTCAGGTGGAGTTATAGCTCCATCTCCACAAGATGGTGCAGTAATTCCTACACCGCAGCATACTTTGGTGGCATAACTAGAACTTGATAAGCAAGTAGAAACATGAGAATTCGTATCTGATTTTATTGTAGCAACGCAGGCATTATAGCCATTAGTTGTACATATCTGATTTCCATCATCTCCATCTGTAGTTGTTACATATCCGCAGGTAACTGTTGATGAATCTGTAGTGCTTAAGCACAAATTCTCTGTATATGTTAATGTACCTATATTTTTTTTCTCAACATGTGCATTAGTAACACCTGATGTTTTTAAGAAAGTATCAAAACTTCCGCTACAAATATTACCTAAATTTGATCCTGAGCAGCATACCAAAACTGAATATGCTCCTGATGTACCGCTAGGTGTTTCAACATGGCTGTTTGTTCCACGTATACGAAAAAGCATTGTTTCTCCAGCTCCACAATTAAAAGATCTAAATGAGCAAGATGCTAAAGAAGCAGCTTCAACATAGCTTACTAAAAAAAATACAAAAAATATTAGGAGAATAATTTTCTTCATACTTTAGCCTCTTTTTCTCTTTTTTTACTGCTTAAACATATTTAAACCTTTCTAAAAAAACAGAAACCTTTTTATTCTCATCTTGTCATTTGTTTTTTATGGAGTTAGGAGGCAATATTGCATTAATCAATTTTGATGCTTTAGAACCTTCTAAGCTCATTGTGGTTAAAAAGATTGTTGGAAATTATGCAAAGAAGATAGCAGAAAAGAAAAATTTTGACAAATTACAGTTAACATTAAAAGGAGAATACGCAATTACAACTGTTTTTATGGCAAATGGAGATAGAATAGAAACCGAGGCAACAAATAAAAACCTCTTTTTTGCTCTTACCGAGGCATTAAACAAGATTTAAAATGACAAAAAGAACAGGAAGCTTTAGGAGAAAGACCAGGTACAAGCTGTTAAAACCTATAAGAGAAAAGGGAAAGATCAGCATCCCAAGATATTTCCAGCTTTTCGAATTAAATGAAATGGTTATTTTAAAAGCTAATCCAACAATACAGCATGGAATGTATTTCCCAAGATTCCATGGAAAGACAGGATTCATCAAAGGGAAGCAAGGAAAATGTTATAAAGTCTTGATAAAAGACATGGATAAAGAAAAGATCATTTTAGTTCATCCAGTTCACTTGACAAAATGCCAGACCTAGAGATTTTATCGGAAAAGCCTCTTTCATTAGAAGAGATGAAGAAGAATATTGAAGAGATTAAGAAAAGGGATAAAGAATTAAATTTCCGAGCTAAAAAGACAGAAGAGTATCTTCATGTTATAACAAAGACAAAATGCAAGAAACCCGAAGAGTTAAAAAAAGAGTTAGAAGCATTAGACATTTTAAGATTAAAGCAGAAGCATATTGCAAAATTGCTTGACACCTTGCCGCAAGACTTAGACAGCTTGCGCATGATATTCAGTGGAGAAACTCTAGCATTAAAGCAAGAGGATTTGCCAAAGATTATAGAATTGATTAAGAAGCATACCTAACATGAAACATTTTTTCAATTACGAACATGATGAACAAACCATTAAAAGAAGAATACGCAATCATCCTGGATTTTTTGCCGCATGGCTATCCTTTGGACACAAGGCCTATGCACAGGAAAACTCCAATAGCTCAGGCTCTAGGAAAAGAGCATTTCACTCTTCTAGAGCTAGTTCCGAAGAAAGGGCAGTTCCTCCAGCCTTATCAGGAAGTATATATGGGGGAAGGGAAGAGAGAAGAGATTCATCATATTCTAGGGAAGATTAATTTAGACAAGCTTACTCAGACTGCACAATTTGAGCTTGAGACCATTTTAAAGAAGCTAGTTAATCAAAATGAGAAGAAGTTCGTTGATTTTTTCAATAACGCAGTTCCTATAAATACAAGAAGGCATCAGATTGAATTGCTTCCTGGAATAGGGAATAAGCACATGTGGGAGATAATAGAGAGGAGAAAGGAAAAACCATTTGAATCTTTCAAAGACATTAAAGATAGAGTTAAATTAATTCCAGATCCAGAAACAATAATAATAAAAAGAATCCTAATGGAATTAAAAGAAGAAGACAAGTATAGACTATTTGTCGGGAATTAATGTCTTCTTTTTTGTGCCTCTTTTTTAAGAAAATTTAATACCTTTCCAATTAATTCTTCTCTTTCTGAAGCGAAGAAGGCAAAATCTGGTGAGGAATTTACCTCTAGGGCAAGCCAATTATTTCTTTTTTTGAGCAAATCAACACCGATGACTTTTGTATTTGTCATCTTTGCTATTTTTTTTACAATTTTTTTTAATTTTGTATCTGGCTTAAATCTCCAGAAGCGCTTTGCATACTCCCCAGTTAACTTCCATCCAGAGCCCTCCTTTAAAGCAACTTGCACTATCTTTCCTTCTATAGCAAATACCCTATAACAATAGGATTTTACAAATTCTTGCGCGATAATAGGAATTCTCTCAGAAGATTTTCTCCAGAATTTTTTTATGATTGCAATAGCCTCCTCTATGTCATCAGCCTTTTCTACAAACCTACCTCGAGACTTGTCAATTCTCTTTAAAACGACTGGCCATTGATTAAACTTTTCTAGTTCTTGTTTCACATTTTTCAAATTTGATGGAATTAAAACAGTTTCTGGAACCTGAATCTTGTTTTCTTTGCATTTCAAGAAGAACATCCATTTATCCTCACTATAGTAGAAAGTGTTAGAAGTTTCCACAACTCGTTTTCCAAGATCTTCAAATGTTTTTACTAGCTCTAAGGCAAGAAGATCCTCTGAATTATTATAAATTAATTTGCATCTTTTTACTTTTTCTTCTATCTCTCTTTCATTTAATTCATCTTCAATATTAAAAAAGACAAGCTCAATCCCTTTTTTCTTTGCAACCTTGAGAAAAAGCTTCTCATCTTCTCCTAGATTTTGCTCATTATAAATATAACCAATCACTACTTTTTTCATCATCTCTTTTTTGTTTTGCAAGTATTTAAATTAATCGAAGAGAATTTAGAATAACAAAAAATTGCTTAATCCAAAAACTTTTTAAAGAACACTATTTTCGTGTTTTTCATGGCTGAAGATTATAAACAGATTATTAGGGTATGCAACAGTGATTTAAAGGGAGATATGCCTTTATGTCATGGACTAACAAAAATTAAGGGAATAAGCTATAGCTTTGCAAATGCTTTGTGTAATGCGCTTGACCTTGATAAAAACAGGAAGATTGGAACTTTAGACATAACAGAGATTCAGAAAATAGAGGAAACAGTGAAAAATCCTTCAAATCTGCCTTCTTGGCTATTAAACAGGAGGAAAGATAGAGAGACAGGAACAGATAAACATCTGCTCACTTCATCACTTAAATTGCAGAAAGAATTTGATGTTAAATATCTTATGAGAATTAAGAGTTATAGGGGAATGAGACATTCTTATGGATTGCCAGTAAGAGGCCAAAGAACAAGAGCGCACTTCAGGAAGGGAGCTTCTTTAGGAGTGCAAAGAAAAGCAGCAAAAATGGCCAAAGCAGCGCCAAAAGAGAAGAAATAAACCATGGGATCACCAAAACATCAACGAAAAAAGTATAAGACACCCATCCATCCTTGGAGTGGCTCGCGAATTTTAGGAGAAAAAGATATTATAAAAAATTACGGACTGCAAAATAAAAAAGAGATCTGGAGAGCGGAATCTAAGTTATTGCTTATCAAAAAACAAGTTAAGAGAATAATTGCATCTTCTTCAGAGCAATCTGAGAGAGAAAAAATGCAATTGCTCTCGAAACTTTTTCGTTATAACCTTATCCAAAAAGAGACTAAACTAGATGAAATTTTAGGATTACAAATTAATGATGTCTTAGAAAGAAGATTACAGACAATAGTCTTCAAAAAGAATTTAGCAAAATCTCAAATTCAAGCCAGACAATTTATCACTCATGGACATATCTTAATTGATAATAAGAGGGTAACTATGCCTTCTTATTTTGTTACAAGGGATGAAGAAAATAAAATAACATTAAGTTCGCATCTAAAAATTTTTGAACAAGAAATGGAGAAAAAAACCAAAGCATGAGTTCTTTTAGATGATGATTCTTCAAAATACATTTAGTACTAGAGAAAACTATTTAAATATTAAAATATATAAATACTATCATGAACAGTAGAGATAAATCAACAATACTCTTTGTAGATATGTTCAATTTCTCACAAGAAAAAACAAACAACTTTACTAGAATACCTCCAGAATTACTCAAGGAAAACACAAAGTGTCTGCAAGTATTTAGGGTTATTTTAGGGTTGACTATAAACTCCTTTGCAAAGAAAATGGACCTTCCTTATTCGTGGGTGTATCATTTAGAAAAAAATCAAAAGAAGATTAAAAATGAAACTGCAAAGAGCTATGCAAATAAAATTTATCATCTTTTGCAGGGTTACTCTCTTCTAGGAAAAGTCAATGAAGATGAAGCAATTTTAAATTTCCAAGCACTAAAAGGAATATATCAAAAGTCAGAGATAACCATATTCCTACAAGAATTAGAGAATCGAGATTCCAGAGAAATAAAAAATTTTGTTCAATTATTAAGAGGAAGAACAAATGATTTTCATGTTAATCTTTCTCTAATTATTCTAGAGGATAGTAGAATCCTTCTTTTTATCAGGATTATATTAGGATTAAGCCAAAAGGGATTTGCTCAGCAAATGAATATTGGCAGAATGACGGTAGAAGAGTTTGAAAATGGTTATCGAAAAATAAGGTGGCCAGTAACAGCCAGACAATATGCAGAGAAAGTCCAGAATTTGTTTCACCACTATAAAATCCCAGATATGAATATAATTGAAAAAAGGTGGGAAAAATGGAAAAATACAAGGAAGACTAAGGAAAAGAGAAGGTTAGGATGGAAATCGATAAGAGAAATGAGTATCAAAGAGTTTAGGACCTACATTAGATATGTCAAAAAAGAAACTAATAATTTTAAAGATTTTAAATTTAGTCTCTTTCAAAAAAGTCCTCAAGTACTCATCATCTTTCGTATCCTGTTAAATCTCACACAGAGAGATCTAGAAAGAAAGTTGGCATTGAGGGGAAGAGTAATCTCCAATTATGAATGTGGTGCTTACTCTACTTTAAGCATTGGAAAGGCTCAATTGTTTGCAAAGTTCTTCAAGAAACAATTTAAAAAAAGAGATATTCGTCAAATAAGCGAAGAAGCCGCCATTGAAAGGTTTGTGATTGTAAAAGAAGCGATGTATACCCACAAAAAGAGTTTCCAGAGAGGACTAAAAAAAATACGTTGGACAGAACAAGAGCGAATGCTCTTTCGGGAATTCAGTAAGTTAAAAAGAAAAGGGATAACAATACAACCGCATCAAAATATCGATACTGGTAAAGGTACAATTAATATTGACTTTGTCATTTCTTTCCAAAAGCAACCTTTCCTAGCTATCGAATCAACAGCATTCTACCATACAAAAAGTAGAAAATTTCATTATAACTTCAAAAGAAGAATAAACGAAGCTGATTATCGTTTTATTAAATTGAAGAAAAAACTTCCAGAAATAAAGACGATACTTGTAATAGATATAGAAAGAGATCTAATCTTACAAGAAAGGATAAAAAGGTTTATAAGAGAGTGCACAATTGAAATAAACCATAGTTTTATAAACGAATCTAAAGCTTCATTCAAAAATAAGATTGAGGAGGAAATATGCAAAAAGGTAGATTACGTTGGGGTATAGCATATATTTACTCCAGTTATAACAATACAATTATCCATATATCATTGTAGTAAAACTAGATGAGTGGTTAACAGATATAACTGGAGCAGAAACGATTGCGAAAGCCTCTGGTGGTATGGTAGTTAAGGCTCATCGTTTGGAAAGCAGCCCAACAGCAGCAATGTCAGCTGCAAAAATAGCTGCAGAGAATGCCAAAGAAAAAGGGATTAACGCAATCCATGTTAAAATAAGAGCACCTGGTGGCCATAATGGTCCAACTTCAACAGGGCCAGGAGCGCAAGCAGCAATAAGGGCTTTAACAAGATCAGGATTAAGAATTGGAACTATTGAAGAAGTGACACCACTCCCGCATGACGGCTGCAGGAAAAAACATTTTAGGCGTGGGCGCCGTGTCTGAGAGCGTGATATGGACCTATTTTTTAATTCCGCAAGATTTAAAAACCTCTCTTTAATGAAAATTTAAATAATCATGGAAATCCAGAAATTAAATCAAACTGATAATGAATTACAGTTTCTTTTAAAAGGAATCACTCCTGGATTAGCAAATATGTTGAGAAGGATAATGATTGCAGAGGTCCCTACTTTAGCCATAGAAGAAGTGAATTTTATCAAAAATGATTCTGCTTTATATGACGAGATTGTGGCCCATCGTCTTGGTTTAATCCCTTTAAAGACAGATTTAAGTTCATACGAATTAAAAGAAGCATGCTCTTGCAAGGGAGCAGGATGCGCAAAATGCCAATTAGTGCTGTCTTTAAAAGCAAAAGGACCATGCACTGTATACAGCTCTGAAATTCAGTCACAAGATCCTAAAGTAAAGCCCGTTTATGGAAATATGCCAATTACCATTTTACAGAAAACCCAGAAGCTTGAATTTGAAGCAGTAGCTATTTTAGGTCAAGGAAAGCAGCATGCAAAGTTTTCTCCTTGCTTAGCTTATTATACAACTGAAAATGATAAAGATTTTATGTTCTTTATTGAAAGTTTTGGCCAATTAACAACTTTGGAGATTTTAGAAAACGCAATTAGTATTTTTGATGGAAAATTGGATGACTTCGAAAATGGTTTGAAAGGCGAAAAAAGAAGCAAGCTAGATATCTTAAAGAAAATTCCTAAGCCAAAGTTGAAATTGAGGAAGTAAAAAACAATTCTTGCATTGTTTTAATCTCTTAAAAAATAATTTCTACAGAGCTAGTTTTTAAAGAAGAAAAATACTTAAAGGAGAATTAGATATTAATGCATATTTATTTGCGGGAGTGTCGGAGTGGCCAAACGAGATAGGCTAAGGACCTATTGGCTTAGTGCCTGCGCAGGTTCGAACCCTGTCTCCCGCATTCTAAAAATAAATTTATAGAGAATATAACTATTAAGTTAAAACAAAGATTTATTAATAAAGAAGCGCATTTTTTAATGCATGTCAACTACAGAAATTGTTTCTCTTCTTCATGGATTTCTTGGCACTATTTTTTTAATGAGCTTTACAGGAGCTATTGTTTCTTTGTTAACCTTTGCACAAAATCGCTTTAACCTTCTCAAGTATTCACTTATACTAATGACTCTTACTATTCTCTTTATTGATATTACTGGAATTTATGTCTATAGTATTTATCGCTCTTCTGATCCAGCATCAGCGAAATCAAAGATATTAGCTTCTGAAACTTCATGGGTTCATACGATTTTGATGGAATTCAAGGAATTTGCCGGAATCTTTGTTGCATTGCTTATGCTTTTCATTACTTCTTTTGCTTTGCATTATAAATCAAAGATACTTCAGGAGAAAAAACTCCGAAATTCTGTGCTTATTTTATTAATCTTTGCTATGTTACTAACCTTATTAACTTTCGGGCTTGGAGCTTATATAACAAAGGTGCAATCTGTATGAATAATAAATTGATAAAAACTGAATTTATGTTTACTGCATTGAGCATGCTTTTTATAAGCATTCTTAATGTTTTAGCAGAAGCATCCAAATACATTAAAAACTTTTTAACTCTTAATCAAAACATAGGGCCTTATTCAGGTAAAATAACTTATGGGCTATTATTTGCGTTTATCATTTCTTTTCTTTATTATCTCTCAACAAAGGAGTCAAAGCTCGATATAACAAAATGGATGATTTTCCTTATCCTTTCCTTAATTATATCGTGCTTATTTATCTTTACACCGTTTATACATTTTATTTTAAACGAATGAGTAAAATCAAAAAAGTGGTTGTTGCTGGCAGCGGTTTTGCTGGGCTAAAAGCTGCATTAACTTTAAGAAAATTAAATAACTCTCTTGATATAACAGTTATTGACAAAAATTGGATACATTTATATGCTGCATCCCTTTACAAGCTTGACATAGGAGAAATAGCGCCTAGTGATATCGGCTTGGATTTAGCCAAAATTTATAAGAATAAAAAAATAAACTTTGTTGTTGATATCATCAGGAAAGTAGATTATAAAAATAATAAGGTAGAATGCAAAAATAATGTGTATAAATATGATTATCTTATTTTAGCTTTAGGTTGTGAAACAAATTATTTTGACATTCCTCGTTTAAGAAAAGTAGGATTGCCTTTAAAGACTATTGAGGATGCATTAAAAATTAAAGAAGCAATAAGAAGCCGCATCAAGAATAATCTATCTATTGTTGTTGGCGGGGCGGCCTTACAGGTGTTGAAGTTGCCTCTGAGCTTATAGATTGGGGAGAGAAAAATTTTCAGAAGAAGCTAAATATCTCAATTATTGAATCAAACAATATTCTAGTTAAAGAGTTAGGTGAAAAGACTAGCCAATTCACTCAAAAGTATTTAGAGAAGAAAGGCATCAAAACCTATTTGCAGCATTCTCTTACTAAAGTGGATAATCATTTTGTTTATTTAAATAACGGAATCACTATTAAATATGATGTTTTGATTTGGGCCGGAGGAGTTCAAGCATCTTCAGTTCTTACAAATTCTGGATTGAGGACAACAAACAAGGGATGCTTGGCTGTGACTAACACCTTGAGATTAGTCGGAATCAAAAATATTTTCAGCGCTGGAGATTGCAGCTGGTGTATTGACTTTAAGACAGGAAAAAAAGTACCTCAAACAGCTCATCATGCGATAGAACAGGGCAGAATAGCAGCTATGAATGTTGCTCTTGAAATTGAGAAAAAGAAGCTTATTACATATGAACCACGTCAATCTTTAATTATCCTCTCTCTAGGCCATCATATGGCTGCCATGGTTTACAATGATTTTATGATTCATGGGAAAATTGTTTTATTGCTTAAAACTTTTGTAGAAAAATATTATTTATTTATGTGCAAAAAATAAATCAATTTTTTGGAGAAAAGTCAGGATTCCAATAAATATAAAGGTCAATATCAACTTCAAAAGTTCCTAATTTTTTTGATTTGCAAATAACTCCTATACAATATTGTGTATACTTATATTTTTTAGTATTGTGCCCTATTGCTACAACTCCTGATGAAATCGCTTTTTTATCTTTAAAGAATTTAATAATTTTATTAAAAGTTATACGATTCCATTTTTTACCATGATATCTAATATAAATTTTCTTGGCATGTTTAAGACTTTTATAGAATTCATCAGGTGATTTTTCTTCATTAAAAAAAGTTCTGTCTATTAAATCTGAACTATAAATAATTTTTCTTACATCCAAATCACTCAACATAAAAATTTATATAAATTCTACTTTTTAAGACTTTTTATTTATAATAGCCCCTGAGCAAGAAAACTTCACTCCTTTAGGTCTGAGTTGAATTGCGAATTCTTATTAACCTAAAAAAAGAAAAAAAGTAGCGTAGCATCTGACGCTATGCTACTCG
>Ga0209542_10009442_pt1 | contig 17883 bp, 22 predicted proteins | sample RifCSPhighO2_01_FD_184028 | JGI IMG/M metagenome (GOLD analysis project Ga0209542, IMG submission 184028) | Soil microbial communities from Rifle, Colorado - Rifle CSP2_plank highO2_0.1 (SPAdes) (version 2) | ecosystem: Environmental > Terrestrial > Deep subsurface > Rock core/Sediment ...
CCCGCCCCGCCGCGCGCCGCAGGCGCGCGGCTCATTAGCCCTCACTCCGGCGGAAGTTTCTGAATGTGACCCTAACGATGCAGAACTCAAAACCAATTATCGAGTTCCTCCAGACGCTCAGTGCCGTAGCGGGAAAGTTCGCTTCTTTGCAAAATCGGGACTTTGCGCCAATGGCTCAGCTTCAAGAAATACTCCCCTAATGGATCTAAAACCTACTCTAACAGTCGTTTGATTTATTGATTTTCTACCAATTATGAACCATGGGAAACAGAGAGGAGGAAAAAGATCAGGAGCTGGCAGAAAGAAAGCTAATCACACTATAGAACGAGAAAAAGCCCGCCAATATTTAATTACAGAGATTGTAAAAAATCTCGCTCCTATTGTTCGGGCTCAAATTGATTCAGCCGTTGGGATCTCTTATGCGGGAAAGGAGGGGCGAGTATATGTTCAACTTCCAAACACCAAAGTTGGAGAATACCTTCTCAATCAAGTGGCTGGAAAACCGAAAGAAAAAATTGACGTCATCATGGATGAGCAACCCCTCATCATAAGATTAGATACATAGGACGAACATCGACATAGAAAGTACCCGTGATGCCTTGCGACACCACGGGTTTTAAGTTGTATCCAGAAGCGTAAAGCATTGCTCCCGAATAACGGATGCCAGTATTTCGTACTGACGGTCTTCAAGGTCTTCACCGGCTACGACGCGCTCCAAGAGCGTGGCCATTTTTGGCTTCAGGTTGTTTTGCTCCAGAATCGTTCGCAGCACGTGCCGCGCTTCGACTTGTGCGAATCCCGGATCCTCCATGCCCAGGAAATCTCCTCGGGTTTTTCCCGGATAGTGGGTCAAGGGCTCGTCGAGTGAGACCCAGTTGCGAGGCAGGCTTACCCGTATAACGGGGTACCGTACTCGTTCGCGTTCTTTTCTCGGCCTCTGTGCCAGCTGACGTGCTTTGATGTGAGTGTACGATACGCCTCCAGCTAGCACCAACGCTTGATCCCACGATTCAAAACGCGCACACGTTTGCCTGTACAAGTTGTAGTCGTGTCTATTGACCACGCTAGCGATTATTGATTCGCCAGCATAAACCCGCGCTCGGATCTCTTGGAGCACGCATTCATTGCTCCAAGCTCTAAACGCGCGCATCTTGCGTATCTTGTCGTAGTCGAGTCCCGCAGCCTCAATAGCTGCTTTCCACGACCCGAAGACACGTACCGCTGCCGCCATGAGATTTGTCGTGGGCTTAGTTTTCATCATGTCGATCACAGCGAGCGACAACTTCTGTTCGTGGCGTGCCTTAATAGCGATGACAACGTCTTCTTCTTGCCATGGATATCTCACACTCGCCTGCCGAAGTCGAATGCCAGCCGCAGCGAGTGCTTTTTGCCAACCGTTCTTTCCGAATAATTGGAAAGCTTCCCATTTCAATATCGGAGCCTCTTTATCCACCTTACTCGACATAATGGTCAGGCCTTCGCGTTGCCGCCGCAATATTTCAGCGACAACAGTTTCTTTCGTCCATTTACGAGCAGCTCCCGTCCCGCCCCAGGTACTCTGCTTTATTTTGTCGTAATCTAAGCCAGCTGCGATAACTGCTTCTCGCCACCCGCCTATGACACGATACGCCGCCGCATAAAGCGTCGTCTGCGACATGTGTGCAGAATTTAGCGGGTCGTTATTGCGATGCCTTTCTTGAATGGCATTGATGATGGCTTCTCGCGTCCATTTCCGAGGTTCGGAAATTTTGTCATACCGCTTCGTTCCCGGTTGTCTTGCAGCAGCGAGAGCATTTTCCCAGCTGCCGAAGTGGCGGCACGAGGCGACGTATAAACCGTCAACCCTACACCGTACGTAATCCAGCCGTGTAGTAGGATATTGCTCACGTAATCCCTGAATCGCCGCTATCACGGCGCGGGGACTGAGTTCCTTTGCCATGATGCGACCTCATATTTCAATGTTCACCCTATAAACACAGTACAATGACTTTATATTTGTGTCAATGAATCGAGGGGCTTAAGGGGCGTAGAATACTGCGACGTATGTATGATGATGCATTAACAGCAATATTTGCAGATGCTGCCGGCAAGTATAAAAAGGGTGCCACTGTTCAAGTTTGCCGGGACATTCCCTCCGACATTGACTCCATACCGAAAGACAACAATCATTGGCTCAAGATTGAAGACGTGCTTTGCGTTTACTTAGACATGAAGGATTCCACGCGCTTAAGCGCCGCGCAGCAGGATAAAGCCACTGCAAATGCTTATCAATATTTTACGGACACTGCAGTCCGGGTGTTAAATCATTTTGAGGCTGTATATATTGATGTGCGGGGTGACGGAGCATTTGGACTCTTTAATAAGAATCGCTTTTACCATGGAATGGCCGCTGCAATTACATTTCTCACCTTTGCCAACAATGACTTGAAGAGAAACGCAGTCATCAATGGCAAACCTCTAGCGTGCCACATAGGAGCTGATGTAAAAACCGTATTGGTCAAACGACTTGGGCTACGCAACGTTGAAGGGAAAACAGATAAACAGAATGAGGTTTGGGCGGGAAAACCGGTCAACATGGCAGCCAAACTTGCTTCGCATGGTGGTAGCAATGAATTCCACATTTCAGAAAGAGTGTTCAATCGAATCAAGGCTGAAAAATGTGAGGATCTTTTACTTAATTGCGGTTGCCATAATGGAGAAGCAACAGGAATCAAATCCGAAGCGTGGACTGGGATTGATGTTCCGGAAAATGAACAACATATTTTCGATTTTTCTAAATATTACCGCTTGAAGACACATGGATGGTGTCTCTCCACTCATGGAGAGAATGCTCTTGGGGCAGTTTGTGCTCACGATAAATGACATGGATTCCAAAATTGATATTGCGTATCGAGAATTGGAACGTTTAGCGAGCTGGATCGGAAACGCGGATACAAAAGCGAGTATTATGATTGCACTGAATAGCGCACTGCTCGCACTTCTGTTTGGTAATGCGAAAGATTTTGTCTACGGATGTTCTCTTAAGTTGTACGTACTTGGATTTGGGGCGTTTTTAATGATATCGCTGTACTTCTCTTTGCGCGTCCTGCTGCCGGATATTAAACCCCGATCGAAGCATAAGCTGTTCTTTTTTGGCACGATAAGTACTCTATCTTCAGAAGAATATAAACGAAGTTTCTTGGACTTGAACGATCCGGACATGCTGACTGAAATATTGGATCAGGTTCATGTGAATTCTGTAATAGCAACGAACAAATTTGGTAACATGAAAAGCAGCTTGATTGCGCTTGGAATTGGCGTTGTTTTTGCCGCAGTCGGGCTTCTCTATTTTTACTTTGCGCTTCCAGAGCGTGCGCCGCTAATCATCACATCGAGTGTTGTTGTGGGATATCCGCTCTCCGCATAAATTTCATTCACTGCCGCCTCTAATCTAGCTCTGCAGTCGCTGTTATTTAGACATTCATAGGACTCCGCCTCTGTTACCTTTACCATGTTTTGAGTCTCCATTTTCCAATACATCACTCCCAGTATTATGGACACCAACATCATTCCTGAAATCACCTTGAGACGCATAAATTGTTTAGCGAAAGAAAAAGAAATAAAGTGCGCTTAGGACTATCGCCATTATTGCAGCGAAAAAGGTTCCCATTATTCGCGCCCCCTCTTTGTCGTTATCAGCGGATGTACTGCCGACTGCATTGAATGTAAGAAGAACGATGATAATGCCGAGCATTATGTAAAGCATATTTACCGCCATTAACTTTTAAATGCGGCGGCTGCTTATAAAACGCACAGCCCGCCACGGTCTCCCCAGCCGAAGCCAGAGCATATGTATTTCTACATACGGCGGATCACGCTAACCATGACGGGTTATCCGTTTACGTGATCCGACTGAAGAGACCATGCTTCGTTGCCGAAGTTTAGGTCTCGGAGCTCTCGCTCCCTTATTGGGTGTGTGCTAATAAGTTTACCTCGGTCAGTACGGTACACAAAGGACTTGCCGTCTACTGTTCGATGGGTGTAATCTCGCTGATGTAGTCTCGGTTTGTGGCTACACCAAAGTTCCTTTACAACCAAACTTTTAGCAATGCGGGTCGGTTATACTAAGACCCAAAGTGCTTTGGAAGTATCGTTCTCCTCCAACGGGTTAAATTCCCAGACGCAAAACGCAGCTTTGAGTTTAGAAGGTGACAAGTTGAACGATGCCTGCAATACGGTCATCGGATTTGAAATAATAATCCGCTCTGTACTAAGCCAACACCTAAAAGCAATTATTAGAAACCGCGCAATGCGGTGTTCTGTAATTGCTTTTGAGTGGTGGCTTTTTCTTTTGGAACTTATGAATGAGCCGTTGCACAAGAGCTCTCAGAAACATGACTCCCGAGAGAATGAAGCGGGAGAGAATTTTGCTCGCGTTGAAAAATTCCGGCGTTCCAGAGGAGGAATGGTCGGAAATCATTGAGACAGTGAGTAAGATTGCCCCTCCGCTTCTCCGAGCATGGGTCAAACACATGCTAAACCGCCAAAAAGGGCGTCCTCCACAATAAAAAGGAGGCAGCGCAGGTGGGAAGGGTGTGTAATGGACTTTTTTTGGTTAAAAACCATTTTACACACCCTGTCCTCCCGGTGAAAGACAGGGCAGCTTTGCCATCCACAATTTACGAGGGAAGATTAAATCAACTGAATATGAGTCTGAAAAAAATCACTGAATTGGGCAGGCCTCCGATTGCAGTAATCTACACACGGGTATCATCTGAAGAGCAAACGCATGGCTACAGCTTGGAAAGCCAGGGGAAATATAACGAGGAATATGCCGTGCGAAATAAATGGCAAACGGCGAGAATTTTTCGGGAAGAGGGTGAATCTGCAAAAACAGCCGATCGGACTCAGTTGCGATTGATGCAAGAGTATTGCTTGAAGAATATGGGAAAAATTGGGTACGTTGTCGTATGGAAGCTGGATCGACTTGCAAGAAATCATATGGACTATCTGATGCTAAAGAAGTTCTTCAATGATCTTGGCATTGAAATAAAGTCCGCTACGGAAATCATAGAAAACACGCCGATAGGACACGTGTCAGAAGGTATGTTGTCTTTGATGGCTCAGTACGAGAATGAAGTGAAAACGGAAAGAACGGTAATGGGCATGCGTGCGAAGGCTCTTGACGGGTACTGGCCTGTGGGTGCTCCCTGGGGATGGAAAAATGTACCAGACCCCGTGAGAAGAAGTATCATCGTTCCGCATCCAGAGAGAGCGGCTATTGTGCAGTATGCATATGAAGAGTATGCGAGAGGGACAATCACATTCCTAGAGTTAGCGAAAAAGATAAACGATAAATGGGATGCAACAACTAAACACGGCCTCAAAATGAGCAAGCAAACCGTTTATAAAGTCCTTATAAATCCCATTCACCATGGATGGATAGAACTCCCGAAATGGGGAATCTCACTACAGGGAAGGCATGCTCCAATTATCTCGAAAGAACTCTATGACGATGTGCAGGAACGGATACGCGGTGGAAAAAAGAAAAAAATCAGAAATCGCAATAATCCTGACTTTCCGCTAAGAGGCGTGATTTGTGGCTTCTGTGGCAGCAACCTCTCTGGTGGACGTGTAAAAGGAAGAAACAAGACATACAACTACTATCAATGTATCAATGGGGCATGTTCGAAGCGTCGTGCGATAAAGAAATCTGAGTTAGAAACGAGCTTCACCGAATTTCTGAATCTCATAACTCCCAATGAGGGATTGATGGTCGCACTCGAAGAAGCATTGAAAATCGAGTACGAACAAGTCTACAAAAGTAATATTACTAAAAGTGACGCTCTCGAAAAAAAGATTCGCAAGCTGCGGGATGAGCGAGACAAATTATTACAAATGAGACTCAATGGTGAAATTGATAATACGACCTTCATCGAGGAGGGTGAGAAGAGAAAATCACTAATTCACGATCTTGAGTTGGAGCAAAAGCATCTGACTAATCCATCTCAAGGTGTCGCGTCAGCGGTTCAATTTGGAATAAGGGTCATACGAGAATTGCCGTTTACTTGGGAAAGACTCGAACCTGGTGAGCTGAGAGAGTTGCGAGAAGCTCTATTTCCCCAAAACCTCAAGTATCTCTACCCTGGATTTAAAACCGCTGAATTATCACCTATCTTCAAGGTAAAAGCGGCATCTGGTGAAGATGCAAATCGTTTTGTGACCCTACGGGGAATCGAACCCCGCTTTCGACCGTGAGAGGGTCGCGTCCTAGCCGATAGACGATAGGGCCTTATCTATACGCGCGAATAATTCTATGCGTGCGCGAGCCGTTTTTTTGAGAAAAGATTCTCGCTCTCGCGCCTTCGTTTTATCACGAAAAACTTCTACATGCACGACGTGCCACGGCCGATAAGGTTTGGTTGAACGAACATCTCCGGCATTGTGCCGCTTTAAACGAGTTTCAACGTTTTCTGCCATTCCAATATAATGCCGCTGAACCTTCTTACTTTTCAGAACGTAGACGTGGTACATAGGGGTCGCGTCCTATTTACCCGCCTCCGGCGGGGCCGATATCCTCCGAAGGAGGACAGGGACGATAGGGCCTCTAATCGCTTATTTTTCGCACGAATAGCCTTCTGAGGCAAGTTATATTTTGAAAACTATCTGGTGCCTGGGCCCGGAATCGCGCCGGGGACCTTCGCTTCTTCAGAGCGACGCTCTAACTAACTGAGCTACCCAGGCAATACGGGCAATATATCACGAAGCGCTTTTTTCTTCACGCCATCAATGAGACCCATCAATTCGTCAAATTTTCCAGTGTCATACACTGCTATCTGAACAGTTCCATATGGCAATCTGTTGTATGGTCTTTTGCCTTTACTCGCACCCGTTACAAGGAAAGTGCTTTTTCTCATGTTCTCCCGCTGTAAGCCTGTTGTATCAAGCCAGTAACGTTGCGCCGCTTCCTCATTAATGTGCGGATAGAGACGCATGCAGATAATTATGTCACTTTCCTCAACGTGAAGAATTTCTTGAAGAAACCGGACAAATAGACGAACCATTTCAGGGTCAGAATTCACAAAGCTAATGGCATGAGACGTCAGTTGCCGACCGTTGCGAACGAGGGGTCTTTTATACCCTTCAGCCCAGTAGAGCACCGCTCCGATGAGCAAAAGGTCCTTGTCTAAAACCCGTTCAATTCGCGCTGCTGCTTTTAAACGAATTTCACGCGACCGAATCTGCGCTACATGTGTTTGCATCTTATTGCGCTTGATCAAGCCATTAAAAACCCCCTGTCGCACGCGCCCCGATAGCCGCTCTCGCGCCTTATCCGACAAAACGACATCACGCAACCAGAGCGAAAGAGTTGATTTAGAAATATTCAAAACTTTATTGATCTCATTGTAGCTATAACCTCTCAGTCTCATCTGAAGAGCGCGCTCACGAGGATGAGCTGGATACATAATCGTATTGTAATCTCGGTGGTACAACTCAAAAAACACTGTTTGTGGATTACTGTTCTGTAGAGGTTGCGCCCCCGCCCATCATCCGCGATTGAAATTGTTTGAACATTTCGGTGAAACTTTCGTACTGACTCTGCATTTCGGCACCTCGGACCTTGACCGCCCCGTACGTCTCGAGAAGCTGATTAACCGTATCGCTCATGTACGTAAAGTAAAACCACACTGGCACCCCGATGAGCGCGGCGTAGAAAATCAGTGTGACGATACGCCCAAGCCATGCTTGTCGGCGCATTGAGCGGAGCATTTTGTTGTTTTCTTGCGCGAGGCGATGCGTTTCTCTCAGCAGCCGCTCTTGGTTGGGATCCATCTTTCTTATTGTACACTGCCCAAATCCCCTCGTAGCTCAATGGATAGAGCAGACCCGTCCTAAGGGTACGATTTCGGTCCGATTCCGGACGAGGGGACCAACTAAATCGCCAAAACTTCGCGCAATTTGGACTCGTCGAAGCCGACTATCACCTGATCGTCCACGTAAATCACCGGCACACCCATTTGTCCCGACTTTTCGATCATCTCTTTGCGCTTTTCGAGATCGGTCGCCACATTATGGTCGGTATATTTGACGCCGTTCTCATCGAAGAAATCTTTTGCAGCATGGCAAAAGTGGCATGTCGGCGTCGAATAAATGGTTACCTCTTTTTTGGCGGACATAGGCGTAACGATTTAGTGTTTAAGGACGGTTAGTATATCATACCGATTATCAACGCGAGTGTAGTTTAGTGGCAGAATAGATGCTTCCCAAGCATCGGGCGCGGGTTCGATTCCCGCCACTCGCACAGTGAAGAGTTCGACCTGTCTCGTTGTGAACGCTCTGCGTCCCACTTCGGGATTCTCGCATCCCGCATTCAATACGGTATACTGTGCTCATGAACGATACGGGACCGCGTATTCTTCTTGTAGAAGACGACCAAATGTTCGGCGATATTTTGAAAAAGCGATTCACTGCAAGCGGGGCAACGATCGTGCATGTACCAAACGGTAAAGATGCGCTCGCGGCAGTGGAGAAGGAAGCACTGTTTGACCTCTTGCTCCTTGATGTGTCGCTTCCCGACATGGATGGCTTCGAAGTTCTCTCACGCATCCGAAGTGTGCCTTCGTTTGCCAAAATTCCGGCTATTATTGTCTCAAATTTCGTCAAAGAGAAGGATCTCGAATGGGGGCAAAAAATGGGTGTGCTGCGCTTTGTGCAGAAGAGTTCCGTCATGCCGGGCGAAGTGATCGACATGGCGCTCAGTGCCTGCGCTAAAAAAACCTAGCGTTTCCCGAACGACTTCTCTTTTGGGAGCGTTATGCGAAACGTCGTGCCTTTGCCTTCTTTTGACTCGAACGTGATGGTGCCGCCCACGCGATCGAGGAGCGTTTTGACGATATAGAGGCCGAGACCGGAGCCCTCTCTATTGCGCGCGATAGCCTCTTCGCTGCGTCGGAATTTCACGAACATATTCTGTACCATCTCTTCCGGGATTCCGATACCGCTGTCTTCTATCTCGAGCTGCACAGTACCGCCCTCTCCCCCATGGCTACGAATGCAAATCGTGCCACCCTGCGGCGTATAGTGGTATGCGTTTTCGAGCAAGTTGTCGACGATCATTTCAAACGCGGACGCATCGATTGAGCTTATCTTTGCACCAGACGTGAGGTCGAGTTTGAGCGATATACCGCTCTCCGAAAAATTCTTAGCAACCCGATCGGTGGAGGCGCGGATGAGCGCGTCCGGTTCGTATGGAGTTATCGCAGCGCGCATGTGATTTTGTTCTACTTCGACAAAACGCAAGAGGTCCTCAACGATTTTTTCCATGCGTTTGGCACTGCCAAAAATTTGGTTGTATGCTTGTTTGTTTTTTTTCGTTTTTGCCGATTCTATGAGCTCGCCCGTACCCCACTTGATTTCATTCAAAGGCGTGCGCAACTGGTGCGAAGCGATCGCAATAAAATCATCTTTGATCGCAAGCTCCCGCTGTTGTCGTATATTTTGATCAAAGAGTTCAACGTTTTTCTCGATCAGAAGTCGTGAGGTTTGTGCGTTGGAATCTTCCGCTTTCTTCAAGCGATCACGCGTCTCGCGAACACGCTGGATCAGAACAGACGAAAACGCCGCAAATACGACGGTGAGTGTGCCCAATATGCCGAGAAAAAATCTCATTTAATCACCGAAGACCGCGAGGGAGATGGATTGTTCGTAAAAGCCCGGATCGCACATATGGACATCTTGCGCGGGCGGGCGCAGAGGAGAAATTTGCCCGTATGAGTAGAAGCCAAATATAACAGCTCCTGGCCCACCAATCGATTTGAGGAGAGCTATTTCCTCCTGCCCGCGTTCGCCGAGGAGTATCTTGCGTGCCACACAATCTGATACGAAGACCACGCGACGCTGATCTGAAGGCGGCATGCCGACGATCTTTTTGGCGGTCGCCTCCGCTGAAGCCAGGACACCCGCGAGTGTCCCGATCATGAGATAAATTTCACTTCCTTCCAGAACTTCCGCCCCGCATACGATCGAGCCGTCCTCCCCGACCACGAGAGGCGCGCGCACCATGATCTGATCGCCGCTGCCTTTGCTCTTCATGCCGAGTGGGTATGAAACGGCGGCGAGAGAGAGCGCTTTTTTGAAATCACTGGCACGTTCTCCAAAATAATCTTCATAGATTGAAAACGCCGGCTTGCCATCCAGCTCGATGAGCTTTTGGCCTTGCGCCTTTGTGGCAATGTGGGCGTTGCCGATGGGCTGCCACCCATGATCGGCACCGACGGCGATATTGATGTCCCCCGCAATTGCGAAGCCGACGACCGCGTCATTCAGCGCCTCTTTGCCGAAGTACTGGTAGGTTTTCTTGAAATTGAGATCGTCGCCCGCTGCTCCTCCGCCGAGGCGGAAATCACTGCCGAGTACCTCAAGAATACCACGCACGAGATCCGTGCCATTGCCCGCCAAGGCGTCGGAGAACATGAGCGCCATTTTGAGTGAGTCGCCTCCTGCTGCCTTGACTTCTTCGCCAAATTTTTTTACCGCAGCGCGCATGTCGGCGCCAATGCCCGTAACCCTGATCGGAATAAATTTTGCTGTGTCTGACTTGAGCGCGAGGATTGATACTGCCCCCTCCTGCACACCGTTTTCGGTAATCGCACCTGCGCTCGTACAGCCAACGACCGGCGTATCGCCCAAAACCCCCGCGATGCCCTCAAGCATGTGCGTCTGATCAAAAACGCTCGAAGCCATTACAAGCGCCAGATCCGCCTTTTCCACTCCTGCCGCCTTCAGCGCTGCCGTAGCCGCTTCATGTCCTGCAAGCTTTGAATCCTGGGAGTTTCTACTGACGCCCGTTCCCGCAAATAATGCCATGGTGTTGTTTGTCTATGTTTGTATAGCTCCAGTGTAACGCGAAGTTATAAGTTCACAGATACAATATGTGGACAGCGCGGAGGGCATCTTGTTACTACCAGTGCGAAAAGACGTCCTTGATCCACTGCAACACACTCGACGTAGCTTGTATGGGTTCCGGCTTTTCGGGCTCGACGATAATAATGAGCTCCTCGCCCGCGGCCCCCACGGCATACTGCTCGCGCAACGCCGCTTCGAGACCACGCTCTGTCTTCAGTTTTTCATAATCTTCTGTCAGCCGCGCCTGGCGCTCCTCGAGATCGGCCAACTGCGTTTCCGCTTGGTCGCGCAGCTGCGCTGCTTCCTTGTCCTTGCGATATATATTCCACACTGCTCCAGAAACAAAGATGACGAGTATGGCGAGCGCCACGAGAATAAGCCGCCTCCCCATGAGACGCAAAGGATTGCTTCTTCCCCGCCAAGCCGCCATGCATACATAATACCCCGCATCCGCTTTTGTTTTCACCGCGTATCATTTATACTGAGCGTACATGAGCTTTTTGTTTCATAAACGGACGAAAAAGGTGATGCAGTGGGTCTGGGGCGGCCTTGCCGTCCTTATCACGATCAGCATGGTGCTCTTCTTTGCGCCCGGCTTGGTCGCAATGATCGGCTAACCCGCTCACTCATCTTTCTTGCGTTTCCATGGCTGAGAAGGCCGAGGTGGGATAGTTTCGTCACTTCTTCACCCTCGTGTCCCGATCGTTCTTCTAATCGGCGGAACATTCTCTTCTTCGTGCTCGTCCGCAGCACGCGATGATCGGGAAAATGTATCCATCCTAGAAAATCGACACCGGAGGCAAGCGTCGCACGTCACTTACCTTTTTATATTTCGGCAAATACCAAGCCCGGTGTGGAACGCATTTTCTTATCACGGGTGGCAATAGGCAGACTGCGTTCGAGAGCAGTGGCAACGATGAAAGCGTCCGGGATATCGAGCCGATAGGCCCTGCGCAAAACGGCTGCTCGCTTGGCGATCGGTCTATCAGGCTCAATAACAATAAATCCATCAAGAAACTCTTCGATAACATTCAAAGTCTCGCCGCTTGCCTCCGGCATACAGAGTACTTCGGCGACCGAAACAATCGAAATGAAAAGTGCGCGACGCTCACGTCGCAAAGTATCGAGTGTGTTTATAATTATTTCATCTCCATTGAGATAGCCAATAACAATATTACTATCGAGGAGGATCATGCGGCTCTGTTAGGCGCGTTTATTCCACTCACGACGGAGTTTCTTGAGCTCTGCAAGATTGCGCTTGGCACTCTTACGCAATATGCCAGCCGCCCGCTTCCATGCGAGTGGGATCTCCGCTTCTTGTTTCGGGGTATATGTGACGGCGGTCGTTTTCATGCCGCATAGTATACCACACTGGCTCTATTGGAATCACTCCTCACCACCCTTCACGACCTTGAGAAACACTTCGTGCGGGATGTCGACCTTGCCGCGCGCGAGCATCTTCTTCTTGCCACGCTTCTGTTTTTCGAGGAGCTTCATTTTGCGCGTGATGTCGCCGCCGTAGAGATAACCCGTAACGTCTTTCCTCATAGCGCTCTTGCGACGAGAGGCGATGATGCGACCGCCTATCTTTGCCTGGATTTTAAGTTCAAACATCTGCTTGGGTAACAATTTTTCCAATTTTTCTACCAGTGCTTCGGCTTCCGTTTGCTGCCGGCGACGACTGACGATACGCGCGAAAGCGGGTACCGACTCTTCCGCTACCAAGACGTCGAGCCGCACGACATCGGCAGCACGCATACCAATAAGCTCATATGAGAGCGATGCATATCCGGAGGAGACACTCTTGAGTCGATCGAAAAATCCGCGCATTAATTCGCGGAGCGGGATTTCCGCCGAGATTTGAAGTTTGCCATCGGGAAGCGTCTCGCTGTCGCCGGTGATTGCCTCATGATCGTACAAAAGTTGCGTGCATGCGCCAATATACTCGGGCGGTGCGATGATGGCGATTTTTGCCCACATTTCTCGCACTTCCTTCGCGGTACCGTCATCAGGGAAGCGCGCGGGCGAGTAAATGTTTTCGACCGAGCCATTCATCTTGGTTATTTCATACACCGTCGTCGGCTGCGTGACGACAAGTGCGAGATTGAATTCACGGCGCAAGCGCTCGATGATGATTTCAAGATGGAGCATTCCTAAGAAACCGCAGCGGAATCCACGGCCCATGACACCGGAACTTTCTTCTTCGTAGGAAAGCGAGGAATCGGAGAGCCGCAACTTTTCGAGCGATTGACGCAAAAGGAGAAGATCATCCTGCGACTCTGGGTACACGCTCGCCCAAATGACAGGGGTCGGTGCTTGGTAGCCGTGCATTGGGCGACTCGGATTTTTGACGGATGTGATCGTATCGCCGACGCTTGCGATACCTGGCTTTTTGATACCCGTCACGATGTAGCCGATTTCTCCTTCCGAGAGTGATTCTCGCGGCGTCTCACCGGGTGTGAGTACTCCCACTTCGAGTGCTATAAAATCTGCATTCGCTGCGACGAATCGCAGCCTGTCCCCTTTTGTAAATGCGCCGCCAAAAACCCGCAGGTACACGATGATGCCGCGGTGCTCAGAATAGCCGAAATCAAAGATAAGCCCTTGCGGATCTTTGGAATCGGGTACGGGCGGCGGAATGCGTTCAACGATCGCGCTCAAGACCTCCGCAACACCCTCGCCCGTTTTACCTGAGGCACCTAAGACGGTGGATTCGTCGCAGCCCAAGAGGAGCGCGAGCTCTGCCTTTGTTTCTTGGACACGCGCATGCGGCGCGTCTATTTTTGAAACGACCGGAATGATGACGCGATTCAATTGCTTGGCAACTGCGAGCACGGAGAGTGTTTGCGCCTCTACGCCTTGCGTGGAATCCACGAGAAGAATCACGCCTTCGACAGCGGTGAGCGCTCGCGATACTTCATATGAAAAATCTACGTGGCCTGGAGTGTCGATCAAATTGAGTACATATTCGTCCTCAGGTGATACTTGCTTGCTTGCCGAAGCCTCGACGGAGGCGGGATATTTGTTATTTGCCTGCCCCGTAGGCAACTTGTTGTCCTTCGGGGATACTTCCGAATGGTATTTCCATACCATTCGGACCGGCGCCATCTTGATCGTGATGCCGCGCTCGCGCTCGAGATCCATCTTGTCGAGCACCTGACTCTGCATGCGCCGCGGCTCGATCGTGCCCGTGAGTTCGAGCATGCGATCGGCAAGCGTGCTTTTCCCGTGATCTATGTGCGCGATGATGGAAAAGTTTCTAATATTCATATGATGTAACTTGCCTACTCTACCCTACTTCGCCAGAACTCGTAAACGAAAGGGGTTCCGCCAGCTGAGCCGGCGGAACCCTGGCGCAACGCCCACGGCGCTGGCAGAACATTCTTAGAAACGGATCTTGTAATTCAGACCAACCCTCCCTTCGCCGTCATGATCGTCGATGCGGCGGCGGTAGGTAAACCGACTACTGAGAATGTCATCCCAGCCGAAGCTGAACATTTTCCAGTCGATCGATGCGTCGAAATGCTTGGTAACGGGCCTGCTGAGCGACGGCTCAACAAACCGAGCCGCCGGGCCCACGAACGGCGTAACGTTGTGGATCACACCGACGTGGGTAATCAGCGTGAAATCATTGAGGTACCGCGTCATGATGCTGAGGGGCGCCGCTATGCGGAGACCGTAGTCTACGAACGTCAGGTTCTGAACGTCCCAAAGCAGAAAGAGTTGGTTGACCTCCAACCACGGCGCAACAGTCAGCGGGCCAATGTAAAGCGACCGGCTTATGTTGGCCGTCAACTGGATTGCCCTATTCGTTTGCACTGGTGGCAATATGACCCCTTTGGCCCGAAGGCTGAAATCCACGAGCGGCGTCCAGAACTCGTAACCGATATATAAGCCGGCAGCGTCCCCACCTTCCCGCAGGAAGGGCAGGCGCTCAGAATCCATATAGAGATCGAGGTGCAGCTCGCTGCCAACGTGGAATCGGCCTTCCCGGCCATCGTTGCAACCGATGTCGAGCTGCTTGCTTAATCCGCCATGTTTCGACGACCGACGTGGCGGAATTCGCTCGAGCCGGCTCGATCGCAAGTCAACGCGGCTCTCGAACAGACATTTCGAGAATGACGATTCGTGCACCGCGATAAGCGGCCCGTCAATTTGAGCGACCGACGAGCCCATGCTACCGAACAAAGCGGCCACTAAAGCCGCTAACAAGAACAGAGAGCGCATCCCTTTTCCCCATTGTTAAGCGCCCAACGCGCTGAGCGCGATACTGGCATCACTTCATGATGCTGTCAAACCGCCGCAATTTTATGGCGCTATCTGCTCTTCCGCGGCGGCAACGGTGGTAGGTGCGAGCGCCGGGGCACGTTTGCCAAAGAGCGGGAGGCGCGTCCTCAGCATCGCGATAATTTCCAAAAACTCTCTGTTTCTGAGGATCGCATATGCAACACCGGCGCACACGATACCCGCGATGCCGCCGAAGGTGCCGCGCGTAAAAACGGTGAGGAGCGTCGAGGAAAGTGTGATCGGCCCGACGATGTGCAGCATCGCATATGCGCCGACACCGGCTGCGAGTGCCGCAGCTGCCGCTTGCAAAAATCCGTATCCGACTTTTCGCAAAAATCCTCTGTAGCGGTATTCGAAATGGACGATCAGTATAACCGCGCCAAGGATGGCACCGAGCGCGTATGCAAATGCAAGCCCGAGAACGTTGACGCCCGGCACATCTGCAACACGCAATATGTCTTCCATAAACATGCGCACTATTCCAATATCGAGGGCTCCCACCGATACAGCGCCGAGCGTCACCGTGAGCAGCGTGGTCAGGGTGGAAACGAGAAACGGTACAAAGGTGCGGCCGGAAGCGTAGTACGCGCGCACGATGAGGAGCGTAAGGCTCTGCGCGACAAGCGAAACCGCGAAGAGCGCGACCGCTGCAGCAGTAAGACGCGTATCAGTCCAATTAAACGCGCCCGACCCTAAAACGACACGCACGATATGCGCGCGCAGGACGATAATGAGCGCCATCGCGGGGAACGACCAGAACGCAACGTAGCGCGCGGCGGTGGCGACATATTCAATAAAGTGCCCTCTCTCCCCTTTGGCGAGCGCCGCCGCCAAGACGGGGAAGGCCGCGACTGAGTACGAGAGCCCGATGATCGAAAGCGGTACGCCTTGCAAATTGTATGCAAAGACGAAAATTGCGATCGATCCGACGGTCAAATGCGCCGCAAGTGCCTTAAGGCCGATAAAGGCAACCTGACCCATCAAGAGCGCTAGCGCGCGGGGAATGGAGATTGCTACGGTCGAAAATAAAACGCGCACGTCCCTAAGACGCGGCAGTCGGCGGAAAAAGCCGTCGGCAATAATCGCCGGCAACTGAATGAGGGCTTGGAGACAGGCGCCGCCCACGACTCCCCACGCGAGTCCTAGAATGCCAAAAAGAGGATAGAGCACGAGCGCACCGATGATGATGCCAAGCTGATAGAGCGGGAACGAGAGCGCGTAGAGAATATAGCGATGCCGTGATTGCGTGATTGCGGCGAGAATATTAGAAAAGCCGAGAAGAATCGGCTGCAGAAGCATAATCCGCGTAAGAGTGGTGAGCGTCGGCAAGAGCCCGCCCTCGGCAAATGTAGGAAACATGAGCTGGAGCAAAAAAGGAGCGAGCAAAAAAGCGATGCCGGACACTACGATCGCAATCAGAGAAAATCCCGCGACGATCGTATCGATAAAATCATACTGCCCCGTGTCGTCGCGGCGACTCAATTCCGGAATGAGCACGTAGATAGATACAAGCGCGCCCATCATCACGAAAATAATGTCGGGAATGCTGAAGGCCGCGTTGTAGAGATCGAGCGTGGCTCCCGCGCCAAACGTATGCGCAAAGATTCTGTCGCGCAAAAGCGCGAGAAGCGACGAGAGGAGCGCAAAAAGCGCGAGAATATAGGCCGCACGCTGTAGCCCACGGACTTCAAATGCTATCGCGCGAAACGTCTTTGCAGTAAAATTCGCAATCATCGCGTCTTTGTGCTTTGTGCTGATGGTGACATGGCGGGCGTGGAGGACGCGGCCAAGAGAGAGGCGAGCGTGGAGGACGCTGTGTCGCTGGTGGGATTCAACTCAACAACGCGCTGCATTGCGGCTATCGCCCGCGCATAATCGCCCTCCTGATTAAATGCAAGCGCGAGTACGAACAGTGCGTTTGAATAATCATTGCTCAGCGAAACAGCCTGCGAAAGCACCTGTGCCGCTGCCTTGTAATCCCCCGACGCGTACAAAAGTGTGCCGAGATTGTACCAGGCGAGCGGATCTTCGCGTGCGAGCGCGGCCGCTCTTTTCGCATCTTCGATCGCAGCGGGAAAATTGTTGAGCTGCCCCTCCGCTTGCGATCGCAAAAAGTATGCGACGGCTAGATTGGTTTTGAGGAGAATCGCGGCGTTGAGGTAGTCGACACTTGCAACAGGCTTACCTTGTGCGAGTGCCACCTGCCCGGCGCCGATCAAGGGGAGCGGATTGGTGGGATTGGCGACGGCAGCTTTTTCGTACGCGGCGATCGCGTTTTCATACGCGCCCTCTACCCCGACATTCGCGAGATTTTGATACGCGCCCGCGAGCGAGAGCCAGTTTTGATAATCGGCAGAATCGATGGACACGGCAGAGAGGCCGCTTGCGATCGTCGCAGAAAGCGTTTCCTTGAGCGATTCGGCATCGGCATCGTTGCCGAGATTGATGAGCCTTTGGAGTTGCAGGAGACCAAGCTCAACCGCCGCGCGATGTGCGCGATCGTTGTCGGGATTCATGACAAGCGCTGTCTGTACTGAAGTGAGCGCGCGCGCGACATCGGCTGTGGCATTGTAATCCACTGCCGCTTTTTGGATTAGGAGATCGGAAGCGGCTGCGCGCACTGCGAGAGTGGAGGCGAGCACAACCGACGCGCCAAAGAGAAGGACGACCACGAGCGAAAGAACGCCCGGAATTGAACGGAATGAGAGTGGC
>Ga0209542_10009443_pt1 | contig 17881 bp, 20 predicted proteins | sample RifCSPhighO2_01_FD_184028 | JGI IMG/M metagenome (GOLD analysis project Ga0209542, IMG submission 184028) | Soil microbial communities from Rifle, Colorado - Rifle CSP2_plank highO2_0.1 (SPAdes) (version 2) | ecosystem: Environmental > Terrestrial > Deep subsurface > Rock core/Sediment ...
TGCTTGCTTCTATCAGTTCTTTATTATTTCCAATTGTAGCAGCATTGTCTCCTATGGCTCCATTTACATGGACACCAACATCCAACTTTACAATATCACTTTCTTTTATTGAAAACTCTTCTTTAACAGGAGAGAAATGAGCAGCAATTTCATTTATGGAAATTTGCGCAGGAAATGCAGGTTTTCCTCCCCGCTGGAATATTTTTCCTTCCACATTTTCAACAATTTCAAGAACAGATTTGTCTTTCTTGATTAGATTCCTTCCATACTCCAAAACTTCAGATGCTATCTCTCCTGCCTTGATCCAGTCTTTCATCTAAAAATCCCCCAATTTGCTTTGCTCCTTGCTTAACAAATCCTGCTTTGTATATCCTTTAACCTCAAATATTTTTTCAACAGAAGGAATTAACTGGTTGTTTATGTAATAATTCTTGTCATAGTTCTTTGCTTCCTTTGGAATTTTTGCCCTGTCCCTTATCAAGCCTTTGCCAACGCTGACAATATAACTTATCACAGAACCTTCTCTTATATTAACGCCCCTTTCCTTCATTTGTTTTGCAACAGCAACGTGGGGTCCTATCTGCTTGTACCTCTCTAAATCCATCTTTAATTGATTTCTGATAATTAGTTTTTTCATTTCAACTTTCCCATCATTTAACTCTTTTATAATTTTTCTTACATAAATTAATGCTTTTTCAAATGAATTTTCTCTTAAAATTATTTCAATGACTTTTTTTTGTGTTTCTCTTGCAATCAAGCTCCAATCTCCCCTCACAGTTTCAAAGCCGATAATTTTTATATCTCCTTTTGAGTCTATCAAGGCATATTTCTTCTTTGCACCGCTTGATTCCTCTCCTTTCTTGCTCACAAACAATCCATATTCATAGAAATTCTCTAATTCCAATTCCATCATTCCTGGAAGATTTTTATTTATTCTTTCCAGGAAATCCAAAGATTCTTTCTTTGTTTTTTTGTTCATATATATCCCGATTGAATCAGTGTCGCTGAATATGACCTCAAACTTTTCTTTTTGCGCTTTCTTGATTACATCCTGAATGTAATATCTCGCCCATGATGTAATTGATGCTGCGCATTCCATAGAATGATACCTGCTTCCAAAAAACCCCAAGTAACCATAAATTGAATTGCCTATTGTCTTCAAAGCATAGCTTCTTCCTTCCAATGCAGAATCTTTTTCTTGTTTTAATTTTTTCTTTATCTCATTCCTCTTTAATATTAATTCTTCAACAACTTTCGGGATAAAAGATTCCCTTGTGTCAAAGTAGTAATATTTCTTTTTTCCCTTTACTTCAACTTCTGGTGTTTTGTTTCCTTTGCTGTTATTTAAGGTGCTTGGTGAAATATTCTTTGTCACAATCAAGCTTGCATACAAGCTCTTGAAATCAAAAACAACAATCTTTTCATAAAATCCTGGCTTAGGCTCCATCACAAAAGCTCCTTCATAGGTTTCATTTCTTCTTTCTGCTATTAAATCCTGCTTTGGTCTGTTTGGAATAATCTCATTGAATTCTTTGGCTTTTTTTATCAAGTAATTTTCAACTAAACCCCCGTAAGTGGCCCTGCATACATCATAAATAGGCATTCCAACCAATTTAGAGATTTCATTTAAGTTAGGCAGTAATTTTCTGCATAATTTATATGCTAATTCAGAATCCCTTAAATTATATTCTACTAATTCTTTTAAATCACCTCCGTCCCATACTTCGCTTATTTCTCCCAAATCAAATTCCAATTTCTTCTCGCCTAAAATTTCTTCAGCAACAGTGTTAAGGTTAAAGGTATCTATTCTTAATCCGCCCCCCATTATTCTGCTTACGAACCTGTACATGTCTAAATGAGGAATTCCCTTAATCTTGGCGCTAGTGAAACCACTTCTTTCTTTTTTTATTATTAATTGAGATATATCTATTCCTAAATCTAATCTTACCCCTAATTCATCAGCCCTTAATTTTATGTAGGGAAAATCAAAGCCATCTGTGAAATATCCTGTTATGTAATCAGGCTTGTATTCCTTTATCACTTCAACAAATCTTTCAATTAGCTCTTCTTCATTTTTCACAATTTCAACATGGGGAGATTTAACACTCTTCCATGTTATTACCTTGCTGAAATCCTCTCCTTTAAAAGAAATCATTATTATAGGATCCTGCTTGTGCTTCTGATGTCCTGAAAAATCACCATAGACTTCTATGTCAAATGCAAGTATTCTCGGGTTTTTTAAAAATTCAGAATCTTTTTGTTTTACTTCTCCCTGAATTAATATTCCTTCATCACTATCTTCTAGAATCTCGCCATCAACCTCGCTTAAAACCAAAGGATCAATCTCCTTCTCAGTTAAGTATCTTTTAATGAATCTTATATCAGTCTCTATCGCTTCAGAGCCTTTTATTCTTTCTCTTATATATTTGATATCTCTTTGGTTGCTTACATAAACTTTTATTGCCTTGATTTCCTTGTCATAAAATTTCTTTTTTACTAATTCTGTTTTTATTACCTTGTAAATTTTATTCTCGTCCTTGATTCTTATATTTTCAATCTCTTTTGCTTTTTCATCTCCATTTAACACATAAAAATAGGGTTTTACAGAATTATCTTTGACAACTATCCTTTCATTGCCTGTTGTCTTTCCGTAAATCAGGACATTCCCTTCTGTGTCATAATCAAAATCCAGGGGATAAAACTCGATTTTTGTCATATATTTTATAGTAAGCTCTCTTTTATTAAATTTTTTAATTCTGGCTTGAATATGAAAGCATACTTTTCATCAAAATAACCGCACCTGAACCTGCTTAAAGGGATTCCAGTTCTCTTGCTTAACATTAGAGCATAGAAAAATACTTGCGTATCAGCATATCTCTCTTCAAAAGCATTTGGCTTATAATCCCAGACCCATATATTGTCATTTTCTATCCTTAAAATATCTATATGGCCTGTTAATGGCTCATCAGACTTAAAAATTCCATTAAAATTATTCAATTCATCTTTTTTTAACCATAATGGAATTTCCACAGCGACTGTCTTGTCATCATTCTCCAGCATGAATGACTGGACTTTTAGATGGTTTGTTCTGTATTTGTCTTTATTAATTTTTAATCCCATTTCACATAAGTCATTCACTTCATGTCCTATTATCTGATACATGTTTAATTCATTCAGTTTGAATTTTAATGCAGAGCCTCTTGGTCCTTTTAGGAAGTAATCATCCGGTCTTTTTTCAAGAACTTTATTCAGATATCCTATCAATCCTGTCTTATCCATTGCAAGATTATTCAGCTTTTGATTATGTACCCTGTAATGATAATTTCCCCCTTCATGCATAAGAGAAACTCCTTTAATCACCATAAGTTTTAAAGATACAATTTAAATATAAGTATGATATTTTCATCTAAAAGTAATGAATATAAAATGTTAGATAAAAATTCTGGAATTTACCAGCAACAAACAGAAATAAGGGGAGTTAGTCTTGAAACAATAATAAGATTATCTCAACCAATGGGAAAATTATCTCTTCTTTTGGATAGGTATAAGTCAAGCATTCTGGAAAGATATTTTTTAAGGGAATTAACATTATTCCCTTTAGAACTATACTTTTATGTCATTGCTAATATGCATGAGGATACAATTCAGGTTTTTGGAAGAAAGAAGAGTAGTATGTTTTATATTGAAATTGATAGAAGAGAAAAAGTATTGCTAATGGAATTAGATAAGAGAAATATAACTTATATAAGAGTGGAGCCGACTGAGGAAGATATTTATTTCAAAAGAAGAACAATTATTATTGATCATCGTAACTTATCCTAAAACTATTTAAATCTTAAAGATGATTTCTTTTTATGGGCCTTAACATTTCCCAGATAATTCCAAAGAGAGAAATATCATTGGAGGATTTGAGCAATAGGAAATTGGCAGTAGATGCTTCTCAAATGCTTTACCAGTTTCTTTCTTCTATAAGACAGCCGGATGGAACTCCTTTGATGGATTCAAACGAGAATATAACCTCGCATTTGATGGGAATCTCAACAAGAATTCCTAACCTGATTGAAAATAATCTAAAGTTAGCTTTTGTATTTGACGGTAAACCACCTTTGTTAAAGATTCAGGAGCAGGAGCAAAGAGAGCATAGAAAGCAATTGGCAGAAGAAAAATTGGAGAAAGCAAAAGAAGAAGGTGATGAAGAATCTATGTTAAAATATTCCAAACAATCAACAAGATTAAGTTTCAAAATGACAGATGAAGCAAAAGAATTAATCAAGGCTTTTGGTTTGCCTATAATCCAGGCTCCTAGCGAGGCGGAAGCGCAATGCTCTTTTTTAGCAGAAAAAAATGATGTTTATGCTGTTGTATCCTCTGATTTTGATTCATTGCTTTATTCTGCAACAAGATTGATAAAAAATTTGACAGCGTCAAAAAAAAGAAAAATAAGGAATGTTTATGTCAGCATAAATCCAGAAATGATAGAATTAAGTCAAGTTCTTAAGGAATTAGAAATTAATCAGGATCAGTTAATAATTTTGGCTATTCTAGTCGGCACTGACTACAATTCTGGCATAAAAGGGATAGGCCCTAAAAATGCATTGAAATTGGTCAAGAAATACAATAATTTTGACAGGTTATTCAGTGAACTTAATCCTGATTTTGACTGGAAAAAGATTTATGCAACATTCAAGTCAATGCCTGTAATGAAGAATTATCAGCTGAAATGGTCAGAGCCTGATGAAGAAAAAATAAGGAAAATATTGGTTGATGATCATGACTTTAATGAGGAAAGAGTTGACAAGATGCTTGAAAAATTAACAAAAAAGGAAAAGCGTCAAAGAGGTTTGTCTTCTTTTCTTAAGCCCTAGATCTTTTTTAACTTTCTCAACTTCATGTTTTACTGGCTTTTCATAGACAGGAACAGCCCTTGCCAGCCTTGCTAATCTAAAGAACCTGAGAAACATGCTTGTTCTTGATAGTTTAGTGCCTTCCTCTATTGACCTGAAAACTCGTGTTTCTTTTTCCAGTGCACTTAATTCCCTGATGATTTTCTGCTCCTCGCCTATCTTTGTTACTTCAGCAACGCTGTGGATTATTTTTTGGCCTTCTTCTATGGGTGCTGTAAATCTGAATAATAAAAATAATTCCTCAAATAACCTGAATACCAGAATAAAAGGGAATACAGCAATGACCTCAAGCCAGTATTTCTTAAGGAATAATCTGACATTTCTCACTCTGTAAAATTTAAATGCCAAATCTATAACAAAAAATCCAAGAATGATATAATCTGCAAGATTAACATATATTCTATATTGATTCATAAAATTATGGAATGCAAAGTCTCCAATTATGATAAATAGCAATAACAAAACAACATAGGGTATTGCCCTGTCAACAAAAACCTCAATGAAATGCCCCCATTTTTTCATTATAAATAAATAACAGAAACATAATATTTAAATATATCCAAATAAGAATAATAATATGGCATTAGAATTTATTCCTGCTTTGGTGTTAACTCCTATTTTAGGATTATATGAATTATTTCTTATTCATCATGATGAGAATTTCAGGGGTTCTCACTGGCTTGGGCATGGATTAAGCACTTTTTCAACAATCTTAATTGGTTTGTTGATAGTATTTAATGTTCCTTATTTTCTTGAATTGATTAATCTATCTAATGTTAGTTCATTTCTTGGAAATGTCTGGGTAGTAAGGGCATTGGTTGGCTTGATAATATTGATAAGGATTCATACTCAGTCTGCTGTTGTGAAAACAACCATAGGAAGCTCTAAAGGCTTGAAGGAAACTTGGGTTCATAGCCTTTTAGTCGTTGTATTGATAGTAATTGCACCATTGTACTGGCCATTAGTAGAACCATTGATAAAAAGCATAATACCTATTTAAAATGATTCCTGAAGAATTGCAAGAAAGGGCTTACAGAGATTTTTTAGGAGCTTTAGAATTTTATAAAAATAAATGGAAAAAAGACAAACACCTTACTGAAGAAAATTATAAAAAATTAATCCAATCAATAAATCTATTAAAAAGATTAGATAAAGACTTACCAATCTTATCTAATCAGATAATAATATTAAATAAATTATTAGATTTCATAGAAAAAAATAAAGATTATTTTTCACCAATAATAGAAGCTATTCTAAGAACATTTAAAGCTGATATAATAAGACTACAAGGAAAAGGTTTATTGACTGGCTAATTCCTCTATTTTTTTTAATCTCATGTTGATGTTGTCCAATTTTGCGTTTATTGTGTCCAATTTGCTGTTGATTAGTTCATGCTCGGAATCTTTTATTTGAAAATCATTGAATTGCGGTTGTTGAGAAAAATCTTGGATATTTTCTTGAGGCAAATCTTCTAATTTTTTCTTCTTTTTAAATAAACTGAAGGGAAACATAATTATCTTAACATTCCAAGATATGTTCTTCTATTATTAAGATAATAGGATAATGCGCTTATTAAAGTATTTCCTCTATCTTTCTTTTTTAATCCTGTTAAACCAGTTGGAACCCCACGATCATTTATAAGGGGATTAATCTGCCTAATTATTCTATTATTTTCATTGATTAAATTTGTTAATCCATTCTTAATAACAGCTTGTCTCCTATTGTCAAATGAATTAATTATTTGATTTATTGTTCTCCTATTTAATATTGCATTTTCATTTATTAAAATTATTCTAAGATTATGTAACCTATTTGCAACATCTCTGATATCGAAACTTCTATTTGATATATTATTACTTGCTTCCCTTATATTTGTCTCAATCTCATCATTATGAACCTGGATTTGATTAATTCCTTGTTGTGCCATCCTTTCTCTTGTATCCCTGTTTCCTCCCCAAATCCCCCTTAAAAAACCACCAACTCTCCCAGGTTGAGCTCTAATTCCTCCTGTTTCTGTTAATCTTTCCGCTCCTCTTCTTGCACCCCTTATAACATCTCCTGTTAATGTGGTACTTTGAGTACCTCTTGGTACAAAAGCAATACTTAATAATTCCCAGAAGAATCCTATAAGACATATTGCTATAATTATTCCTATTACTAAATCAATGAAATTTATACTATTATTTTCTATTGTAAGAGTAGGACCTATAATTGTATTCATCCATGAAATAAAAGGAATTAATACTAAAAATCCTAAACTTTTAATAAGTTTAGATGTTCGAGTTTCTGTTTTCCATTTTAATAATGGAATAAATATTACCAAAATAATTGCTAGTGTTACTAAACTACCAATAATATTTCCAATAACAGTGTTTTTTCCACCTGCTTCCTCACCAAATAATTTTGTTAAAAAATCAGAAGGGGTTGCCATTACAGCACCTATAGAAACTATTATGATTATTGCATTAGCTGTTCTTTTATTATTTGGAAATACACTTCTAGCCCCAAGACTTAATATCAAAGATAATAATATTATTAACATTAATTTAACAATATAAGAATAATACTCTTTCTTACCAAATAAAGTACTAAAAATAGGTTTTATTACTGCATCAAAAGGTAATTGGATAACATTAGTCATAATATTACTTATTTCACCAAAACCATAAACATCTGCAGTTTGAACATCTGCAGTTTGAGATCCAGTTATTCTATTGTCATAAATCCCCGTGCTTGCAAGAAGTAAAAATCCTAAGAACATAAAAGTCAAGAAATAATAAAATCCTTTATTCTTTTCACCTTTTTCCATAATAAACTAAAACCAAAATTAATATATAAACCTTTTTCTTTTAAATTATATGGTTTCATTTGATCAGGTAGGGGGTATAGCAGTTTTTAATGAAAAAATAAGCAAGGAAAGAGCAAAAGCTTTCTTAAATAATAGGATAAAGACTGTAGCATATAAATCTAAAAAATATTCAGGAAGATTAAGGCTTCCAAAGATAACAATATTAGCAGGGAAAAAAACCAAGGAAGCTATTCATAAAGAAAGCGGTTGTTCATTCAAGTTAAACATAGAAAAATGCTATTTTTCAGTTAGAAGCTCTAATGAAAGATTAAGGATAGCAAAACAGGTAAAAAACAATGAATTAATTTTAGTTATGTTCTCTGGAGTAATTCCATTTCCAATTATTATTGAAAAGCATTCAAACCCTAAAGAGATTTATGCCATAGAACTTAACAAAGAATGCCATAAATATGCAAAGGAGAATTTAATTTTAAATCATTCAAGTAAAATCAAGTTATTTCAGGGAAATGTAAAAAGAGTTCTTCCAAGAATAAAAAAGAGATTTGACAGGATTCTAATGCCTTTACCCAAGTCTTCTTATGATTATCTACCTTTGGCATTGAAACATATAAAGAAAAATGGGATTATTAATTATTACACTTTCGGGCAGGAAAAGGAAATCAAAGATATAAAAAATAGGATTTTGTCTTACTCAAATAAAATTAAGATAAAAAAAATTGTGAAATGTGGTAATTATGCCCCTTACACTTATAGATTATGCTTTGATTTGGCTATGACATAAGTTTCATTGCTTCTTTTCTTGCTTGCTTTTGGTTTGTATACTTTAACATATCTGAAGCTTTTGCTTACATCACTGATATATTTTTTTAATCCAGGGCTGTCAAATATCTTAACCAGAAAATTTCCATTGCTCTTCAGCACTTTCTTGGCAATAAACAAAGCCCTATAGCATAAGTCTATACTTCTTTCATAATCCAATTCCTTTATTCCTGTTATCTTAGGGGATAAATCAGAAACAATGACGTCAAAATCTTTTTTCAATTCTTCAAAGATTGAATCATCGTAAACATCTTTTTTCATAAATCTGAACTTTAATCCTTTCACATCCCTTAAATCAATGCCATAAACATCGCAATTTAATGTTAACAAATATTGCACCCAAGATCCAGGATAACAGCCTAAATCCAGAACCTTGCTTCCTTCTTTAATAAGATTGAATTTTTTGTCTATATCTTTTAGTTTGTAAACTGCTCTCCCAAGAAAACCTTCTCTTAATGCCATTAATGTATGCTTGTCCTTCATAATCCTATATCTAATATTTTCTTCTTTACTTTTACTGCGCTTGGAGCATCACCGCCATGCCAGCTTAGTTTAGGTCTTGTCTTGAATGAATAAATTCTTTCAGAAGTGTCATCTAATATTATTCCAGCACCTTTTATATCAGGAAGATTATTTATATAATTTAATATATCAGCAGTCAGGTAAGTCTGCATCATTGAATTCAATGCTTCTATATCAGTTTTTGCAGTTAGTCTGAAGCTTACAACAACATCAGACTGTGTCAAAACATCCTTGTGAATCTCGCCTGGCTGTTGCGTTGCTAAAACTAAAGAGATTCCAGGTTGCCTTCCTTCTCTTAATATTTGAACTAATGAATCAGTTGCAGGGGTCTCACCTTTTTTTGGCAGAAATTCATGTGCTTCATCTAATAAAATCCAGACCATTGGAAAATCCTGCTCTTCTTTTACTAAGAAATGCTCTCCAGCCTGAATTCTTGACATTTCCTCTTTTTTTCTCTCAGTCATTCTTTCTTGCAATAACTTTTTGCAAAGGATTCCAGTAACTAGAGCCTTGACATTGAAATCATCATAGCAGCTTGTATCTAAGATAGAAACTTGCCCTCCTTTTATTATGTCTTTTATTTCGCTTGCTTTCTTGTCAAATATTCCCCAAGATTTTGCAGCTTCAAATCTGTTTTCAGCAGCATTTTTTGTTTCCAAGTTGGATTTTTTATCCCTCTTGATTAAGTTTATTATATCCTCCAAATCATAATTTTCATTTAAATCAGAAATTATTCTTTCAATTAATACCCCAATTGGGTCAGTAATGCCTAAACTAAATACATTGCACCAGTCATTTGCGCTTAATTCATCTGGCTTTATTGAAAATGAAAAATCAGTTGGAATATCTTTATCTTTGTAATCTTTGAACTTGCCAGATGGAGTATAAACTTTTACATCCAAGCCTTTTGGCTTTAAGTTCCATTCAATTAATTCATCTTCTTGTTTTATATTTGGATATTTCATGCTCCAGAATATCCCCATTGTATCAACAATTAATACTGCTATATTCTTGCTTACCTCTTCTGGCAGATGAGACATTTCTTCAGACATGACTGATAAAAAATAGCTCTTTCCAGATCCCCTCTTACCAACAACCATTATTATATGGCTTGTGGCAACATCAAGCATAATATTATTACTCAAAGAACTAAACTGACCCATCTTTACATATTGTCTTCCAAGAAAAATTAATCCTTTATTCCCTAATTCTTTTAACTGATTCTCATCTCTTCCTATAATAACATCATAATTCATTGTTCATCAAAAGCTTTTTAAACATATAAAGGTTTTTCTCAATTATGGATTTGATATATTGGGCATTAATAATTCTTGGAGTAATAATCCTTTACATTATTTTAGCATACAACTCCTTGATTGTTTTAAGGACAAGGATAAGCAATGCATGGTCTCAGATTGATGTTCAGTTAAAAAGAAGGTATGACCTGATTCCAAACTTGATTAAAACAGTTCAGGGCTATGTTAAGCATGAGAAGACAGTTCTTACTGAATTGACAAAAGCAAGATCTCAATTAATTTCCGGCTCTATGCAGCAAAAGGCTAAAGCATCCAATCAAATAACAGAGGCATTGAAATCTATATTTGCTGTGGCAGAAAACTATCCTAATCTAAAGGCTAATGAAAATTTCAAGATGCTGCAGGAGGAATTGTCAGGAACAGAGTCAAAGATTGCATATGCAAGGCAGTTTTACAATGATAGTGTAATGTCATTCAATATAAAAGTCCAGAAATTCCCAACAAAAATTATAGCAAATGCTTTTGATTTTAAACAAAAGGAATTTTTCAAGACTGAAGAAGATGAAAAGAAAAATATAAAAGTAGAATTTTAAAATGTATTCTCAAATTGGGATTAACAAGAGAAACACAATATTGTTGTTTATTATTTTTTTGATTTTTATCGGGATATTTATATTCTTGATTAATCTATTCTTCTTTCAGGGTCATACATTTGTTATAATAGCAGCAGTAATTGCAGTGATATTCTCATTAATAAGTTATTACTCAGGAACTTCGATAGTTCTTGCTATGACAAAAGCCAGGGAAGCTAATAAAAAAGAGCATGCTTACTTAATTAATACAGTAGAAGGCTTGGCCATAGCAGCAGGAATTCCAAAGCCGAAAGTTTATGTCATTCCAGGAATGCAAATTAATGCATTTGCTAGTGGAAGATCTCCAAAAAGTTCATTGGTTGCAGTGACAGAAGGTGCTTTGGAAAAATTAAACAGGCAGGAATTAGAAGGTGTAGTCTCTCATGAAATTTCCCATGTTAAGAATTATGATATAAGAATAATGCTTCTTGCTTCTGTATTGGTTGGAATAATAATTTTTGTTAGCGAAATAATGCTAAGAAGCTTTTTGTTTGGCGGTTTAAGATCAAATGACAGCAGAAGCGGGAGAATGAACTTGATATTCATTGTTATAGGTATTGTTCTTTTGATTTTAGCTCCGATAATGGCTCAAATGATTAAATTTTCAATATCAAGAAAAAGGGAATATCTTGCAGATGCCTCTGGTGCCTTACTTACTAGGTATCCGAAAGGATTGGCAGATGCATTGAGAAAAATAAAATCAGACACTACTGAATCAAAAATTGCATCACGATCGACCAGCCACCTTTTTATAAGCAATCCTTTCAAAAAGAAACAATGGTTGGTAAACTTATTCAATACTCATCCCATGTTAGAGGACAGAATTCAGAAATTAGATGCTATGTAAAAATTTTATATAGCTAAATTCCTTTATGAATTTATTCTTGGATATGTGCAAATATTAATTACTTATTAACAATTCTTTCTTTTGTTCTTTCTCAAGAGCCTTAGAAATTAATGCTTTCTCTAAATCCAATATTCTTTTTGTAATAATATTGTTTGAATTCAAGGTATAAAGTTTTGTCTTGCCAAATTGTCTTGTTACTCTAACAATCCCATACATTTCTAATTCATTCCAGTAATTAAATAAAGAAGCTCTCGATATTTCTGCGCCTTCAGCTATATCTTTTTTGCTGAAATCAATGCCTTTATTTTCTATTAAAAAATCAATTATTTTAAATAGAGGCATTTCTCCAGTCAATTGCAACAATAATGATTTTTCCATTTTACATACTTCCATAGTATCTAATATATATTATATAGAAAAGTATATAAATATATTCTTTCAAAGTATATTTAGGTGGACTTTATATGTGGACAAAAGATGAAATAAAAGGAAAAATACTTCATAAATTAACTCGTTTAGGAAAATTTAGTCATAGTCACACTTCAATTGATAATCTTCCAAAAGGATTTCCAAAAGAACTAAGAGGAGAAGTTAAAGAAAATGTTGAAGAATTAATTAAAGAAGAAATATTATTCAAAAAGCCAACAAGTTATGGAATAGAAGTGTCTATTAATTCTGAAATGAAAGAAAGAATAATGTATTATATCGAAAAGTTCTTGGATAAAAATTAATGTAAAAAATTCATGTAACTAAACTCTTTCATGAACTTATTCTTTGACATATGTAGCTCTTTAGATAGTTTCTCAGACATTTCTTTTTTCCTGCTTTCTTTCCTGTTGTTTATCCAGATTTTTAATATTCTTGAACTTCTTTTGTAACTTACAAATTTATTATCAATTCTTTCTTTTGAAAAAGCAACCCCCAAATTCATAAGAGCATTTTCATAGACTAAATATCTCCAATACTGCCATCTTCTTATTCTACCTCTGAACACATCAGCCTTGCTAAGGTAATCATAAGCATCTCTTAAAACTTCATTCCTGTATTCATAAGGAATATTTTCTTCAAGCCATAAAAATACTTCATCCAGGTCTTCATCCAGAAGGCTGATTGTTTTTAAAATTTCATTTTGATTTTTAGTTTTAAATATAATCTTAAGTGCATTAAGCATAGTTTCTTTCTTGTCTCTTTCAGAAATTTCATCATTGCTCAGCATCAAAAGCTCCAAGTCATTTATTGCACTTCTTGCATCACCTTTTGAACTGACAGCAATTTTTCTCAAATGAATTTCATCAATCTCTTTTTTTTCTTTGCTTAAGATGTTTCTTAATACCTTTAGAACATCTAATGGGTTTAACTTGTCAAATTGTATTAACTCACATTCCTTTCTTAATTCCCTGAATTTTGAATCCCAGATGTCATTTCCAACTATGACTATTGGATGCCCAGAATCTTTTATTACACTTATTATTTCCTGGATTGCTCCCCTGTCATCCCTGTTCAATCCGTCAATCTCATCTATCAGGATTATTTTCCCTTTTGAGAACAAGCTATTTTGTCTTGCAGAACTACCAACTATCTCATTAATCTGATCTTTATTCCTATAATTGCTCGCATTTATCTCAAGAATTTCATAATCTAAATCTTTGGATAATGCATGAACACTGGAGCTTTTTCCGATTCCAGGAACTCCATAGATAAAAATTGCTTTTTTTTCATTAATAGCTTTTTTTAGTTTAGAGATTGCATTATCTTGTCCTATAATCTCCTTTAAACTTTTTGGTTTGTATTTATTTAACAGCATTTTGTAGGAAATTTACAATTCCTTTGTTAAATTTGTTATAGTATTGGTTTACCCTGTCCCATTCATAACCCAATTCATCGATGTCTTTTTCCTGCTGCAGAACTTTTCTGAAATAATTGTTGTCATACAAATTTTCTATGACTTTTCTCTGTATCAGCAAGACTGGGAAGTGAACCTTGAAGTCATAATCTTCATAATTAAACTTTTTTCTAACTAAGTCTAAAACTTTCTTATTATCTCTCAACAACACATGAATCAACTCATGAATTAAGATTCCTTTGATAGTGTCCAAATTATTATTATATCTTAAGGTAAAAGGAAAGCTAATGGCATTGAAATCCATGTCTTTTACAACAAAGCATCTTACTTTATACTTGAATTTTAATCCAGACACTTTCTCAATTTCATTTTTTATTTTATTACCTTCTTTTTTCCAGAAAGATTGTAATATAGCAGAAAATTTTTCCATCTCGATGAATTGCTTTCCAGAATATTTTTTATTTTTCATAGATGTAAATAATTCATCATAAACTGAAGAATATACAAAGTCTATCATTTTAGGTAAAATCCTGCTAGTAAAGCCTGTAGTTGAATGAATTCATCCGAACCCTCGACCATCCTGAATTCTATCTCCCCACATTTCTCAATCAGTTTCAGTTTATCTTTCTCATTGATTTCTAATTCAAAGACTTCTTTTTGTATTTGTTTTATTATATCTAAGCCGCTTAATCCCTGCTTTAGCATTATATCCAGTAATAAACTTCTTGATTTTAGGAACTCGCCTTTTATTGCATATTCTATTATTTTTCTTATCTCCTTTGGGTTAACCTCGCTTACTATTTCATAAATCAGCTTTTCATCAATCTTATTTGAAACAGAAGAGCAGCTTTGCAATATATTCAATAATCTCCTTAAGTCCCCATTGGACTCGTTATATAATATTTCTTTTGCTTCCTTGGAAACTTTTAGATTTTCCTGTTTGGAAATTGTGTCTATATAATCAAATACATTCTCTTTTTCTATGTTCTTGAATCTAAATATTGCACATCTACTTTGGATTGGGTCTATAATACGAGAAGAAAAATTACAAATTAAGCAAAATCTAGTTACAGAAGCATAATTTTCCATTGTTCTACGTAAAGCCTGCTGAGCTTCTTTAGTAAGAGCATCTGCTTCGTCTAATATACACATTTTAAATTCTACATTACCTACAGCTTTTGTACGAGCAAAATTCTTTATTTCTTCTCTTACTGTCTGAATTCCTCTATCTATAGAAGCATTTGTTTCTAGGATATTATCTTTCCAATTTTCTCCATACAATTCTCTTGCAATAACTAATGCTAATGTCGTCTTACCAGTACCAGGTTGACCAGAAAAAAGCAAGTGCGGAATACTCCTTTGTTCAACCATAGCCTTAATTCTTCTTACTATAGATTCCTGTCCTATCACATCCTTAAAATTCTTGGGTCTATGCTTCTCTATCCAGATTTCCATATATCCTTAATTTTAATAAACATTATAAACCTTATTCTAATACAAGATATATTTTTCAATTATCAATTCTTTAATTCAAGAATAATATGATTTTTATCGGGTATAGAAACATATCCTTCCTTACCTTTTTTAAGATTTAAACTTCTTATAATATTATTATTAAAATAAATCTCTAACCTATCCTGAGATATTTTTACTATCTTTTGTTTTATTTTTAATGGGGTTTCTCTTAGTTCTTCAATTACCATTTGAGAGTATATAGGCTCAAACTCAAAATAATCACATTTAGGACACTGATAACTAATTGCTCTATTATCAGCACCTTGTACTTTAACATTTACTTTCCTTAAATCTGAATTACATTTTAGGCATTTCATATATAATTTAATCTATTAATATTTATAAAACTTAGGATACAAACAATTTTGATCAAAACCATAATATTTTAAAACCATAAAAATTCTACTTATGATATGTATGACTTCAAGACAATCGAAATTAACATCTTAAAATTCTGGCAGGATAAGCAGATTTATCAAAAGTTAAAAAAAAGAAATTCAAGAGGAAAAAAATTCTATTTCCTGCAAGGACCTCCTTACACTTCTGGAAATTTCCATATTGGGACAGCTTGGAATAACTGCCTCAAGGATCAGATTATGAGATACAAGAGAATGCAGGGCTTTAATGTCTGGGATAGGAATGGCTATGATATGCATGGCTTGCCAATAGAGAATAAAGTCCAGAAATTGCTTAAAATAGAAGATAAAAAACAAATAGAAAATTATGGTGTTGAAAAATTTGTAAAGGAATGCAAGAAATTCTCTATAGAAACTGCTGATTCAATGACTGAAGATATGAAAAAATTAGGGATATGGTTTGAATTCAATGATCCTTACATGCCCATTAGGAATGAATTCATGGAAAATGAATGGCTATTGATTAAAAAAGCACATGAGCAAAAAAGGCTTTATCTTGGCGAGAAAGTAATGACTTGGTGCCAGTCATGTGAAACAGCATTGGCTAAGCATGAATTGGAGTATAAAAATGTAAAAGACACTTCTATATTTATTAAATTTAAAATAAAAGGAAAAGAAAATGAATACTTTTGCTTGTGGACAACAACCGCATGGACAATAGCATTTAATTTAGGTGTTATGGTTAATCCTAAGTTGGATTATGTAAAGGCAAAAGTAGGAAATGAGAAGTGGATTCTTGCAAAGCAGCTGGCAGCACCAGTAATTCAGAACTTTACAAAATCAAAATTGCAAATCTTAGAGGAATTTAAAGGCTCTAAACTAAAAGGTTTAAGATATGAGCATCCATTTTATGATGTATTAAAAAATAAATATGATGAAATAATGAAAAAGTATCCAAATGCATTTACAGTTGTTTTATCAGAGAGGTATGTGGATACAACTGCAGGAACTGGTTTAGTTCATATGGCCCCTGGCTGCGGTCCGGAAGATTACGAAGTTGGTCAGGAAAATAATATTCCTCCTTTTAATACATTAGATGAAAAAGGAAAATATTCAGATGATATGGGAGAATTCTCTAAATTAGATGCAAAAAAAGATAATATGTACCTTGTTGAAGCATTAAAAAATAGGAATGCTTTAATTGCTGTGACAGAAGTTGAGCATGATTATCCTCATTGCTGGCGCTGTCATAATCCAGTTATTTTCAGGACAACAACCCAATGGTTCTTTAAAGTAGAGGATTTAATTCCAAAATTTTTAGTTCAATCTAAGAAAGTTAAATGGATTCCAAAAAATTATGAAGATTCTTATCTTAAATGGATTGAAAATTTAAAGGATAATGCAATTACAAGGCAGAGGTATTGGGGAACTCCAATGCCTTTATGGCAGTGTGATAAATGTAGTGAAAAAATGATTATTGGTTCAATAAATGAATTAAAAAAATATGCAAAGAATATCCCAGAAGATTTGCACAAGCCATGGATAGATAATGTTACTTTCAAATGCAGAAAATGCAATGGCTTTATGAAAAGGATTCCCGATGTCCTTGATGTATGGTTAGACTCAGGTACAGTATCATGGAACTGTTTATATAATGATCCTAAATTAATAAAAAAATATTATCCAGCAGACTTAATTCTTGAAGCTACAGAGCAGACAAGATTATGGTTTTACATGCTGCAGTTGTCATCAAATATTATTTTTAACAAGCCTTCTTATGAAAATGTCTACCTTCATGGAATGATTCATGATATAGAAGGGAATAAAATGTCAAAATCTCTTGGCAATATTATTTCTCCTGATGAGGTTGTAGAAAAATATGGGGTGGATACATTCAGGTTTTACTTCAATTCATTGAATGCAGGGAAGGATGTTAATTTCTCATGGGAAGAAATCAAGATTAAACTCAGGAATTTGGATGTACTGCATAATACTTCAAAATATTTGCTTAACTATTTGGATTCAAATAAGCAGTCAAAGCTTCAAGTAGAGGATAAATGGATACTCTCAAGGTTGAATTCTACAATAAAAAGAGCAACAGAATTAATGGATGAATACAGAATAGATGAAATTGTAATTCTTCTGGAAAATTTATTCCTTGATTTGAGCAGGAATTACATTCAGTTCGTAAGAGACAGGATTGAAGAAAAGATAGTTGTTAAGACAATAGAAAAAGTTTTGCTTGAGACATTAAAGATGCTTTCTATAATTTCCCCCCTTATAACAGAGCATATTTATCAAGAATTAAAAAAACCATTGAAATTAAAAGAGGAATCAATCCACTTGGAAAAATGGCCGAAGTTTGATTCTAAATTGAT
>Ga0209542_10009444_pt1 | contig 17881 bp, 12 predicted proteins | sample RifCSPhighO2_01_FD_184028 | JGI IMG/M metagenome (GOLD analysis project Ga0209542, IMG submission 184028) | Soil microbial communities from Rifle, Colorado - Rifle CSP2_plank highO2_0.1 (SPAdes) (version 2) | ecosystem: Environmental > Terrestrial > Deep subsurface > Rock core/Sediment ...
ACGTTGAAGCCGGGGCCCACGGAAAGCCCTCCGGCAAAGGTGGAGGTGCCGAGGCCGTTCACGTTCAGGAGGTTCGCCACCGAGAAGGACGTGGAGGAGGCGATGGGGAAGATGGAGGCCTCGCTCGTAGAGGTGGCGAAGAAGTTCTTGGCGTAAAAGTGGCCGGTGACCCCGCCCGAACCAGTGACCGCCAATGCAGTGCCTGGAGTACCGGTACCGATCCCGAGGAGGGAGTTCGTCACATCCACCGCGAGGAAATTCGCAGCATCGAGGGTGGTCGCGCCGGAATAGTACGGAAGGCGATTCAATGTCCCGCTGTTGATGGTCCCCGAACCCCCGCCGCCCGCGCCGCAGCCGACGCAGGAGCCGAGCACTTCGAGGTTGCCCTTGACGGAGATGTTGCCGTAGACGAGCTCGTTGCCGATGTTCGTCGAGGTCGCCCCGGAGGAACCGAAGAGGACGATCCCGCCGACGCCGAGGGTGGTGGTGATGGAGGACGAGGCGACGCCGAGGGTGCCGGTGATGCTGCCGCCGGAAAGCAGGAGGTAGTTGGAAACGGTAATGTCATTCGGGATGTCGTTGTCGTCCAAATTGAACGTGTTGTCGCCCTCGAAAGTCACACCGCGCAAACGATTAATCCCCTGCGAAGGCCCGAACGATGTTACGATCGTTGTTTTGCCGTCGCTCAAAGAATACAGGCCCGCGATATCCGTGACGGCCTTCGAAAGCCGCGTCTCCAGGGCGATCACGCGGCCAGAAAGATCGCCGCCTCCGAGAACACCCTGCACTTCCCGTATCACCTCGCGCTCACGGATGATCTGTCGCTCCACCACGGTGCGCGATGGGGTGGGCATTGGAGCGACTGCGACCAGGGGAGGTGTTGCTACGCCCCTCTTCGGCTGCGGCACGCCATGTGCCAGAAACACGGGTCCGTTCCATCCCGGGGTCGTGATGCTTTTCCAGACATCGGCAACATACGAACGAACATGCCCAAGACCGTCGGTCGCGGCAACGATTTGCTCTCCAAAGCCGCCAAGACCGTCGCGGAACGAAGCGAGCACGCCAGCGACCGAACGATCCCACGCCTGCAAACCGCCGATGAACGCGTATTGACCACCCGCCAATCGGTCGAGCAAACGAACAGCTCCTTCCGATGCGAAAACAGTTGCAACCCGGGCGAGCTCAAACGCCTCATCCCCCGCGCCGCGGAACATGGCCGCAAGGTCATGCCCGGCGGCTCGCAAAAAAACTGTGGGGAGCGACGGCATCGGAAACGAAGGGAGCGAGAACGACGGCTTGGCGGCATCCCCTCCGACGCCGAGCGCCAGAAATACGTCCGCGCCGCGGAAGACCGCTGCCGCGAACGCGCGGCTCACGCTCCCGCCGACTCGTTCGCCTGCCGCAACAACGCTATGCGCTCCGTTCCGCACCGCATCGCGGAACCCATCACCAATGAGCAGCGCAAATGCCCCGCGCGTTCCGGCGACAGCATCGGAAACGACCCCGATGTTGTCGCGAAACGAATCGCCGAAAATATCCGCCAGCGCAAACACGCGCTCGCCCGCCGCGCCAAGAATACCGTCGGCGGCTATCGCGACGCGAGACGCGACGCGCATGCCGTCCGCGAGCGTTGCCAACAACGCGTCAAGGCCGTGAACAATTTTCGCGGCAACAACTGTTGCAACATCCGTTGCGCGCGCCGACGCCGTTGCAACGGAGAACTCCACGAAACCGCCGACTCGGGTAACGAAACGATATGCTCCTCTATCAAACGCAGTGGCGACGAACGATACATCCGGGAATCGAATCCCTGCCAAAACGGAGTGAAAACCATTGCCGAGGCGGGAAAACGTCGCGACGAAAGAATCGCCGAACCGAAAAACGACGTGAGCCAGTGATCCGGTAAAGGTCGCGAGTGAATCGCCTGCTTGCTCAATGTCCTGCTCGATCGCGTCGAACGCAACGCGCGGCGATGGAATATGAACCTGCGGCACTGGGACATCGGCGCCGAGCGCGACAACGGTTTCCGTTATTTCGCCGAAAGCCGCGACTGCGGCGTGAGACGCCGCAACGGCTTCACTCCCCACGGTCGCCGCGCGTTCCCCAATATCTTCGACGCTGGGGACGGAACGCAGCACATACCGTCCGGCGAATATGATCGTCAGCACGACAACCGGAATGGTCGCGAATCGCAGAGCGCGCACGATATCGAACGCCGGCATGATATCCCGGAGGGTCATTCGTTGCCGTGCAGGAAACAGAGCGGTCTTCGCGGCAACGAGAATTTTTTCCTCTGCGGGGGACGGCTTCACCGTCGGCAATGAGACCGAAGCCAAAACCGCGTGGGAATCCTCGGCGCCAGCACTCGGCTGTTCGATTGCGGGCGCGGCGATCGGCGACACACCTTTATAGAGAGAAACATCCGCCTCAACCGTCCGAACGATGAAATCAAAATCGTCCGGCGTGTAGTAACGCCAGCCGTGGGTATCGCGCTTGGCTTTGGAGATCTTCCCCTCGGCCTCCCAGCGGATGAGTGTGCTCTTATCCCGGTCTAACCGCCGAACGAGGTCGATCAGCCGGTAAATCGGTTCGTCGCCCATTGAGAGAAGGTCGGTATCGACCACATATTAAAGAAGTCGTCCCGGCAGGGCCGGGACGACTTTCGTAAACCAGAGAGTTCGGGATAACCCGAATGGAGAAAGTATGTCTCGGCAAAAATGCCGGATTTCCTTCCCTTTCTCAGGGGCGGCTGCATATGCCCATACGCATACACTGCCTATACCATAAGTATAGGCACGCCAGAAAATAGCGCAAACGCACTGTGGATAACATTTTGGGACATATCTGTCGGGAAAGGCGTATACTGGTGACAGCAGTCAACTCGCAAGGGTATCCGGCCTTGGATGAGCAGCGCCTCCTCCTTCGGCCCCGCTCTTTCGCCGAAATCCGGTCATACGTACGCCGGGTGCACGGCATGTACGATCTAGCTCATTCTTCTCCCGTCACGGAAAGTCCTTTTCACCAACAACTTCACTTTCTCACAGGGTTATCCTTTGCCCCTGCGAGATACTGCGAGCATCACCGGCAAACGTGAGCACCCCCATTTTCATCGGGCGCTTACCGGCCCGGGAATGCGGGGAGTGTTCCAGAACGACGCTCCTTTTTTTATTGTTTTGTCTCCGGAATTCGCATTGCCGTGCGGTGCGAATGGAGAAGCGACAAAACAATAACCCCGTACCAATTTTGCCAGCGTGAACTCTCGACGACGGAAGGGACGAGTCGAAGGCCGAAGCCTGCAAAGCGCGTGGCCGAATAGGCCATCCCTCGATGGGCGAAGCGCTTCGCCGCGGGATGACTTGCAAAATTGGCGCGGGGTATCGGGAACGAATTGTCAAAGACGCTCGCTTCGCATTCGTTCCGCTTGCAGAGTTTCTGCGGAAAGAGTAATCTCGAACGGGAGCGAACAAAAGCGAATGCCGGATGCGTCCATGCCCGGTAGTACAACGCTCGGCCTATCGCCGTCTGAATTTTGCCGCTACGTATTTCGAGATGATCATCTTCTTCATAGGTATTGCCGCTTGTACTACCGGATATGCTTTCCATCAACGACCTCAAATCAAAACTCGTCGTCATGATCGACGGCGCCCCGTATCAGATACTTGAGGTGAAGCATCTGCACATGGGCCGCGGCGCGTCGTCGGTACAGACGCGCATTCGCAATCTCCTCACCGGACAGCTCCTGTCGCGGAACTTCAGACCGGGCGATTCGTTCGCGGAAGCGGATATTGAAAAACGAGAATTGAAATTTATCTACGCGCACCGTGATGATTTCGCATTCGCATCGCCGGGTAAGCCCGGCGAACGTTTCCCTGTGAAGCGAGAGCAACTCGGAGATGCCGCGCAGTGGCTCAAACCGAACGAGGTGGTCACCGCACTCTTCCTGGAAGGGAGAATCATTTCGATCACGCCCCCGATCAAAGTCGAGCTCAAAGTCACGGAAGCGGCCGCGGGTCTCCGCGGCGACACCGTGAGCGGAGCGACGAAGGAAGTAACACTTGAGAGCGGAGCGAAGATTTTCACCCCATTATTCGTTCATGAAGGTGACATTGTGAGAGTCAATACCGAGACCGGCGAGTATGCTGGCCGAGTTGAGAAAGGTTAGATTCTAAAAACAAATAACGGGGCAAACGTTCCGCTCTTTGTAAATAAAGGCGGCGTCATCCGCGTGAGCCCCGTTAGAAATTTCAGTTCATCCCTGACGATGGGAGATGGATATTGAGAGTGTAATCAGAACGAATTGCAATATTTGAATGAATTTCTAACGGGGTGAGTACGGAAACCGGAGAATACGCGGAGCGAGTTACGAAGGGGAAGGAGGGGTTAGGGAACAGGGGCCAGGGGTGAGTGTTGAGGGGATAGTGCTCTACAAAAGCACCGGCCATGCATGGCCGGTGCTTTTGGTTGACATCGCTGCTTTCTTTTCGAATTCGAGAAAGTTGCCCTACGCCCTATTCCCTCTCCCCTATTCCCTAACCCCCAACCACTATCCCCTCGTTACTCAAACCGTATCGTCTCGCCCGGCTGAAGCACCGCTCCTTGGGATTCCGGCACGGCAAGCGGTTGCGTCGGCGCGGCTGGCACTGGTTCCTGTTTCGATTCGCGCGGCTTCCCCCCCTGCTGCTTCCGGACGGCATCCGCGAGCGCTTGTCGCAGTCCTTCGAGATGGTTCTCCTTCGGCGCGCTCGCGCGCTCGACCGTTGGAGCGTTCCGCGGCCTTTGTGGTTGCGGCTTCGGTTGCGGTGCACCCCCATCGGGCCGGAGCTTCGCGAGAGGAAGCGGCTCGGAACGTTCGGTTCGTGATATCTGGCGGGATACCTGTCCCCTTTCCCCTCCCCCCTCGCTCCCTCTCTTTGCCGGAGGCGCCGCGGACTCGCCGCCCGCCGCCATCTTCGAACGAAACTGTATCATCCCCATATGCTCCTCGCAGAACACCGGGCGCTTGCCGTCGGGCTGGAACGGAACCGCGATGACCTTTCCGTCCACCGCGCATCGCGCCTCGTACATTGGACGGTCTTGCTTCGGCGGGGCCGGAGGAACCGCATCCGGTAACGCCACGGCCGAAGCTGCTGTGCCGTCGCCCGCTCCCATGCCGAGCCCCGGCAGAACCAGGGTCACGGCGTCGCTTCCCAAGGTAAATTGGCGGATCTTATCTTCCACAAGAGCCCGCGGAGCTCCATAACGCTCGCGGGATGCCTGGATGATCGCGTCAACGTGGGATTCGGCGGGTTCGGGCTGCGGCGGCAAGGTCTCGGCGGAAAACGGCCGCGACGTGAGGCCGTCGATCATGAGTTTCAAATAAATATTCTTGAACCCGAGGTTCACGAGGTCCTGGATGACGATTTCCGGCATGAATTCCTTTTCGAGAAGCTCCGCATCCTCCGCCCCGACCCGGAAGCAAATCATGGTACCCACGTTCCCGAAGACGGCGTGCTGGACTTCCTCTTCCATTTGGGCGATGTATTGATGGGCGATGGTGAGGTCCAAGCGGTACTTCCGCGCCTCGGAGAGAATGCTGGCGAAGGATTCCGTGGCGAAATTCTGGAATTCGTCCACATAAAGATAGAAGTCCTTCCGCTCTGATTCCGGAATATCCACCCGGCTCATCGCCGCGAGGTAGAGTTTGGTGACGAGCATCGCCCCCAGAAGCCGCGCATTCTCCTCCCCCACCTTTCCTTTGGAGAGGTTGATGATGAAAATCTTCTGCTCATCCATTATTCTTCGCATGTCCACGGACGACTCCACCTGCCCGATGATGTTGCGGATGAGGGGGTTCGACGAAAACTGGCCGACTTTGTTTTGGATGGCCCCGACGGCCTCGCGCATGTACTGTTCGGGGTATTTGGCGAATTCATTCTCCCAAAACCCGCGAACCACCGGGTCGTGAAGCCGCGTGACCACGCGCTTCCGGAATTCTTTCTCCCCGAATATGCGGTTGATCCCGAGGAGCGTGGACCCGGGCGTCTCCAGGAGCGCCAGGATCGCATTCGACAGGAGGTATTCCATGCGGGCGGAGAACACTTCGACGCCGAAGATCTTCTTGAACACGCCCAAAAGGGCTGACGACACCAAATGCCGCTGGTCCTCCGCGACCTGCTCCATAACGTTGAACGCAATGGGATACTCGATGTCCGACGGGCTGAAATAGACGACATCCTTGATACGATGCTCGGGTATGAAGCGGAGGATGCGCTCGGCATATTCGCCGTGCGGGTCCACGACCGCGACGCCGCGGCCCGCCTGGATGTCCTGGATGGTCATGTTTTCCAGGAGCGTGGATTTCCCCATCCCCGTCTTCCCGATGATATAGACGTGCTTGCGACGATCTCCGCGCCGAATGCCAAAACGCTTTCGCGTGCCGCGGAAGTTCGTCTCGGCGAAGAAGGTGATGTCGTTCGGCTCCTGTGACTCGGCCATGGTTTCAGCGGGAATAACAACTGCGTGTATTCGCTATGTTCGCCGCATCACTGCGTTATCCCCTTGCTATCGTTCGGGGTGGATCAGATCGGAAGGGATGAGGGCGGCTCCGAGGTTCGACCCGGCAAACGCGGCATAAGCGGGGCTTTCGTGGAAAGGCCCGGGAAATGGAAGATCGTCGCGAGCTCCTCGCTGTTCAAAATGATGATCTTGGATTTCAGGAGCACCGTATCGCTGAAGCGCTTGCGCGCTTTGAAGTAGCGGTAGAAGAGTTCTTTCTTGAGGCGCTTGCGCCAGCGCTTGATGGGGCCGGGCAGCCACCATCCGACGTTCGTCGCCATCGCCGAAGTATTCAGGGTGAAGCTATTCAACGTCAGGGTGTTGTACTGCTTCAACGCGCCGATGAAGGCCGAGAGGTGCGAGAGGTGAAACATGTCGCGCCGCGCAACGTAACAGAACCGGATGATGGTTTCGAAGCCCGGCTTCATGATGTTCCGCGTAATGGCTTTGATCTGCTCGTTGATGTTCTCGGGTGGGATGATGAAGCGCGTTTCCTCTTTCTTTTGCTCAACGGTGGGCGCGGTACCCATGAGCGTCTCGACCATTTCCTTGCCAAGCCCCGCAAGCGGCCCCTTCTTTGCCGCGGGCTTCCGCCCGAGGAGCTTCTCGATGAGCGCTTCGCCTTCTTTTTTCCACGTGTCGGTCTCGGCAGGCTTGAAGATGAGATGGTAGGCCATGAACTCGCCGGGCCGGATCTTGGCAAAAAGCTCTGCCATGGAGGAGAACGGATCAACCTTCTGGTACTCCTCCTGCGCTGGCGCCATGGAAATAAAATCGCGGTATGTCCTCACCGGATACGCGTCCTCCTTGCCGAGCTTGAACTCAATGCCGAAGATGTCCCATTCGGCGTCGGGCACCCGAGGCGGCATCTGCTTCGTGTAATCCTCCGCGGTTGATATCTCGGCCTCGGGGTACTGGGCGTAGAGGTGCGACTCAACGACGTTTCGGAAATGAACCGGGACGCGGATGTAGAAATGGATCTCGCCGCCCAAGCTCACCATCTCGAAGACGATGTAGTCGTGGTGCAAACCCTCCCACCAGATCTCCAGCGGATCGAAGTCCCAGAACATGGTCTGAAGTCCGCCGTAGAGTTGCTCCATGGCCTCGGGGGTCTTCGGAATATCGCGCGGGATGCGCACCTCGAGCAAAACCCATTCGAGATTCGCAAAGTAGCGGACCTTGAGGAAGTACTTGTAGACGGCCTTCCCGGCAAAAAAGAGTCCCGGCGGCAGCCAAATCCACCACGTGTTCGCGATGAACGCCCACGCGATTGCAAGTTTCGAAAGGAACTCGATGAACATGGCCATATAGAGCAAGTATACCCGCTCGGAGAACACCGAGAAAGGTATGCCCCTTTCCACTTTTAAGTACGATCGTAAATAAAAATAGGTTGCTGGCTTATCAATCGAGGAGTTCGGGAAAAACACCGGGAACGGAATCGAAAATGAGCGCTCCGCCTTGGACGACGCTCGCAGAATCCGGCGGAACGAAGGGGATGGCGCTACGCGAGCGCGTACCCCTCGTCGGTTCTCCGAAAGAGCCCCTTGTTCTGCAGGTTCAAAAAAATCGTGTTCGGCTTGACGAACCGCTTGCCGAGAACGCGCTTCGCGATCTCCTCTTTCAGAAGCGGCTTCTTCGCGGCCTTGAGCACTCCGGCGATAACATCGCTCACCGTGCCTGGCTCAAATCCCCATTCGGTGAGCGCGTAGAGCCCCCGGCCAACGAGGACAAAGCGCGGGTCCTTGATGAGCTCGTTATGGACGGTCTGGGGATGCGCCCGCTTCACCGACCACCCCGACTTCGAGATGGCGCCCGCAACCTCGCGGAAATGCATCGGCTTCCCGGATTTCGCGAGCACCGCATATGCCTTATCCTTTACGCCGCGCGGCTTGATGGAAGGCCACGATACGAGGCCGAACTCGCCGTAGGGATTCTGCTTGATGAGTTTTGAAATGGAGAGATACGATTCGAGGGTGTCGGGGTTCGGCACGGTCCCGAGCACGGCTTTCGCCTGCGCCTTCAGAATCCGGAAGAGCTCCGCCGCGGGAATGGGTTTCTTCACGCCCCCGAGCTCCTCGACGGTGCGCGCAATAATGGACTCTGCGCCCTGCAGCGCCTCGTCCTTCGTGTACCAGCGGTCGTGCCACGTTTCGTCCTCGGGTTTCGGAGTGAACGGCTCGGCCACGGTAAGCAAAAAATAGGCGTGGTTATGGAAGCGGGGCTCGGCCATCGAGTTGAGGATCCTTCCCTCTTCGAACACCCGCCCGTGGCCCTCAAAGTGCTCATCAATCGCGCCAACGACCGGCGCGAGCGTTGCGACGATCGCGGGCTTCCCGAGCTGGCGCAATCCCTCGGCTTCGATCTGGCGGATCCGTTCGCGGGTCACCCGAAACGAATGCCCTATGGATTCGAGCGTCTCCGGTTCCTTTCCGCGGAGCCCGAAACGCCGCTCGAGTACCTCGCGCACCCGCGACGAAGAAAGCGACTTCAACGCCGCCGAAACCGCTTCACGGGGATGAGTGGGAAGGGTGATTTTCTTCATACTGCAAAACGCGGGAGAAAAACTTTTTAATACTTTCGCTTCGCGTCCCAAAAGTACCAGGTGGCCAGGAGCGGACTTGCGATGAAAATCGATGAATAGGTGCCGGCGACAATGCCGATGATGAGAGTGAGGCTAAAAACCTGCGTACTTTCGCCTCCGAAAAGGTATACCGCGGCAAGGGCCAGGACCACCGTAAGGGAGGTATTGATGGAGCGGGTAAATGTCTCATTCACGCTCTGGTTGATGACCTCCGGGAAGGCATCCTCCCGAGCCCCCTCCCGCTTCAGGTTCTCCCGGACTCGATCGAAGACCACAATGGTATCGTGCACAGAAAAGCCAAGAATTGTCAAGATAGCGGTCACGAACAGGGTATCCACCTCGAACCCCGCGATCCTGCCCGCGACGGCGAAGAACCCGGTGGGAATGAAGACGTCGTGGAGCAGGGCGACGACGGTGATGATGCCGTATTTCCACGAGGCAACGGGCGCCGAGACCTTGCGGAAGGCAAACGCAATATAGGAAACGATGAGCATGATGACGAGTCCGACGGCGAAGAGCGAACGCTGGCGGAGCTCCCGGCCGATGGTCGGGCCGACGGTGTCGAAACGGCGTTCGGCGAGCGCCGCAGTTTCGCCGGCGCCGCCCGCCGCCAAACTCCGCAAGCCAGCGAGGACTTCCTGATGCTTCGTCTCATCAATATGGGCGAAGCGGAGCAGGAGTCCGCGCTCTCCGGTCGGCTGAACCACGACTGCACCCAGGTCAAGCGAATCGAGCGCCCCCCGAACCGCGTCCACAGTCGGGCGGCTCGCCGCATACTCGACTTCGAGAAGCGAACCGCCCGTGAAATCAATGCCGAAGCGGAGCCCGCCGAGCGCGAGCGCAACCATGCTCGCGAGGAAGAGTGCCCCGGAGAACGCATAGAAAATCTTGCGATGGCCGACGATGTTCATGGCTTTCCTACGAATGACGAATTCCCCGAATGACGAATGACAACGGTCGTATGCTGCGCTCTGCGCCATATCCGTCATTCGCCAAGATTCGTAATGCGCAGGTCATTGACGGCTGAATCCGGAGAGAAAGAGCCACGGATGCCGCTCGACCGCGCGCGAGCGGAGCGCGATAAGGAACGTCCGCGAAATCGAGATGGCGGAGAGCATGCTCACGAGAACGCCAATGCCAAGCGTCAGCGCGAATCCCCGGACGATGCTCGTCCCGAGCCAGTAGAGAATGCCAGCGGTGATCAAACTCGATACGTTCGAGTCGCGAATGGAAGTCCACGCGCGGTCGAACCCCTCCACGATGGCCTGCCCCAGGACCTTGCCGCGGCGGAGCTCCTCCTTCATGCGCTCGAAAATCAAGATGTTCGCATCCACCGCCATGCCGACCGAGAGCACGAACCCGGCGATGCCGGCAGCGGTGAGGGTTACGGGAATGAGTTTGAAGAGCGAGAGAATGATTCCGACATAGATGGAAAGCGCCACAACGGCAATGAGGCCGGGAAGACGGTACCAGAACACCATGAACAATGCCACCGCGAGGAACCCGATGACCGCCGCGTTGAGGGAGCGCGCGAGAGATTCGGCGCCGAGCGACGCTTCCACCGTCTGCTGGTTGACGAGGGTAATCGGGACCGGCAGGGCACCGGAATTCAGCCGCCGGACAAGCTCGCGCGCCTCGGGAATGGTGAACTGGCCGGTGATCTGGGCGCGGCCTCCGGAAATCTTTTCCCGAACCATCGGAGCCGAGAGCGGCGCGCCGTCGAGATAAATGCCGATGGGCTTCCCGATATGCTTTTCGGTGAGCGCTTCGAAGAGTTTGTCCCCCTCGTCGTTGAACGCGATACCGATGATGGGGGCGTTGGTCGTCGGATCGAACTGCAGTTCCGCCCGCTTGAGATACCGGCCATTGAGTTCGGTGGATGTGAAATACGGATCCTCGAGCGGGATATTGTTGTTCTGCTGTGCCGCTTCCAGGATGCGCTGGGTGTCCGCCTCGCCGCGCGGCTCTTTGAATTCGAGGAACGGCGTCTCGCCGATGAGGCGGATCGCCTCGCGGATATCGCGCACGCCGGCAAGCTCTACGATGAGGCGGTATTCGCCCCCCGCCTGTTCCACCTGCACCACGGGCTCGGTAACGCCGAACAGGTTCACCCGGCGTTCAATGACGTCGCGGAGTCCCTCCATCGCCTCGCTCTTCGAGACCGCCGCGAAGGTACTGAAATCGGCCCGGTAGAGAAGATGCGTGCCGCCCTCAAGGTCTAATCCGAGACGATACGGCCTGGAAAAAAACGCCGCCCCGGGGATGCTGCCGAGCGCCGGGACGATGCCGAGCGCCGCGAAAAAACCGGCGAGGATGCCGACGAGGAGGATGACGATCACGGAAACACGGATGCGGGCGAGGTTTGACTGCATCGGGATCAAACAAAAAATCTTCGTAGAAACGCGCGCATACTCGATGCGGGAACGCCGAAACCGATTCGGCTCCCCCATTCCGGAAACGGCGAGGAAGCCGAAACGCTGGCAAGCGTTCGTCATTCCCGCCGCGGGTGCACATTCGAAATTTCAGCGCTGGACATACTATACGGGGAAAACCATTCCCGCGCAACTCGCTCCTGGGAAAAATAATGGGGGGGGTGGGCAAAGGGCCTCCAGCGCCGACGATCACGATCTCCTAGGTCGCCTCCCAACCGTCGATGGCGTCGCGCACGGCCCTCCGGTAATCGCAGAAGTCGCACGCGGGCCCAACGGGCGGGAATATATCGCCGAGAAGGCATTGGTTCATGTTGTGAATGGCCTCCTCGACCCATGCGTCGTCCCCCGTATAGGGGATGATCCTGATATCGAATTCGAGGCGCGCGTCGAACGCTTCGCGGTCGGTCATGCCGTTCGCATACACGAAATACCCCGTGCGGGAAACGCGGAACCCGTTCCTCCGGAAGAGCCACTGGTAAACCTCCATCTGCCGCTTGTAGCCGATCTGCCAATCCGCATCGAGCGACACTTCGCTCGTCTTGGAGGTCGCTTTATAGTCCACGATGATGAGCTCGCCCAGAGGATCCACCCAGACGTCGTCCACGCCTCCGGTGATGAGGAGGTTCGTCTGCTCGTGGAGGTACGTAATGCCGGCGGTCCGCGCCTCGCGCCACTTCGCCATGTCCGGATGGTCGAACGGCACCGCGTCAACGCCGTAGTGCTCCATGAGCGGATGCCGGGTGTTGGCGGCGCGGTGGATGTCGAACTCCTTCTTCAAGAGCTTGTCCACCGCGTTGTTGAGGTTGAACGGATACCCGGGCGGCTGCGATACCCCGAGCCGCAAGTCCATATAGAAGCAGCGGGGACAATTCATGAAAAGCTCGATCTTCGAGCGGCTGATGCGGAACGGCTCCCCATGGCCCTTGGTGAAAAGATTGCGGCTGCGTTTTGCGTTGTAGAACGCCGACATATACCCAGACACTATACCCGGTGATGGAAGCCGGGGCAACTCTCTGCATCCGAACGCCACGCCTTGACGCTCCGGCAGAGGGCCGTAGAGTGTGAGACATGGCGCGAACCATCATCTTGAAACTCGGCGGGAGCGTCATCACGAACAAACACGGGGATACACCGGCAGTCGAAACAGCGCGCGTTCGCGCCATCGCGCGCGTCCTGGGGAACTTCCGGCGAAAAAACCCGAATACGAGGATCGTCCTCCTCCACGGCGGGGGTTCGTTCGGCCACCCGCTCGCGCACCGCTATCGCATCGCGGGCGCGAGAATCATCCCGGCGAGCTGGCGCGGAATAGCGGCGACGACCAACGCGATGCGAGAACTCACCACGCGCCTCGCGGGGATTTTTCTGGGAAGAGGCGTCCCGGTCGTGCCGCTCCAGACCCTCGGCATGGTCGCGCTCGCGCGCGGCCGCGTGGCGTTCCGGAACGCCGGACTCATCAAGACCATCCTCGCCACCGGCGGCATCCCGCTCCTCGGGGGCGACATCGCCATTGCTGACGGGATACGCTCGGCAATCGTTTCCGCGGACACGCTCGCCGCAGCATTCGCCGCAGTCATCCCGGGCGCATCCGTCTTTTTCGCAACGGACATAACCGGCGTTTTTTCGCACTTCCCGCCCGCGCGCGGCGCGCGCCCCATCCCTTTCCTGAATCAAAAGATGATTCGCACCATGCTGTCAGGAAAAAAAACGAGCCCATCGCGGCACGACGTGACCGGCGGCATGATGGGGAAACTCCGCGCGGTCGAATATCTCCACGGGCACCGCATCCTCATATTCGACGGCCGGGATCCCCGCTTTCTCGCGCGGGCGCTCCGCGGCGGCTTCCCCGGAACGGTAATCCGACTCTGAATCCGAATAAGGAAACGCGCGGACGCTCTCAGCGCCCGCGCGAACGATTCGCGGTGATACTACGCCTTGAATAAGAACTGATCCGCCAGGGGCGCAACCGCGCGGCACGTTTTTCGAACGGAGCCGCGCCGCCCGTGCTTGAAGTCCAGAAGCATTTCCCAGGCGCCCCTCCGGAGCCAGAGCATGGTCGCCTGTTCGGGCATGAGCCAGCAGTGGCCGCTGACGCCATCGGTGAAGTCGTCGGGAGACGGCAAAAAGAAGCTATCCGTACTCCCGATGTAAAGTTTCACCAGGGCATCAGACACGACCTCGTAACTCCTGAATGAGAGCGGCTCAATGGCAACAGCCACTCCCGGGATCTCCTCGACCAAAAGCCGCCGAAGAGTCGCGGCATCGGACTCGCCCTCGCGACTCGTCTCCATAGGCACGGACCACTGCTCCGCTATCTTGCCGTGCTTTGGGTTCGTCTCACACTCTTGAAGCATGAGAACCTCGCCACTTTTGTTCACGACGATGAGCGCCACCCCGGTGATGTTCGGAGCCATCGGATCACCTCCGTTCCGGTTGATTGGACTGCACGGTGCCCTCGGCACTCCGCATCCTATCCTATCGCGAAAATTTTTCAACCCGAACGCCGACGAGCCGTATCTTCTTCCGGCCCGGATTCTCCCGGGCGTCGAGGAACGGGAGCAACAGCCGCAACGCCTCGCCGTCAAGGGCGGTGCGCGTGCCGAGAGCGGCGCGCGAGGTATGAGAGCGCGTCGTAGTTGTGAAATCCGCGAACCGAACCGTGAGCACGACCGTCCGGAACGTGCGGAAGCCGTTCTGGGAGAACCGCTCGAATACGCATGCGATGAGGGCGCGGACCCGTTCGAGGATGAATCCGGGGTCGAGCGTATCCTCCGCGAACGTCTCCTGCTCGCCAATGGACTTCGTTTCTCGCTCGCCCGACACCGGCTCATCGGAATTGCCGCGGCTATACTCCGAAAGTGTCGTACCCCACGCACCGAACATGCGAACGAGTTCGCCGCGGGTCATTCTCTGGATGTCCCCGATAATTGCTACGCCGCATGCGCGGAGCGCGGTTTCGGTTTTCGGACCGATACCGGGCAGCGCGCGTATCGGCAGGGGGGCAAGGAACGCCTCGACCTCCGCGGGATGTACCAGGGTGAGACCGTCCGGCTTCCGGAACTCGGAGGCCATTTTCGCGATGAGCTTATTCGGGCCGACGCCTGCAGAGCAGGTGAGACCTTCGGCTTCGAAGACATCTTTTTTCAACGTCCGAGCGACTTCTTCGGCTTTCCCGAATGAACCAAGCGATGAAACATCGAGATAGGCCTCGTCGACGCTTGCCTGTTCGAATGCATCGGCGTATCGTTCGAGAATTTCCATGATGCGCTCCGAAACCTCGGCGTAGAGTTCGTCGTTGCCGGTAAGAAAAATCGTTTCGGGTTCGCCATTCCGGCGCGCCTCCTCGGCGCGGCGCCACGCTTCGGTGATCGGCATGGCGGAACGAATGCCGTAGCGACGAGCGGCGTAGTTCGATGTCGCCACGACGCCACGCCCCCTCCCCTCTTTCGGGTCGGCGCCGACGACCAAGGGCTTGCCGCGGAACTGCGGATTATACCGCTCCTCCACCGCGGCAAAAAAAGCATCCATATCAACATGGATGACGATGCGCATCGTGAGGGAAGTATACCACCGCGCCCGGTTTGCTTCTTTCCGCGTCATCCGGTGGTTATGCCCTTCCGTCCCCCCTACGACCCGTGACATCTCTTCTCTCGTGCTGATGCTCTTCGATACTCACCGAAACGATTCAACGCTTCCGTGAAGCAAAACTGGCTGGAAGGAGGCAACTTCATGTGCCCATCTTTGCTCATGCGGGTCGGGATGAGGATACATGAGGTAAATCTTTTTTCCGAGGTAGTATGCCAACCCCATTTCCATCAATGACGATGTTCCGATATAACCGCTCACGCCGTTTTTAGGAAGGTTGAGGAAAATCACGGCTTCGTTGCTGGCAAGAATATCAAAACATTTTTTCATAATGGTATTTTCAATCAGATGCTCGCGATCCTTGTCGAGCTCGTCAATAAACCCGGGTTTTTCTACATGCAATTCGGTATCGCAGGGAACCGAAACATCGTGCCCGAAACTTTTCAGCTGACTTTGAAGCTCGATCATTTCTTCGGCAAAACTCATGCTGCCGCAAATCATGATCCTCATATGGTTTCGCAAGTTTATTTCCCCGCCATCAACCGCCGATGCCCCCCTCTGCAGAGGCATATCCTCCGTGTCCCCCCTCGACTCCACTCGGGACAGGCAAAGCGCAATGTTTAAAGGGGATGTTTGCGGAGCACTACTTCTTTAAGCGCGCAGCGAGCGCGAATTGCGAAAAATATCGCTCAAGATCCGCGAGTGATGTTTTATATTCGTCATCGCCTAAAAAGGCGCTCGCGAGCAATTCCCGTGAACGGCTGATCTCCTTGAGCCGCCCGTGCCAACGCTTGTCTCGCATGGTTAGGTCCAGAAGTTCGAGGGCTCGCACGAACGCCCCTTCCGAAGAGACGCGGTCTTGCATTTTCCAGCGGGCCGCTCGTCCGACTTCGCTTGCAACATTGCCCAATTGTTCAAACAAAGAAAACTCTTGCCACCTGCCTGCGGAAAGTCCTTGATGCGGTGAGGCCATACTCACTGAGGAACACGTTCTGTGACAACTTCTCGAATGCTCTCACGTGTTTTCGGGTCCTCAACGCCGCGCGAGGTATTTCCCTGCGATGGACGCAGATTCACCATGGAATCGAATTCAATAAAATCTTCTCCCCCTTTCTCTGGATATAAATTGATACCCCAAAGATCCTCTTGCTCTGACCCTCGTTCAATCAAAAGGGCCTCTTCATCGGCGTGAAGTTCTCCCCCAATTGCCATTATGCCGCGCTCAATATCGACAACCGCCTTCACGAAGTTTCCGAACTGTTGTTTGGCAATATCGGTAAGCTCCTGCCGAGATATTTTTCCATCAATCACCGCAATAGCCATACCGTCATAATACCCGTTATCTCCCCGCCATCAAGCACAGAGCTCCCCGGTATTCTTGAGGCCGCAAAGTTTACATTTCTTGCCTACCCTTTATGGCTTTGTTATCTTACTGTCTAGCTGCGTGAGGACCGGCCGCCCTCCCGCTGCCCTACGAGGGCGAAGCTAGGCTGCCGTCAGACCTGGTGAACTGACTGGGTAACATACTTCAGAGTCCCTGCCCTGTACAACTCCAGGAGAGTTCGGACGGCCCTTTTTATTTATCTGCCGTGGCACTTCTTATATTTCTTCCCTGACCCGCAGGGGCAGGGTTCGTTGCGGCCCGGCTCGTGCTTTTTCGGGGCTGGGTTATACACCGGCGCCAAACCGCCGCCGGCGTTCCCCTGCGCCTTGCCCTCAAGTTCGTCCTTAGGCGATTGGAACGTGATACCCCGCGTCTCGGATGGAGCTGCGACGCGGAGAATGTTCTCGGGATGCGCGCCGCTTGCCGGGAACACCTTGAATACCGTATCCACGATCTGGACGCGGATGGCGACCTGCAACTCCCGGAACAACCGAACGCCTTCGTGCTTGTATTCGACCAGCGGATCGCGCTGGCCGTAGGCGCGGAGGCGCACCGAGTCGCGCAAATGCTCCATCTGGTCGAGGTGATCCATCCAGAGCATATCAATGGACTGAAGCATCACGGCTTTCATCGCATCGGCGACCAGCGCATCCCCCCGTTTCGCGCGTTCCTCGGCAAGGATCGCATGGAGCGTCTCGGCGACATAGCGAACAATCTCCTCGCGCTTTTCCCCCGCACCCGTCCCCTGGCCCGCGATCCGAGCAAGCTCCCCGCGCACGGTTGCCGGAACTTCGGCGATCGCGCGGAGCGATTCGGCAATCTCCTCAAGGTTCCACGCGTCCGCATCATCGGCGGCCGCATGGAACGAAACAATGCGCAGGGCTTCCTCGCGGAACATCGCTTCGGTTTTTGCGAGGAGCGCTGTCGGGTCTTCTTCGGCGCTCGTGAGAACCTCACGGCGGAGACGGTAGACATACTCGCGCTGCTTCGTCATGACGTCATCGAACTCGAGGATGTGCTTGCGGGCGTCGAAGTGGAATCCTTCGATTTTTTCCTGCGCCGATTCGATGGATTTGGTAACGAGCCGATGCTCGATGGGCTGGTCCTCGGCAATGCCGAATGTTTCCATCAAGGACTTGATGCGGTCCGAGCCGAAGATGCGCATGAGGTCGTCCTCGAGCGAGAGGAAGAATTGCGAAGAACCGGGATCCCCCTGGCGCCCGGCGCGGCCGCGCAACTGGTTGTCGGTGCGCCGCGCTTCGTGCCGCTCGGTGCCGATGACGTGCAACCCTCCGACAGCGCACACCGCCTCGGCCTCGCGGGGATCCGGCGGCGTTCCCCCGAGGATGATATCCACTCCCCGGCCCG
>Ga0209542_10009446_pt1 | contig 17880 bp, 22 predicted proteins | sample RifCSPhighO2_01_FD_184028 | JGI IMG/M metagenome (GOLD analysis project Ga0209542, IMG submission 184028) | Soil microbial communities from Rifle, Colorado - Rifle CSP2_plank highO2_0.1 (SPAdes) (version 2) | ecosystem: Environmental > Terrestrial > Deep subsurface > Rock core/Sediment ...
AATCAGTTTTGCTTCACGCGACCGCATTCCTCCGATTGCGCAAATCAATTACTTGCAATGGCAAATCTTCAACCAAATTAACCGAATGAACCCAAATTTTTCTTTCCCCAAAATTAAAATATGGTTCGAGCCGATGTTTTTCTCCGGATTCTTTTGCGGTTTCCAGCGGTGCGGCTCCGCAGTTATTGTAACATAATTTCTTAAGTGCCGCGGGTGGGAGTCGAACCCACACCCCTTTCGGGAGTCGATTTTAAGTCGACCGCGTATCCCAGTTCCGCCACCGCGGCAAGTCAGATTTTTGATCTTTGATATTTAATTTTTAATTTTGCTAAAAGGCCACGGCGGGATTTGCACCCGCGAATAGGAGTTTTGCAGACTCCAGTGTTAGCTACTTCACCACGTGGCCATTAGATAAAGCCGATTTTGCTTTTTACTTGGATAAACATTCTAATATTCTTGAGAATATTAGAATGTTTATTTTACGGACCGAACCCGCTTGCTAATAGGCAAGCCTTGCGAATGAATATAAATATATTGCACTACTATTCTACGTTTTTCAACCGCTCGCCCGCCAGCAATTTTTCGATCCTGTCCGCCCGTTTTTGCTCGACATCCAAGACAAACTTGATGCGCGGCACCGGACGCATGCGGAGCTTGCGATTGAGTGCCTTCTGGATGCCACCGATGCGTTTCGTAAGCGTTTCTAACGCCGCGGTTTCGTTCGTGTGCGGCATCACGCAAAAATACACATCCGCATAGTGCAGGTCGGACGATGTAATCACGCGCGTGACAGTCAAAAGAGATCTATCTGGAAGATCAATATCTCGGTCAATTATCTTGCCGAGCTCCCCGCGAATCAGATCGTTGACTTGTTCGATTCTTCGCGCCATGTGCTAGCGAGTAAAAAATATTGAATTCACCCTATCTCCACTATGCACATCGGGTGAAAAATATGTGCCGTCCTCTGTATGCTTAAAAACTGCAGCAATCTGGTTCCCCCGTTTATAGAAATCTAGCCCGCTATCCGAAAAGAATTCCTTAACACGAAATCCTATTCGGGGTACCTCCGCCACCTCTTCACTGCCTACAAAAAGAATTTTCTCGGCGATCTGCTGTACCACACTCCACAACCCTTCCTGCAAATTTGCTGTTTTTAATCTCAGCGACATACCGGATGGAGTCATATAATAGATTGAATCTTCTGCGGGATTAAATGGCTCTAACGGAACGTTATCAGACGGACCTCCAGCGCTTTCGGTGGAGAATTTATTCTTCCACAGAGCCATTCGATCTAAGGCCTCGGTTAGCTCAGTAAACTTTTGGTAACGTTTTTCTGCTAATAACTCTATTCCGGCAGCCTCAAGAAACTCAGCTAAAAACCCCTTAACTTCTACTATTTGCTTGTGCTCCTCCTGAGGGATCAGATGAAATTCTTTAGGTAATCCGCGCAGAGACTCTTCGAACGCCTGCTTCTTCGCCCGAAGCTCGGCAAGCACTTTTTCCGATCTCATTAGATCCTGCCCAGCTCCTTCCATAACTAAAATGATCGTTCAATTCTCTCTTCTTTATAAAACTCAAGCACATCACCTTCGGCGATCATGATGTCAGCTTCCACCGAAAGGCCACACTCGTTCCCCTCCGCGACTTCTTTAGTCTGCTGCAGACGAATCTGCAAGTTATAAACTTTACCCTTTCCCTGCACAACATCCTTTCGCACTACACGTAAAAGCGCACCGGTCTCTGCTAATCCCTCGGTTACACGACCGCCGATAATCTGCTTCGATTTTTCCTGTTTGAAAAACTTGAGCACTTTTAACTTCCCCAACGCCACCTCACGAATTTCCGCGGGAATCAGATGCCGCACCGCTTCCTTAAACTGATCAAGAAGCTCATAAATAACATCAGCCGTAATCACAGTCACCTGATTTTTGGAAGCAATGTCACTCAAATGCCCGGGGAATTTTACCTTAAAACCGAGAATCGCGACGTTGGTTGAAGACATAGCGAGCTGAAGATCGGATTCGTTAATATCTCCCACCTCGCTACGAATCAGGCGGATGCCTATGTCTTCCAACTGCATCTTCGAAAGCACTTCCTCAATGGCCTCGCGCGATCCTGAAACATCGGCCTTCAAAATCACGTTGATATAAATCCGGCCTTGGACAGCCACCGCGGTTTCAGCTACGGCTTTTTTCAATTGAGTGTTTGCAAATTCTTCCGTGGCCATCTTTGTCGGGAAGGCATAAGCTGTACTCCCCACGTGCGGCACTTCGGCAAATCCGGCGACTCGCACAGGATCGGAAGGTCCCGCGGCTTGGATAACACCACCCTTAAAATCCTCTAAGATTTTTACCGAGTTAACCACGCCGTCAATCGCCAGAAAATCCCCACGCCCAATTTTTCCGTTTCGAATTAAGAGCGTCGCCGTCGCTCCGCGCCGTGGATCGCGGTGCGATTCGATCACTACAGCTTCTCCAGGGAGCGCTGGATCAACTTCGAGCTCCTCCATTTCCGCGACGAGCTCGAGTGTTTCCAATAGCGAATCAACTCCCTCGCCGGTTTTTGCGGAAAGCTCAACAGACGGAATTTTCCCACCCCATGATTCAACTTGCACTTCGCTTTCGGAAAGCTCTTTTTTGACGCGCTCGACGTCCTTTCCTGGCCGGTCAATTTTATTTATCGCGACCACAAATGGAATTTCAGATGCTTTCAAAATTTGTATGGCTTCTTTGGTTTGCGGCTTAACGCCCTCGTCCGCCGCCACAACCAAAACACCGATGTCCGCCACTTTAGCCCCACGCGAACGCATTTTGGTAAATGCTTCGTGACCCGGCGTGTCTATAAAAGTCAGACGCTTGCCTTTAAATTCAAGCGTGTAAGCCCCGATATGCTGGGTAATCCCGCCGGATTCATTGTCCGCCACACGGCTTTTCCGGACATAATCCAAAAGCGAAGTTTTCCCATGGTCAACATGGCCCATCACAACAATGATCGGGGGGCGCGTCGCATTCTTTATCTTCACTTTTTTCTCGGCAGTTTTCACCATAATTTCTCCGTACTAAAATTTTCAATTTCTAATTTTCAGTCAATGACACAATTCCTCAATTTTCAAATATTTTACGCATCGAATCGTTGAAGATTCATTGAAAATTGTAAATTGATAATTGAAAACTAACTTTTTTGTATCGCTCTCTCTAATACTTCCTTCTCCTCTTCGCTTAATGCTTGCTTCGGAGAGCCGTGATCAATTGCTTTGGCATAAATTCTTGTTCCCTCTCGGTTATAAAGCGAGGAGATCACGATGCCGTTGTTTTCGTGATCCAAAAGCGCAAGCGCAAAGCTCTGGTCGCCGCCGGTGTCGGAAAACGGATTAAATCTTATGAATCCAATCTTTTGGAAACTCATGCTGCCAATTTTTTCAAGCACCTCGGCACGCGATCGCAAAGAGACAATATCCCGCTCAGCTATTTCTGTGCGATGCAAGATTTGGGTCAGTAACTCCGCATGAGTTTCTGGGACGCCGCCTGAAAACAATTTGAAAAATCGCCTGCGAAGATCAAAAACGAAATAGCTCGAAACAACAAGCAGAAGAGCCAGAACGCCGATCCCGATTAATATCGTTTGCTGATTCATATACATAGCGAATTTTAAGCCGCCAGAAAGCGGAGGGTGCAGGATTCGAACCTGCGAGGGGATTGCTCCCCAACCGCATTTCGAGTGCGGCGCCTTAGACCACTCGAGCCAACCCTCCGCTTTCTGGCGGACGACCGCACCATAAACAAAACAATCTCAAACCTACCATTAATGCAGGCCTTTTTCAATTTATTCCATTTGCTCAAGTCAAGATATGGGCGAGGAGACTAAAATTCACCGCATCCCACAGAGCAGATTAAGCCCTGTGGTCTCGTCATAAGCCCGATCCATCAGGCTGTCGAGAACCGTGAGATGCAATTCGCAGGAGCCGGATACTTGAATCGAAAAAACATGCCCGCCGAAGGCGGAAAAATCGCGCTTGCCGAAAACTCCGTGCATATGAACAACGTAGTTTCCATCCATCATGGCGACGTTGCCGGTTAAGGAAAGAATCTCCACATCGTAATTGGTGCGGCGCCGTTCATATTCCTTTGTCTCAAGGTTATAAAAACCGAACTCAAGCGACTCGGCGGCGCCGAGGCCGGTAAAGTGCCCCGCCCGGATATTTTTGGACGCCAAAAACTCACGGAGTGACGCCAGCACTTCCTCTCCGCGGGACCAGATAATAACATAAGTATTTGTGCCAATATGAGCTATCTGCATAAGTAAATAATTACCCAATGGGCCGATTTAGGCAACTTTACCCAGTTAGAACGGCGCCGATTCCTACTCGCCTAACTCACACTTCGGCGAAGCGGGTCGGCGGTAGATATAGATCTAGAGATGTAGGTCTAGCCAATAACATCGTTGTACTAATAGTAAGCTATAGCGGGTTACCCCATTTAATTCTGTTGGTGAAATCCGTTGCAAGCGTATGTATATGGAAATAGAAAGTGCGATGTTCCCATAAACTGGGCGCGAAGCCAAGTCTGGCTTGGTGAAGCGCCTGTCCTCGCGGGGTTTAAAGCGAGGAGCTTAATCTACACCAAAAATGCTCCCATATGGGAGCATTTTTGGAATTTATGCAAAACGACCTTTTCTTTTTTAACACTTTGCGCATCCGTAAAGTTTCGCCGTGAAGTCTTAGCGAGAAGTTTTTACGGGCACAAGACCAGCCCCAACGGCCTGGCGCATCATCAAGCGGTGGAAAATCCGCCTAGTATCGCGCAGGATCAGAAAACCCAGTAGAACCGTGGCCCCGATTAGCACCCGAGAGATAAATTCGGTCTTGGAAAACGCGGTTGCCGCGTACTGGAAAAAGGAGCTAATGCTTGTAGCCGAACCGGCCGCATTAGTACTCACAAAACGCACCGACACGTACTCATGTACCCCCACAAGAATAAGACCGAGCACCCCAAGCTGAATTGCAAGTGACGGAGCAACTTGCTTAAAAAACCAATAGAAATACACCCGGCGCATAATACGGGTTTTAAGCATAAAATCCTGATTTTGCGAGATTGCGTTAGGCATAAAAAGATAGTGAATAATGAATTTACCCCGCTTCAGAGAACCGCGCCGTTCTCGGCCCTCTCTTTATTCGAACCACTCCCGCGACCCAGAAGTTTCTTCATGGCTTTGCGCGCCCGATACAGCCTCATTTTGATCGCGGCCACCGTGTTATTTTCTTCAGCCGCGATCGTCTCATAAGCCTTGTCTTCAATATAATGTTTCAACAAGACCCGTGCTAAATCCGGCGGCAGAACTTCAAGGCTGCGCTCAACAAGAATCTTGATCTCAATCTCTTCACCCATTGAAGAGTCATCCGCAACACCCATAGCCAAGATTGCTTCGCCGTCGCTCTCTTGGCGTAAACTCTGCTTTTTTAACCGCTGGTAATGCGTAAAAGAAGTGTTTAAAACGACTTTGTAGGCCCAGCTTTTGAATTCAACATTCTCCTGCTTGACGAACCGATGCGCGTTTTTATAAATGCGGAGAAACGCCTCCTGCACAATATCCTCGGCGTCCTCCCTACGATGCACCACGCGCATGGCGGCGCGCAAAAAAGCGCTCTGGTATCGATCAACTAAGATACCAAAGAGTTGAGGATTCTCCCGCGAAGACGCCAAAAGAACCTCGTCTTTCAACCCCCGTTCAGGCTCTGAATTTGAGTTGTCGTCGAGGTTCATTGGTTTAATAGGTACGTCTGTCTGGTCCAAAGACATGTGCCAATACTCCTTATAGGCGTTGCTTTCAACGTTCTCTGTTTACTACAACCCGCCCCGCACGTCAAAGGTCTCGCGGGGGGTCAGCGCGGGGGCCGCGAAGAATTGTGCCATCCCCTTCTCCGGACCGGCCGCGCAGAGTTTTGCTTCCAAAATACAAAGCCGCAAAGAAAATAACCGCAAGCGCCTGATTAACCCAGAAAAACCCTCCGGCCCTAATCTCGTAAAGACCCATACGAAGATAAATGTCGATTGCGTAGTATTCAAAAACAAACACTGCTACGGCCGCAATCAGTATATTAACAACCTGCACCCAGCGATGACGCGGACTTGTTAGCCCCGCGAAGATCCCCAAGAACACAATAATGATTAGAGACACAAAAACCGACACCGGAAGAAAGTCAGTAAAAAATGGCTCGGTTACAAGCATCACCACACCACCCAAAACAAAAAGTTTGCGCACAGTATCACCGTAGTAGTGCGGGGGATGCGCTGCCGAAGTTGGTTCTTCGTAATACATACCTGACCCCATCTTACTACATTTACCAAATACGCGCTCGGCTCACGCGAAACATACAAAATCCGCCGCAAACCAAACCGGAGCTGTTCGGCATAAACGCGAGACCTAAACAACTATTAGCCAAACAGCCGCCGATAACGTGGGAACCTCGAACAAATCGGCAAGTTACTGCACCAATTTTCAAGCCCCCAAACCCTCCCCGCCCTAATCGCTGCGAAAAAGAGAAGCACTAACGCATAGATGATGTGCTCGTCAACGATGTAAGCATGCGCGTTCGGATAAGGAAACTGCAGAATTGGCAAATAATAAAGCATCATCAGAGCCGCTCCTAACATACTGCTGAAACGCACAAAAACTCCCAAAATCAGAGAAACGCCAAGTAGGGTCAGACCCCACTCGTTAATAATATTGATCGCCGGCAGGATGCTCGGCTGTAAAAACCAATTGAATAATTCCGGAAAAGTTTTAGCGCCAGTCAGATAGCTAGCGGCTGACCACGTCGGGTCAATCAATTTCGTGTATCCGGCATAAAACATCATCCAGCCCATTGAAACTCGCAATATGAATAATGCGAATTTTGAAAATCCTAACATACACAAAGCCTACAGTTAAGAATATTAGTCTTACCTAAGTCGAACATAACACGCGCAGAACCCAAAACCAAGAAGATTTATCCCCTAGGCCCCGCGCGATTGGCGCCGCAACCAAAGCCCACCGATAAATAAAATGGTGCTGTCTAGAGCCGAGAACATGCAGTATAAGCAGATCGCGCGCAAAACAAAAAGTTGAATATAGACAAGACCAAGCGAAATCAGAAATGCCGCGCCAGTTAAAATGGCAAAAATCGCCACCAAACGTTTCTCTTCGGGTTTATGTAAAATGGCAAGCAATAGCCCCAGAACAATAGCGTAGAAAATTGCGCCGATAAGCGCTATCGGGATACCGCCAATCTCCGCGTATTTACTTGCCGTAACAACATCACACCCTTTAAGTAAAGAGCAGGGCGGCGTAACGCCTTGCAAAAACTTGACCGCCAAATAAAGCGCATTGAGAAAACCGGCGATGGCAACCGCAATCAGAAATCCTATAAGAACCCGCGGGCTATTTCTATCCAGCGTGGGCGCTGGGACAACTTCTGGAGTCATTGTGATAAAGCGTTTTCAATCGCTTGCTTGAATGCGGGATAACCTGGAGGATTCGCCAAAGCCTTTCCGTTCAAGAAAAATGTCGGAGTTGAATTGACCCCCGCCGTAGTACCGGACCGAGCATCACTTTCGATTTTTTGCATGATCGCGGGATCATTTAAGTCTTTTTGGAACTGCGAAAGATCAAGATTCATGGCGGCGGCGTAACCGCGGAGGCGATTTTCGGGATTGGCTTCTGAAGACCATTCATCCTGCTTTTCATAAAGCATGTCACTCATCTCCCAGAATTTACCCTGACGTCCCGCCGCTTCTGCTGCTGCCGCCGCGGCTTTGGCATTGCGGTGCTGGGGAAGCGGAAAATGGCGATAAGCCATTTCTATTCGATCGCCGAACTCGTTCATGAGTTGATTAACCAATGGCTGATATGCCCGGCAGGCTGGGCATTGAAAATCCCCATATTCCACCAAAACTACTTGGGGCGTTGTTGTGCCACGCCGCCAATCGCCAGCCGAAATCGCCGTAACCGTCCCGTCGCTAGGTGGCACATTCGGCCGCGTGGTTCTCGCCAAATACACAACCCCCCCACCCAAAATAACAACCAGCGCGATAACTCCAAAAATAAATTTGTTCATACCAGGTAGTAGAAATTCGACAATAAAATTTACTTAAATGAAATATTTTATTTCTTCGTACGCTCTTGCTGGTGATATATTCTTCGACCCATTAAATAGCTCCAGCAGTCGAATTTTCACTACCTGGCATAACACATTACTGAATTAATCCCGAGTAGCTGGATAAAAACTGCGGGACAATAAGCATCATACCAATCAATGGTAAGACAATCACCGCTACAGAAATAATCAGCGTCCACATAAACGCCCGCCGCGTCTTTTCAACCGATGCGTATATCTTCTCGAGTAATTCTTTTTGCTCGGCCAACTGTTTTTGGGTTTCGTCCATACCCGCCTAAATTTTTACACTTCTTAAATAATTCTGCATGGCCTTTTGGATATACTGCCGCCCGCCTGCGCGGACAGGGCAGGCATGACCACCCAGTATACCTAATCTATAGTGCAAAATTTTTAGCTCCCAGGCAAATGGGTTCAAGACGAATCCTAGCTTTAGCGTGAAAACGCGATAATAATCTTGGCCAGCGACACCTTACACTACACTTTTCCGCGGCCGCGGAAAAGTGTAGTGTTGTCATTAGGCAGAAATTGTGCCGCTTCATGCGCTTTTTAACAGCGGTGATCCTCTGTGCAGAAAATCCTCCTGCCGCCCGTTGGCGAGCCTCGCATCGGCTGGATGCCTCGCGCTCTAGCGCCTGGAGGGCTTTACTTGGCAACGGGAAAAAGAGAAAATTAACATCACCAAATTAAAGGTCGTTTCAATAATATAGTGTAACAACACCATTATGGCAGAACAAACATTGTACGAAAAACTAAAAGCAAAATGTCCTTGCGGGAATTCAGACAAATCCTACGTCGAGCACTGCGGGCGAGAGGAGATGTGCCCCTGCGGATCCGGCAAAAAAGCGATTGATTGCTGTTTTGCCAGCCCTGAAACCCACGAAACGAAATAGGGCAACAGACAAACTGTCACGTTCTAAAAAACTACCCCGTCTAAACGAGGTAGTTTTTCATTAAAAAATCCGATACTCATTCCACCGACCGTCTCCCACTACCTCTCCTTCCCACGCCGCCCGAGCGGTTAGATTTCGTAAGGGTTCTCTCGGCAGTAAGTTCGCACTTTTTCCAAAATTGACCACAAAAAAAACATCCTTACATACTTGAGTATGTAAGGATGTTTTTTTGTGGACCTACGGGGAGTCGGACCCCGACCTGATCCATGCCATGGATCCGTAATACCGTTTTACTATAGGCCCTGAAACGTAAATGCCAAATGACAAAATCCAAATATCAAATGCGACTATAACCGATTTCGACAAAATAAAAAAGCCTGCCTTTCACTCGTAACGGAGCGAATCAACCCCGTAGCAGAACGTGAGCGTTCGCGACGTGGCAGGTCGGATTCGGCTTCATAATTTCTAAGATTATTCATACCGTAATGAATCAATGGGATTAGCAATGGCGGCTTTTCGCGCCGGATAGATGCCGAAAACCAAACCGGTCAGCGTGGATACCCCGAAAGCTAAAAGAATGGCCGATGCTGGCAATGCGAACACCCAGCCGCCCGATAAGACTTGGGAGAGCACGAAATACGCGAGAACCGTCAGCCCCGACCCAAAAATAATTCCAATCACCCCGCCGATTGATGTTACTAAAATAGCTTCCAATAAAAACTGCTGCATGATGTCGAAATTCGAAGCGCCAACCGCTTTGCGAAGCCCAATCTCGCGCGTGCGCTCAACAACCGAGACAAGCATAATGTTCATGATGCCGATACCGCCGACAATCAAAGAAATTGAAGCAATGGCCGTTAGAAAAATCGTCATGATCGAGGTGATGCTCCCCAGAAGCTCCAGGGCATCTTCTTGGGTACGAATTGTAAAATCGTCCTTATCGGGATTGGTAACACGATGATTCTGACGCAGAACCGAAGTCATGCGCGCTTTAGTAAATTCGATATCGTAAGCATCACTGGCTTGCACCGTGATTGAGTTAAAATAAGTAATCCCTAAAAGTTGTTTTTGGGCAACCGTAATCGGAATCAACAATAAATTATCTTGATCCACGCCGAAGGGGCCTAAGCCCTTGCTATCTAGAACGCCGATGATGCGAAAGGTATTGTCTTTGACGCGAATAATTTTGCCAATCGGATCCAACGTCCCAAATAATGTTTTGGCAATCTCCGGACCTAGAACCACAACGTGATTCAGCGAATCCACGTCTTGATCAGTAAAAGCGTTGCCCCGCGCCAGCGTGAAGTTGCGAATGGTAAAAAAATCCGCGGTTGTGCCATCATAAAGCACAGTCTTGTCATTATTTTCGTAAACCACTTTTGCTTGTCCGCGCACTTCAGGGGCGGCGCGCGCGATACTTGGCTCGCGTTCTAAGGCATTAAGATCGGTTTGCACCAAAGTCTTGATTACAATCCCCTGCGCGGCGGCCGGCGGCGAAAAGCGCGACCCGCCCGAGCCGCCCGGGATGATAAAAATTAAATTCGAGCCGATGCCCTGCACTTGATTCAAGATTAAATCCTGCGCCGAAGTTCCAATGGACATTAAAAGAATCACCGAGGTAATACCGATGACAATCCCAAGCATTGTTAAAGCCGAGCGGGTTTTGGCGTGGCGCAATCCGCGAGAAGCCGTTTTTAGAGAATCGGAGAACTTCATAATAGTTCAAAATCAAAAATCAAAATTTTAATTCATAGTCCCATCCTGGTTTCCACGACTTTGTTCTCCTCCAATCTTCCGCGAATGCTCTTACCCATGTTTTACCGTTAAGTAAAACATCCAACGCAAGTTGTGGCGCTTTGTGTGCGACCATAGCCACACTTTTTCCACCGTAATTCTGTTTCAGAAATCCAAGGAACTCACCAACTCGCGCCTTAACATCTTCGTAACTTTCGCCTTCGGGGAATCTTTCCGTTATCATTTTTTCTTGCATCGGCTCAACAACACTTGACGGCTGCCCATTATATTTTCCGTAGTTGCATTCGCGCAGGCGCGCATCCGATATGATCGGCGCTACTCCCTCAAAAGTTAGGTTTGCCGAATCAATGGCTCGTCTTAAATCGGAACAAAACACCACATCAAATTTTTTGTCCTTAATTTTATCTTTTAGATCCACAGACTGCTTCTCTCCTAATTCCGAAAGTCCACCATCAGACCAACCAGATGAAACTTCTTTCTCATTATCTGTAGTTGTGCCGTGTACGAAATAAGTAATTTTTATGGACATATTTTTAAATTTTCCATTGTCATTTTGCATTTTGATATTTGAATTTTGCATTTATTTCATCAGCTCTCCTCTATTATGCTTATGGACTTTTTCCATCGGCCCATCAAACTCGACACTGCCGTCTTTCAAGCGAATCAGGCGATCGGCGTATTCCGCGGTATAAGTTTCGTGCGTTACCAAAACAATCGTCCGTCCGGTACTGTGTAAACTTTCCAGAATTTCCATGACTTGCGCGCCAGACTTCGAATCAAGATTGCCCGTCGGCTCATCGGCAAAAATTACTGAAGGCTCATTAACCAAAGCCCGGGCGATCGCGACTCTTTGTTTTTGCCCGCCCGAAAGACGCCCCGCTTCAACCCAAAATTTTTCGCCAAGACCCACTGCTTCTACTGCTTTTTCAACTCGGGATTGTCTTTCGGCAACCGAAACTGTCGAATAAAGAAGGGGCAATTCTACATTTTCATATACGGAAGAGCGCGCAAGCAAATTAAAGGCTTGAAACACAAAACCCATTTCTTGATTTCTGATTCGAGCAAGTTCCGAATCAGTAAGTTCGTTGATGCCCCTGCCGAGAAACGTGTAAGTTCCGGCCGTAGGACGGTCAAGAAAACTCAAAATATGCAGAAGCGTTGACTTCCCCGAACCGGACGGCCCCATCAGCGCCACAAACTCCCCCTTTTTAATCTCAAATCCAACTCCGGTGAGAGCCTCGGTCACCGTCTCGTCAACTACGTAATCCTTTTTTAGATCTTTTACTGCAATCATTGTTCCTCATCCCCCCTTTCTCCTTATCTCTTGTCTCTATCCGCTACTTTAATCCCGCGTTCACAACCTCATCTCCCTCTTTTACTCCGGAAATAATTTCAACGTAACCATCGGAGCTGCGGATACCTGTACGCACCGGAAAATCCTTTGGCGCGCCGTTAACCAGTTCGCGGACAAAAATCCCGTTATCGGTTTCCACGATACCGTACTGCGGCAAAGTCAAAACGTTGGTCTTCTTAAGTGTCTCAATTTCTAAGTTAGCGGTTGAGCCGGTTTTCACCCGGAGGTCGCCCGCTTTGAAACCAATTTTTACTTTATAATTTGTAACACCGTCCACCACGGTTTCGGCCGGATCGATATGCGTTACCACTCCCGAGAACTCTTCACCCGGCAGAGCGTCAAGTGTAATCTTTACTGAATCACCGGCGGTGATTTTAGAAATATCCACTTCGGGAACATTGGCTTCTATTTCAACTCCGCCCGATGAAATTAAGACAACCGCAACCGTGTTAGTCCTCGCGATTTCTCCAATTTCATAATTGATACTTGTAACAACCCCGACAACCGGAGCATAAAGCCCCTTATCGCTGCGCTCTTTTCCAAGAAGCGCAAGATCCGCCTCGGCGGTTTTCACGCCGGCCTCCAAGACCGCAAGATCCACCAACCTCGGCGGCTCTTGTTCTAGGGACAGGGCGTCTTTAGCCGATTGAATACTCGCTACCGCATCCGCCAAAGATTTTAAAGATGTATCAAGCTCACTGCGGGCGGTAGCAATATCAGCCGCGTATGTGTTTACTGTGGCTTGAGAGATAATTGGCGAGGATACGCGCCGCAAAAGATTGGATGAGGCCACAAGAACTGTCCTCACGGAATCCAGCATGCTTGGGGTACGCATAAAAGTTTGGTCAATCGCGTCCGAATTCTCTGGGAAATCAACCGCGCTCGCATCACGCAGACGGTGCGCTTCCTTTATATTCGCGTCGGCAGTCGTAAGAGCATTCTCCACCTCGGAGGTTGTGGAATCGAGCGCCAACATAAAATCAGAACGAACTTTATTAACTTGCGGCAGGAAAACGTCCGCCCGCAAAGTCGAAAGCGCCTTGTCCGCCTTAGTGAGAGCCGCATCAAGCGCGGTCAATCCGTTCAAATACGCGGCAACAACGATATTTTCGGCTTGATGAACCGCCTCGTCCGTAGCTCCGGCTTTCAATTGATCGAGTTTCGCCTGACTGCCCGCAAGCGCCGCTTCGGATCGCTTGATTTGTATATCCAAATCGCGCGTATCCAACTGCATTAACATTCGCCCAGCTGCAACTTTATCTCCAACTCCAACCGGACGCGCCACAACTTTGCCGCTCGAGAGAAATTCAAGATTAATGGTTGAAGCCGCCTTGACTGAACCAGTAACGCTTACGGTTTGCACAACATCGCGCCGCTCAACTTTTAAGAGATGGCTATTAGTCGCAGACTTTCGTGTTGTCAAAATGACAATGCCACCGCCAACAATGATTACAGTAAGAATTATCCAAGTGCGCAGTTGCAAAAGTTTAAAGATTTTTTTCATGATTTTTTGCTTTTACTTTTGCTTATCATTTGCTGAAAAACTTTCATATGTCCGGATAATTCCGAAACAACGCCCTTCAACTCATCCAGTTTCATGACCATCAAAAACCTCCTATGTACACCAGAAACCAGCAGTTCCTCGCCGTCTTTTAACTTAAAATCGCGCCGCGCTTTGATGGGGATCACGACCTGCCCGCGTGCGCCCAATGTAGTCGAGCCGTAGAATACCGGCTTAGGGCCGATAGGTAACTTTTTTATTTTAGTCATAAGTTTGAAGTATGCCGGGTAGTAGAAATTCGACATGTGTTTCGTCGAACGAAACACAATTGCGGAAGCAGTCGAATTTTCACTACCCGGTATGAAAAGTATGAATTGCCTAATCCAAGATACGCTGGCGCTCGCTTTATGTCAAATGAATGAAAGCGCCCCGCCACGTCGAACGTGGCGGGGCTCGAACTAGAAATCGGTACTTCCGACTCTCGCAAGGGACACCACTATCCCCCGCTCCGCTCCGCTGATCTGGAGCAATTGAAACACGACCTTCGACGTGTCATCAGGCCTAAGCGACTCGCGGTAGGCCTTGTGCCAGTGGTCAAAATTCTGCGGCACGGCGCGCGCGAAGAACTCCTCGAGCTCCGCCGCAGAACCAATGTGTGAAAACTGTAGCGCCTCGCCCTCCTTGAGAGTTCTTGGCGCGATGAACGAGTGGCGGGAAACAACAGCATCCTGCCCATACTTGCAAAAAGCGGCGAGGAGCACCGGATATGCAAAGCGCCCGATGCAAACGCGCATCTTCCAGGCATCCACGTTCGCATTGAACACAGCGCTTCCGTCGTTCAGCAAGACGTGCGCCACTCCAGAGAATGAGAGACGTGAAATCGCCTTGACCACTTGCTTGTATGACTCGTCCAGCGGCTGGCCGCGCCAAAACTCTAGATCATCTTGGGTAGACGCACTGATCCGTCGCGTCATGGGGCTTCCCCTTTCTTTTCTTTAAGTGCGATGATGATTAGAACACACGCCGCAATGACAGCAATGACACCGCCACAAAAAAATTATATGTATGATTGTAAAGATCTACCAGCGCCCCCAGCAAGAATTGAACTCACATCTTTCCCTTAGGACGGGACTGCTCTATCCGTTGAGCTATGGGGGCTTATACTAAATTCCAAATGACAAAATCCAAATTACAAATCAACGTCTGAAATCCCAATAGCAAAAAGTTTTGAATTTTGATCTTTGGATTTTATTTGATATTTGAACTTTGATATTTGAGTTCGTCTTACCTATTCCCTATACCCTATTCATTATATACTGTCCATATGACCCACGAAGAGCACACCATACAAGCAATCACGAAAGCCCTGCCGGCGGTGGTCTCGATTTTAATCGGCAAAGATGAAGCGACAGTGGAAAAAGACATCCCCAAAGAAATTTGGGACGAAATTGCTAAAGAAACAAAAAGTGAACCAGACCCGCCGACGCACGAAGAAATCATCGGCCACATGCCGCATGTGGGCGCGGGTAAAATCCAAGTCGGCAACGGATCGGGTTTTATTGTCTCGGCCGATGGGCATATCCTGACCAATAAACACGTCGTTACCGATGCCGCGGCCGATTACACAATTATTACCACCGCCAACGATCGCTACACCGCCAAAGTCCTTGCGCGCGACCCTCTAAATGACGTGGCCATTCTTAAAATAGAAGCGGACAATCTGCCGACTGTCGAATTAGGGGATTCTAACAGCGCGCGACTGGGACAGTCGGTGATAGCCCTTGGCAATGCCCTCGGCGAATTCGCCAACAGCGCCTCGGCCGGAATTATTTCGGGTCTTGCGCGATTTTTGTCAGCTATTTCTGATGATGCCAAGCATAGTGAAACTCTGCGCGGGCTGATTCAAACCGATGCCGCTATTAATCCAGGAAATTCCGGCGGTCCCTTGATAAATCTTGACGGAGAAGTTATCGGAATTAATGCCGCAGTTGTATCCGGCGCGGAAAATATTGGATTTGCTATCCCGATCAATCGCGCTAAAAAGGATTTAGAAGATGTCCGCGAATTCGGCCGCGTGCGCTGGCCGTTTTTAGGAGTTCGTTACATGCCAATTGACGCGGGAACAAAAAAACATTTCAAATTGCCGATAGATCATGGACTCTTGATCAAAGGCGAAAAAATTCCCGATTATCCCGCCGTTCTTACGCAAAGTCCCGCCGACAAAGCCGGCATTCGCGAAAATGATATTCTACTCGAGATCAACGGAGAAGCAATCAGCGCGGAACACAGCCTCGAAGACGCGCTGGAAAAATCCGAGATCGGTCAGACACTCAAGCTAAAAATTCTCCGCGCGGGAGTTGAACAGGAAATTCAAGTAACATTAGAAGAGAGAAAGTGAACCCCATTAGAGAATTATGTTCTCTAACGATCAAAGATGGTGACCTGAACAGCCATCTCTAAGGAACGATTGATACCGCTCTGAGCCAGCGACTTTCTCTAACGGGGTGAAATACGAAAAAGCCAAGCACCGGTTCAGTAACACGCGTGCTACGATTAAATTAAATGATATTAAATAACGCACACATCATTCGCCAATTCGCGCGAATTGGCGAATGATAGATTTAATCTATTCGTTTATCAATCTATCCGTTTATATGGGCGAATATAATGAATACACCAAATCATGGGTTGGGGAGGAATTGTTTGGCGCCAGACAAAAACGTGCTGCCAAGATTTTTCAGATTTTAGAAAAGCACAATCCCCACTCGAAAACTGCCCTGCATTTCCAAACCCCAATGCAGCTTTTGGCGGCCGTAATTCTTTCCGCGCAATCAACGGATAAGAAAGTAAACGAGATTACCGACAAGCATCTTTTCAAAAAATACAAAACCCCGAAAGATTTTGCGAGGGCCCAACCGAAAACTTTTGAAAAAGAAATTTCGCAGATCGGGCTCTTTCGGTCTAAAGCAAAAAATATTATCGCCTCGGCAAAAATGATCTCGCGCAAATTCGGCGGCAAACTTCCCAAAACCATGGAAGAAATGATTACACTCCGCGGCGTGGCGCGCAAAACCGCAAATATCGTTTTATGGAACGCTTATGGCATCATTTCCGGCATTGCTATTGATACCCATGCCCGCCGTCTCGCCCAACGGCTGGGACTCACCGAAAACGACGACCCTAGTAAAATTGAAAAAGACTTAATGGCACTCGTGCCAAACAAAAAACTTTGGCCCCAAGTCAATACCCTCCTAGTTGATCTCGGCCGCTCAACCTGCATCGCCCAAAATCCGCGCTGCAGAAAGTGCCCGCTAAAAGCAGTCTGCCCCTCATCCAGGGTCTAAATCATGTCCGGTACTTGCCAGTTCCAAGGAGCGTTCGTAGAGAACGCGAAAAGGCTTCTCTCGGGGATTTAAATAGGCTTCTGCCAAAGATTCGCGCAAGCGCAGTAAAGAAACCCGCTTGCCACGCCAACGATTATCCGCGACCGTTAGATCAATTAATTCCAAAGCTCGTTCGCTTGATCGGCGCGCTTCTTCATCATCACCGAGCTCTTGCCACCGCTGCCCGCGCATTAACTCCGTACCGATCATTAAGACCTGTTTGGACGCGGAGAAAGTCGCCCAGCGTTCACCAGATAATGTTCTATGCCAAAGAGTCATAGAATCAATTTCTCGATTATAGCCTTGACCTTGACACAAACTTCCGGATCTTGAATACGCATTTCTGTATTGCCTTGCGCCGGACGAATATTTATCAACGACGTGTAGTCAATTCGATTCTCTATCGATTTTTGAGGGTACACATTCGCGCCCCAAAGATTTTTCTGCTCCGACCCGTTATCCAATAACAGCGCCTCTCCATCGGCGTGAAGTTCGCCGCCAAGAGCCAAAACACCACGCTCAATGTCGATAACCACCTTCACCATGCTACCAAATATTTCCAAAGATGAAGTCAGTAAGTTAGACGCAACGCGCTCGCGTATAATAACGGGAAAATTTACTGACGCATTCATATACCACGCATTATACTGCTTCGCATAAACAGAGCCAAACAAGTTATTTTGCCATTATCTTTTTACCTCATTACCCATTATCATTTTTGCCACGCGCACCATTCATCCCCGCCGCGTCTGACGCGGCGGGGCATTCGGAGGAGAGAGTAAAGAGAAACGAATTAAAAAGCAGTAAGGATATCGTTCCCACACTTCATGCGGTGTTTTTTATAC
>Ga0209542_10009447_pt1 | contig 17880 bp, 17 predicted proteins | sample RifCSPhighO2_01_FD_184028 | JGI IMG/M metagenome (GOLD analysis project Ga0209542, IMG submission 184028) | Soil microbial communities from Rifle, Colorado - Rifle CSP2_plank highO2_0.1 (SPAdes) (version 2) | ecosystem: Environmental > Terrestrial > Deep subsurface > Rock core/Sediment ...
CCAAGTTATTTTGTTCCATAGTATCTCTAATTTACACTAATTTGGCCACCAATTTCACCAATCTTATTCGTGATATTTGTGACCATATTTGTGTTGATTTGTGATTATTTTGTAATTAGCAACACTCTTCCATTTTTTCCTCAAGCTTCTTAACATCGCCGGACTCGTGTGCCTTGTGCACCGGTAGCTTGAAGAATACCAGCCACAAAACGATAAGCGCGACCACAAGCACATCAAAGAGTGGCGCCCGGAGCGTAAGCAGCGCGTAAGCCGCCAAAAATCCGGTGGAGATAAAAAGCGACTTCCACAAAAGCGACGACTTCCCGGCGGGCATTTTTCCAGCTGATAGGCAATACCCACGACGGAACCGCCCATGAGCATCGCCGGTATGGTCAAGTTTACCGCATAACCAAAAAAATTTGCACCCAGAAGCCAAAGCCATGTAGCGCTCACGCCCACGCAAATCGGACAAACGTAAACCGGAGAAAACTTGTCAGCGAGCCAAACGGCAAGAGTCACAAAAAATATTGAGGCAACCGTTATCAACATTAATTCCATGGATTTTAAAACAGATAGATTAAGACGCCCAATATAATCATAGCAATTCCCCCGCCGTAACGCATGGACGACCTTTCTTCACGCTGCCATGACTGAACTTTCCCCAAGAGCGCCTTGTCGCTCGCAATTGCGAGAATCACAACCAGGGGCAAAACAAACATCAGATTGTAGAGCACCAAGTATCCGAGGCCAGTGAGGTACGTAGAGCTGTCATGCAAGAGCCCCAGGACCGCGAGGTACGGTCCGCCGGTGCATGGAAATTCGCATATGCCAACCAGCACGCCCAGCATAAATACCGCGGGCACCGACCCCCTTTCCATAAGCTCCGCCATTTTGCGGTGCGCCGCGTGCGGAATTCTTAATTTAACCGGAAAGGAGGGAAAAAACTCGTTTATCAGATTAATGGCTCCCATGACGATCAAAAGCGCCGCTCCAACTTTTGCCATAAAATGCGGCGTGCTGAAAAGGTGAAGCGTTTGGAGAAGTCCGAGGCCTATGGAAATGTAAGCCACGAAAATCCCCAAAATGTAGACGCCACCTATGCGGAATATCGCGCTCCGCAATTTGCCGATACTCAAAAGAAAGGCGATGGTCAGAAGCAGTATGGAGAAAGCGCAGGGATTTATGCTGTCTATTAAAGACGTGATGAGGACGAGTGGCAGAAGCCACTTCCCGCCGTCAGATAGGTTCCATATAAACAAGGATGAGCCGGCGCTTTTTTGAAGCAGAAGCGCTCCGCCGAATATGATTACGGCTACTACCGCAAGTATGGCGACTTTCCTGAATTTTGGTTTTTCGCCAGAATTGTTTTCTTCCATGTTTTTACGGTGTTACAACCGCCTTAAATTGCAATTGGAGCGATTTATCGCCTTGCTCCACAAAAACCACCCTGTCTATCGGACCAACTCCGGCAGGACCGTGAGCCGCCGGGTCAAAAACAGCCTCCACTTCGGCTTCTTCGCCAGGATTTATCGTCTCGCTAATCACGGGTATTGCCCCCAAGCCATGTCCAGGCATGCCAAAAGGTCCGAGTTTTTTTCCACCGTGGTTAAGAGAGGCTATGGTGCACATGCAAGAAGTGTACAATTTGGTAATCGTAACAGGAGCGCCGCTTTCGTTCTTCAGTTTGAACACATGGCTTACTTTTCCGGCCGCCATGGATACAGTGCCGAAATCAAAAGAATCTTCGGCTGCCACGAGACTGCCGCCACTCCCGCCACCGGTTGCTGTCGCTGTCGTGCCCCCGCCCGAACCGGATCTTGAATACAAGACGAGAGCGCCGAAAAAGACCACTATCACCGCTACCCATATAACTAAGTTTTTGTTTTTCATGTTTAGTCTTACGAAAGTACGAAATGGTACGAATGTACGAAAGCGGATTTATTTTATCTTTTTTCGTATTTTAGTATTTTTTCGTAGTTTCGTATGTTAATTGATTAACTAAAATAATCCCTCATCGGGATTCGGAGCACCCAAACCCAGCGTTAAAAACGCAAGTGGGTGCTTAACCAGAAAAAGTGGGGCTCGCTTCGTGAAGCGCGGTCCAGGCCGTGAGGCGCGTTAAAACAGGAGGACGTAAAAAATCTTCAAAACGGTTAACTGTCCGCGAGGATATGGGTGGCAGACTAGTTGAAAGAATGCCCGTCGCGATTCCAAAAGTCACAAGTATCAAGGCCAATGCGATAAGGAACGGCGAGCCGAAAGTCGCGGAAGTAAAACTTCTCAAGGCATCCAGGTGGAAGGAAACGTAAGCCAGCGCAGTTTCACCTTCTGGGCAAGCTCCGCCCTGTGCCGTCGCAGCCGCGCAATCGGTGTGATTGCCGTGCGCCATCATTGTCATAAATCCAAAAACCGCCAGACTCGCGAAGCCGGTTAAAACAACGATTGCCAATATTGAAAGTGAAGTTTTTCTCATACCAAACATTGAAGTTAATTATAACCCATACCGTCAGATAGTCAAAGAAGCGCTTCTTTTGCCACTTCAAACAACAGCCCCCTTTCCTTATAAGCATTGTGGAATTGAGGATCCCAGACTAGTTCCGCTAGTGAATCACTTACGGAGAAAATCGCTCCAACGTCTACTTTTCTGAACTGACCAACCGCAAAAAGAGCGGCGGCCTCCATTTCAACCGTCGCCACTCCTTCTTTTTGATAACGCCGCGCTTCGGCAACCGTTTCCCTATATGGAGCGTCTATAGTCCAACTCGTTCCTATAACATACTTTTTCTTGGTTTTTTTGAGAGCCGCCCCTATTTTATTAACTATCCGGGAAGAAGCATAAGAATACTTTGATGGTTTCAGATAATGGAACGACGTCCCTTCATCTCTAATTGCTTTGTCGCAAACTACAATATCTCCAATTTTAATATGTTTTTGCAACGTGCCGGCAGAACCAATTGAAATAAACCTCCTAACGCCTATAGCGATTAATTCTTCCATTACTGTTGCCGCCACAGGCGCGCCGATTCCAAAATTCGCGATTAGGCCAATTTTATTTTTTGTGCCGCCAACTATATAAAAGTCCCCGCCAAAACGCGCAGTTGTTTTCTTGGTATGAGGATGGCTCTCAATAACATATCCCAATAAGCGGCTGTCGTAACAGAAAATAACGCCCTTCGGTACAGGGCCTTTGTAACCCCTTCCCTGTTTTTTCTCGTATTCTATAAATTCCCGCGGAGAAATCATTGAATCCCACAAATGCTTATTTTTGAAATTGGGAAATGACATAAATAAAGAAGTTTGACATTATTAAATCATTCTATCACAAATCCCACGATTTTGTTCATACGGCAACCCTGCCTACCGGCCAGGCATGTCCGCAATTTCAGCCCCGACGTTACGTCGGGGCTGTTCTGTGATACCGGTAGAAAATTCCAGCCGAGCAATTTGACGCTGGAGCAAAACAACATCCGGTGCTGATAAAACAAAACCGAGGGACTACACCTTCCCCCTCATTATCTTCTCTCTAATCTTCTCCACATAACCATTGAAATAATAAAGATTGTGAAAAGTCAGAAACTTTAGAGCCGTAATTTCGCCGGCGCGCAGGAGATGCGCGATATAATTGCGGCGGTAATTAAGGCAGACGCGGCAGTCGCAGCGCGGGTCAAGCGGCTTTGGGTCGCTTAAAAACTTTTTATTCCGCAAATCCAGCTGGCCGGAGGAAGTAAAAGCGAACCCCCTTCGTCCGTAATGCGTGGGCACGATACAGTCAAAAGTGTCCATCCCACGCTTCACGATATTTTCCATGTCGTTCAAGTAGCCAATACCCAAAAGGTGGCGCGGCTTTCTTTCGTCCAAATGAGGGGTTACCCATTTCAAAACACCGAACGTTTTATCCTCCCCATAATCGCCGCCAATCCCAAAACCGTCAAAATCCAGGCCATTTATAAACTTTGCCGATTCTTCCCTTAATTTCCTGAAATTTGACCCCTGCACAATGCCGAAAAGACTTTGATTGGTTCTCTTGGCTTTTATACAGACCTCCGCCCACTTGTGAGTTCGGCCGACGGCACTCGCCACATATTTTTCGTCGTGAAGTGGTGATGTGGGCTCGTCAAAAGCGAACATAATGTCCGCGCCCAGTTTTTCCTGTATCGCGATGGATTCTTTGGGTCCTATAAATAACTTCACGCCATCAACCGGCGAACGGAAATAAACGCCGTCATTGGTTATTTTTATATTCCGCGGCTGGGATGCTTGTACGGAATTATGGCTTTTTCTCTTTTCCTTCAAAATTTTCCCCACCCCATAATCCCGCCCGAATCCAAGACTAAAAATCTGAAAACCGGCGGAGTCGGTCATTATAGGCCGTTGCCAGTTCATAAATTTATGAAGTCCGCCTGCGGCCGCCACGAATTTCTCGCTTGGTTTTATATGAAGATGAAAAGTGTTGGAAATTAAAATCTGGCTCCCGGTTTCCAAAACTTCACTGCTTTCCAATGTTTTCACAACCGCCTGTGTGGCGACCGGAACAAACGCCGGTGTCTCTACCTCGCCATGAGAAGTTTTTAACACTCCCAGCCGCGCCCCGCTTTTTTTGGATTTTTTAATAACTCTGAATTCCATCCCGTTAGAGATAGGAAGCGCGGCGCTTCCGTAATTTACCGGCGCGACTATAGATCATTTTGTTATTGAAAATTCGTAATAACGGCTGCTATATATGCTTGGTTGTCTCTAGCGGGATTCCATTATCTGCGCTTTGTCATTTTAATCAGATAGCGCAACTTTTATATCCGGCGGCCAATCTTATGTTTGACGATCGTCAAACATAAGTATAACCGATCGACGTAAATATATGGACAATATATCCTAAGAATAGTTTTTTCAACTGGAATTTTAGGGTGGAGCAATGCGCCTAGCGATTATATTTTTTATACTTTTTTCGTGACAACAATGAGATAATCTTTAAAATCAATATAATTGCCTTTCCGGTATTTTTTAATATTCGCCAAGAACCTTTTGCTCTCAAGATCGCCAGGATAGGAATCTGTCCCGTGTATAAAGCGGTAGAGCGTTTTAAGATCAAACAGCTTATCCGTAGTCAAAACATCGCCGACGTACATCCTCATCTTGAATTTTTTAACTGCTACCGAAAGGCTCTTTCTTCTATAAAATCCAACAATATATTGCGCGTAATTGAACGCGGGATAGACTTGCTTGAGCGAAATCTTATAGTGATCACTCTCCTTGGGAAGAGTCAAAATCATCAACAGCCCGCCCGGCTTCAGAAAAGTCAACAATTTGTTTAACTGCGAATCGTAATCTTTTTTGTTCAGGGCCCAGTAATAATTGGTGTGGGAAGTAAAAACAATATTGTATTGTTTTTTGGGCTTAAAAGTCGTGAGGGCAACAGGATAAACATCGCCGATTTTATGCCCCGGCGTGAGGAACGCTTCCGCTGTAGTTAGCGCGCCCTCGTTTGGTTCAAGCAGGTCACAGACATAGTTTTTCCGAATCCGCTCCAAAACTTGTTTTGTTGTGTGACCCTCGCCGCAACCAATATCCAAGATATGGATTTTCTTCTTATTTTTCTGATATTTGGATATTTCTTTAGCTATCACAAAAACAATATTGTACCAATCCTCCGTAAGCGCGCGGATATAAATGTTTTCGTAAACATCAGAAAACTCTTTTTCGCTCCAAAAATGCCACTTGGTCATCGCGATAGTTATAACGCTTCCTAAATTTTTATTTTTAAATTTTATCACTCGTATCCCAGCGCCTCAATCGGATCTTTAAGAGACGCTTGCCTCGCCGGATACAGCCCAAAGATAAGACCCACCGCGGCCGAGACCAAGAGCCCCACAAGCGCCGCCATAAACGGAAAAGTAAAATTCCAGTTCAACCCGACTACCTTGCTTAGCACGAGGGCTATAGCAAAGGAAAGTGAAGCGCCCAAAGTGATGCCGACCACCCCGCCCGCAGCAGTCAAAAGCACCGCCTCAACCATAAACTGCGACAGGATATCTTTAGGAGTCGCGCCCAGAGCTTTTCTCAAGCCGATTTCCCGCGTCCTTTCCGTAACCGAAACCAGCATTATATTCATAATACCGATGCCGCCCACGAGAAGAGCGATGGCGGCGACCGATACCAAAAACAAGGTCAGGACGTCCGTTATCGTGCTGATACTGGCTACCAAATCGGCTTGCGTCTGCACGTTAAAGTCGTCCTTGTCCGGGTCAGTAATGTTGTGATTATTGCGAAGAGTTGTTTGTATGTCACGAACGGTCTGCGGAATCAAGGCTTCGGTCTGGGCTTCAACTATTATACGGTGGAAATATTTGATTCCGAAAATATATTGCTGGGCAGTTGTGTACGGAATCATCGCCATTTCGTCAAAATTAAAAAACGAGACCTGGCCTTTCTTCGGCAAAATTCCGATTACTCTGAAATTACGGTTTTTTATTTTTATTTTTTCCCCTAAAGCGTTAGAAGCCCCGAATAGTTCCTCTTTAACCGTCGCGCCAAGAACAACGACGTCGGCCACGCCCCTCACGTCATCATCGGAAATAAATACGCCTTCGCTTGGGACAATATTCAAGACGCTTTGCATACCGGCCGTACCTCCAAAAATAGTCAATCTGTAACTATTATTATCGTAGGTCGCGTTATCTCCACCAAAAACAATGGGCATTACCTTGTCCGCCCCGGGAACGTTTTCCTTTCTCTGAAGCGCTTCCAAGTCTCTGTTTTTAAGAGAATCCGTAAATATCTGCGCGACGTCGGAAAAGCCCTTCGGCTGACGCCCCGGCAATATGGCGATTGTTTTGGAACCCATGCCCTGAATCTGGTTCAGAATCAAATTCTGCGCCCCCTGGCCGAGAGACGTAATCAGAATAATGGCGGCGATGCCGATAACAATTCCAAGAATGGTCAAGGCCGATCGCGACCTGTTTCTTTCAAGCCCCGTAAACGCTGTTTTTAAAGTGTATCTAAATAACATATTATTACTTTAGGAAATCATCGTCGGCTTTATGGCGGTGCGCCACCTTTGTATCGCTCTCAATTTTACCGTCGTAAAGGCGCACTATCCGCTGGGCGTGTTCGGCCGTGTAAGTTTCATGGGTAATCAAAATAACGGTGCACCCCTTCTCTTCGGCCAGGCGCTGAATGATGCCCATCACTACTTTGCCTGATTTTGAATCCAGATTTCCGGTGGGTTCGTCGGCGAATATCACCATAGGGTTCACAACCAAAGCCCTCGCGATGGCTACGCGTTGTTTTTCTCCTCCGGAAAGCTGTGACGATTCGTGGCTCATCCTATTGCCTAAACCCACGGATTTTATCGCCCGCCGCGCCATTTCGTCCCACCGCCCTTCTTCCACGCCGGAGTATAATAGCGGCAATTTTACGTTATCCAAAACCGTAGTCCTGGGAAGAAGATTAAACGCCTGAAAAATAAATCCCATTTTCTCGTTACGCACCTTAGCGATTTCGCCTGGCCCGTAGTCATTGATTGTTTTCCCTTCAAATCTGTACTCCCCGCCAGTGGGCCTATCCAAAAACCCCAAGATGTGAAGAAGTGTGGACTTGCCGGAGCCGGACGCGCCCATTATAGCGACAAATTCGCCTTTGTTAATAGAAAGAGAAACGCCGTTTACAGCGGGCGTTTCCACTCCCTCGTTAACGTAAATTTTTTCGAGATTTTTTACTTCGATTAATGCCATCTCTAATTTGCACTAATTTGAACACAAATATCACTAATACTATTTGTGATATTTGTGCCCATATTTGTGATTATTCGCGATTACTGCGGCACCGCTATCTTATCGCCTTCATTCACTCCGGAGACGATCTCGGTATTGCCGTCGGAACCGCGGAGGCCAACCTGCACCGAAACCTCTTTTGAGGATCTCCCTTCCCATAGCAATATGTATTTATTGCCGTCTTCTTTCATCACAATCACTCTTTGCGGAATCGCTATAACGTTTTCGCGCCTGTCGGCTAAAATATCAACATTCGCCGTCATTCCTGATTTTAAGCGTTCGTCATCGTTCACAAAAAGAATGGTAGTTTTGTAATTAGCCACGCCTTCTATCACCGTCTCGGCTGGATCAATTATCGCAACCTTCGCCGCGAATACAACGTCACTTCCGTAAGCATCAAGAGTGACGTTCGCGCTATTGCCCACTTTCAACTTCGCTATATCCGCTTCAGGTACATAGGCATCTATCTCCATAGCGCTGCCCGAAATAACGGAAACAACGGTAACATTGGCCGCGGCAATTTGCCCGATTTTGGCATCCTGCTTGGCTACGGTACCATCTATGGGCGACTTCAAAATAGTTCTATCAAGCTGAACGCGATAGTTATCGGCATCGGCACGCGCTTTGTATAGCTGCGCCTCCTGCACGGCGAGATCAGCCGGGGTCGCGCCGGCTAAATCAAAATCAAGCTGCTTTTGGGCAACATCTAAACTGGCCTTGGCGCTTTTAAGACTGCTTATGGCGCCGTAAACGCTTGAACGCGCCCCGGAAATATCTGCCTTATAACCTTCGATCTGGGTCTGCGTCATAGAGCTGCCCGAAGATAGGTCGTTAAGCATCAAAGCTATCTTATCCAAAAACAATTTAATGAATTGAGTATTGGCATCAGCCACGCCGCTTAAGATCCCCGCGTTTTGCGGAGTGAGTTGGCTCACAGACGACGCCCAGTTCACAAACATGTTCTCTATTAGAAGCCGATCCCTGTTTATATCTATTTTTAACTGGGTACTCCCGGTGAAAATATTAATCTGCGGATCGAGCCTCGGAGCGTAAAATAACTTGTCCGATTTATTCATAATGGCGTCATAGCTTTTGGCGTAAGCATCCTGTATAGAAATCGCTAATGCGGTTTGGGCGTTATCCAATCTCGCTTGGTCTATTTGTAACTGTTCAGGTCTCATACCTGCCTTGAGTTCGGAAAGTTTGGCCACTTGGGAGGCGACATTGGCCTCCGCCTGATTAATCTGCGCCATGAGGTCGCTGTTTTCAAGTTCGGCAACAGTTTCACCGGCCAAAACTTTATCTCCGACCCGTACATTAACTTTCTTCACGGTTCCGCTTTTTTCAAAAGCCAAATCAACGCTTTCGGCCGGCTTAACGTTTCCCGTGATAGAGACTTCCTGCGTGACGTTTGTCCGCGCGGCCACAACAATGCTGGGAGCGACATTGCCGCTTTGAAAATAATAACGGCCGAAAAACACTATGAGCATCGCGATAATAATCGAGACAATCCAGTGTTGTTTTATATATTTAAAAACTTTGCCAAGGTACAATCCCATAAGTTTATTGTAACATTTTTGACAACCACACCGGTTAAGAATCCCCGCAAACGGTGCTTAATTGGCGCACACAGAAACGTTCGCGTTACTTAACGCGCGTGTTTGCTATTGCTCTTTCCCGCAACGCGCGGGATATAATTACACCGAAAATCATAAAGACAAACGGAATCAAATACCAGAAAAACATAAACGCCCAAACCGAAATCTTGCCATATTGAGCGGAGGCCGTATAAGCGGATAAAGAATTCGCGTTACCGATTCCGCCAGCCGGCAAAATATCGTTTTCCGGGAACCTGTCGGCTTGCGCCGCGAGCTGAACTTCGCTCGCTTTTATATACCCGATAGCCCGGCAAGCCGCGTCACTCGCGCTTGCCGTTAAAGCCTCCACGGAAGCCGTTTTTGAACCGGCATTGGCAATGTTGGTAGCGGCCACGACGGAAGCGGCCGGTTTTTTTGGCGTTGGCGTAACCTTGGCCACAGGCACGTATGCCGTTACTTGATCTAGAATATTAACATAGCACGTTCCCCTCGCAACGCGTCCATAATAATCGGCAACGCCAATATTAATTGTCTTTTGCCCAATGTCCGCAAACGCCGCAGTCAATGACTGCGCGGTGCCGTAAACGTCTCCGCTCCAGCTGTAAGTGTATGGAGAAGTGCCGCCATACTGACCAGCCGAAAAATAAACCGGCTGGCCGATTTTGACAGTACCGGGACTTGCGGCGCATGAAGCACCGAAGACCGGCCCAGGGTAAGAGGGTCCCGTGATGTAAGAAGATCCGGTATCCCCTATGTACGCGTAGCTAGGATAAGAGCCCAAAACTCCAACAAAGGTGTAGCTCTGTGCGGTGTTATAACCCCAAGGCACAGTAAGTGATGCGTCTACCGTAACCCAAGCACTGCTTGATACGCCGACATTGGACCCGCCGGAGCCGTAACAAGTTATCGCGAAAAGACTGCTGCTGGTAGGATAAACAAGCTCCGTGCCGCTAAGTGTCTTATTTCCGGACCAGCCACCGGAAGCAACGCAGTTAAGGGCATTGGAAGAACCCCACATCAAATATGTGCCGGAACCGGGATTAAGAACTTTAGGAGCCGCCGATATCCAAACCGCCGGGACAGAAGAGTCCGCGGCAACCATAAAAACGGGCCATGTTATATAGACCAATGCCAAAAGCAGAACGGTTTTATATGTGAATTTCATAATTTTTTGACATCGCTATTTTAAATAATCCTGATTCCACGCAACTTTGCTATTATAACAAAATTTATAACGATTGTCAAATTGTTGTATAGTAAAAATTAACCTTCCCTTCTACCGGCTCGGTGACCGCTACCGACGGCGGTGCCAATCCGATGAACGTCCTCCAGCAAGGGAGCGTGAATCAGATCGGGCATGACCAGGGCATCAGCATCGTAGTACCCCCCCATACCGCCTCATGGAGGCGGCCACGGGGACCGGTAACCGACACGCGCGACGGCGCACAAACCAAAAGCCCTCCGACAATTTGTCGGAGGGTATTTTTTATATATCAACGCTCAAATTTGCAAACAAAAGATTTTTCGCCGGGACACATCGAAAGATACAAAATGTTATATACGCCATCCCTGATGAGCTCCACCGAGAGCGTCAAGCGCCCAGCCCGGTTAATTGCCGCCTCTCTCAAAATGGCGTCCTCAAATTCGGCAATGTTATTTATCACTCTGGGACCGACTTTTAAGATAATGTCGCCCGCTTTGAGTCCCCATGCATCCGCTGTGCCATACGGCTTAATTTTTATAATAACAACACCTTTATCTTCCGGCCGTTTCCATCGTCCATGTTTTTTAAAAACATAATCTCTCATTATCGCGTCTACAAATTCCGTGTTTTTTGAGTTATCCAAGAGCCCGTCACGTACGGCTTCTTGGTGTTCGTACAGAAATGCCCTGATTTTAACAGCGGATATCGCGAAAGAACACTCTGCTGGATTGTTAAATCGGCCTTCTTTATCGTCAGATTCGGTATTAACCCCTAAAACATAACCGCGTTCGTCGACAAGGGGGCCGCCGCTGTAACCGCCAATAATTGCCGGACTGAATCTTATGTCTGAAACCCACGATTTAAATTCGCCGAGTTTAGTGCGAAAACACGGACCGCCCGTAACCGATCCTCTCATAAAACTCCACAGTTTTCCTCCGCCATGGCCTATCGCGACAACGGGCAAGCCCGCCTGGGGAAGAGAGCTTACCTCGTTAAGCCGAAGAAAGCCGTGCACGCGCTTTGGTTTGCTGCCATTCGGAACAATCCTTAAAACCGCTAAGTCGTTTTTTTCCTCAATACCCATCGGTACCGCTTCAAGTCGAAATTCTGTTTTGTCCGGCAAAACACCAATCAAATTTTCGCGATTCCGAATAACGTGGTAATTGGTTATAATATTTTCTTCCTCGTCAACAAAGAAGCCGCCGCCATGCAAATATCGATAGCCGTTTTCTTCGTGGTAAATCGCGAGAGTCCATTGTTTTGTGGAATCTATGACATTTTCCGGGACAAGAGCGCCAGCCGAATCTGAAAATAAAAAAGTGGTTAAAACAAACAAGCAAAGCTTTCCAGCCACAATTTTTGTCCTTTTCGTTTTTTAATTTTTATACGCTGAATTTACAATGCGATAAAAATGGCTTATCCGTCAACATTGACTTTATAATTTTAGTGTGTTATTATTGCGGTTAGCAACCATACAAAAGCAACAAATAACCTCGGCTATTTGGCCGAAAGGAGAAGAAAACATGCCAAAAAAGCGCACAGTAAGGTGCGGGGCGGTTCTCACGACAGCTCTCAAGAGAAAAAACTTCTTCGAGGAAGCCAAGAGGTCACTTCGGCGCAAAACGCGCCGGAGTCGCGATCCCGTCCGAGAACTGATGGTGGAAATGGGCTTCGCTCTCACCGAAGACGAGTGCGACGCCTACGGCATACCGTTTCCAAACGTTTAGCAATGGCCAACCGGCCACCCCCGTTCCGGCGCTTCGCCGGAACGGGGTTTTTCTTTTTTTAAGTAAAAAGTCTGTGAGTTGTTCAAAAGCGAGATGAATGTTTTGTGCGCCAACTCTCGCAGGCGCAAAAGCTAGGTCTTTTGTTTTACAAAAGTTTTGCGCCGAGAGCGTAGGCTGCGGTTTATCGCTGGAATAAACCGACGGCCGGTGGCGGTAAAAACACTCAACGAGCGTCGTAGATCCTTATGACTTCGTTGAACTTAAAAATCCTCTCGCGTACCGGCGCGCCCATCTTCAGGCCATACGCCCCGCCGGCTTTTGCCAAGTGAACAATAAAAATATCTTCCGTTTCGCCGGAACGGTGGGAAACAATAGACTTAATCCCCTTCTCGCGCGCCATATTCATAGCCGCGCAAGTCTCCGTTACCGTCCCGATTTGATTCGGTTTTATAATGACCCCGCTTATCAAACCGTTGTCGGCAAACATTTTTATGGACGCGGCGTTAGTAGTAGTTAAGTCGTCGCCCACAATAATTTTATCCTCCGCCGCCTTTTTAAGTTTTTTGAATCCGTCGTAATCAGTTTCCGCAAACGGGTCCTCTATAGACGCGAGCAATTTTGATTTCTTGAAAAACTCAAGATATTCCGCGAGCAATTTGTCGGACGTCATCTTCTTCTTATCAAAAACATAATTTTTGCCTTTACCCTCCCATCTTTCCGAGTGCTTCGCGGAAAGATGGGAGAGTTTATAAAAATTTGTGGCGGCGCAATCAAGCCCCAGCGCTAACTCTCCCGATAAGCCGGTCTTTTTGATCAATCCGCCCAGAATATCCAGCGGATCAAAGTTATTTTTGAAATCCAGCGAATATCCCCCTTCGGCGCCTATGGCCAGTATTTTTTTGCCGCTTTTTTTGCGCAAAATATCGCCCAGCTTAAAATAAAAATCAGTAAGCTTCCCGATGCTTTCTACAAACGAAGCGCGCGCCGTCATAAGGACAAGGTATTCCTGGATATTCAGATTGTTCGCCGCGTGCTCTCCGCCGTTTATCAGATTGGAAAAAATAACGAGTTTATCCTGAGCTTTGTCGAAGGGTTTTGTCTCCGGCGCGCCAGCGAAAAATTCATCGCGCAAAACTTCCCAAACTTCTTTTTTGTTTGACGCCGCGAGCACCTTTGTAAACGCGACCGATATGCCAAGAATCAAATTACCGCCCAAGCGGCTTTTATTTTCCGTCCCGTCCAAAACAATCAAAAACTTATCCAGCTCCCCTATTGATTTGAAATCCTTGCCGATGATTTCTTTCTTTACTTCGCCGTCCAAAATCCGCTTGGCATCCGCGTATTCCTTAACCGCGGCCTCGTTCTTGCCGCGGCTTTTGCCCGTTGGAATTTGCGCCATTGCCCTCACGCCTTCGCACGACAATTCAACCTCAATAGTCGGCTTCCCGCCCGAGTCAAAAATTTTTCTTAAAACTATGTCTTCTATTCGCATTTCTATACCTTCGGCTTTATGTCATTCATTATCTTTTTCTCCTCCTGGGCAATGTCTAGAATAGTTTTGATAACCGTATCGGGGTTCAAAGAAATGCTTTCAATTCCTTTCTCAACCAAAAACTCGGCGAATTTGGGAAAGTCGGACGGCGCCTGGCCGCAGATACCAACATACTTTTTCTTTTCCTTGCACTTCGCGATTACCTGCTCTATGAGTTTCATAACCGCCGGACTATTTTCGTTCGCTATGTGCGTCACAATGCCGGAGTCGCGATCGAGCCCAAGCGTGAGCTGCGTCAGATCGTTCGAGCCGATAGACATGCCGTCAAAAATTTCCAGAAATTCGTCGGCGAGAATAATGTTTGATGGAATTTCACACATTACGTATATCCGAAGCGTTTTGTCTTTAGCGCGATCCAAACCGTTCGCGGTCATGATTTTTACCACCTCTTTGGCTTCCTCCGGCGTGCGGCAAAATGGAATCATAGGCACGACATTCGTAAGCCCCATCTCATCCCTCACCCTTTTCATAGCAGCGCACTCCAGGCCGAAAGCGTCCTTAAACTTCGGGTCGTAATAACGCGACGCGCCACGCCAGCCGATCATCGGATTTTCTTCCTTGGGTTCGTATAAATCACCCCCCAGAAGCTCTATGTACTCGTTGGTTTTGAAGTCCGAAAATCTGATAATGACGTCACGGGGATGGAAAGCCGCGGCGATTTTAGCGATTCCGCCAACCAGCTTTTCCACGTAATACTGTTTTTTGTCGTCGTATCCCTTGGTAAGCCGCCCTACCTCTTTAATCGCGCGCGACACTTTTGGATCCCTGGAGTTTTTCAACTTTTGGTAATCAATCAAAATGTTCGGGTGTATTCTGATGCCGGAGGCGATTATAAATTCCAAACGTCCGAGCCCGACTCCTTTCACGGGCAAATTATAATGCTTGAACGCTTCGTCCGGCGCGCCAATATTAACCATGACTTTCGTCTGAACATCCGGCAATTTATCCAATCGGTGCTCTATAACTTCAAACGGGTGTATACCCCTAAAGATATTTCCGACATTACCGGAAGAACAGTCAACGGTTACGGTGTCTCCGTTCTTGAAAGTCTTGGTGGCGTTTTCGGTACCGACTATACAAGGAATGCCGAGCTCGCGCGAAACTATGGCAGCGTGGCTCGTGCGGCCGCCCTTGTCGGTAACAATGGCGGAGGCGATTTTCATAATCGGCTCCCAGTCGGGATCGGTTATTTCGGTAACCAAAACTTCGTCTTTCTTGAAGTCGTTTATTTTTTTGGCGTCTTTTATGACCCTTACCTTGCCCGAGGCAATTTTTGAACCCACGGCAATACCCGTGAGCGCCGGTTTCCCGCCGTTTCCGGCTTTGCCGTCGGTCTTCAAGCGGTATTCCCTAAGAACATTTTTATCGGCGGTTGCCTGCACCGTTTCTGGCCTGGCCTGAACAATATAAAGGTCACCGCTCTTTCCATCTCTGGCCCACTCTATATCCATCGGCTGATACTGGCCACGGACACCTGAAAAATGTTTCTCCACTTTTACGCACCATTCGGCAAGTTGCGTTGCTTCTTTGTCGGAAAGGCAGTACTTCTCACGGTCCGCGAGAGGCACGTCCACCTTTGCAGTCCCCTTTTCGGAATAAATAAGTTTTATATTTTTCTGTCCGAGATTCTTGGATATAATCGCCTTGGCGCCAGCTTCAAGCGCGGGTTTCCAAAGAACAAATTCATCCGGAATAACGGCGCCCTGCACTATCATTTCTCCCAAACCGTACGAACCGTTTATAATAATCACTTTGTCAAAACCGGTTTCGGTATCAATCGTAAAAGCCACGCCGCTCGCAGCCATGTCAGAACGCACCATTTTTTGCACGCCAACCGAAAGCGCGATGTCAAAATGGGAAAACCCTTTATCGGAGCGGTAAGATATCGCCCTGTCCGTAAAAAGCGAAGCGATGCAGCGCTTAACGTCGGCGAGGAGTTGGTCCGCGCCGCTCACGTTCAAAAAAGTCTCCTGCTGACCGGCGAACGAAGCACCCGGCAAATCTTCGGCCGTCGCCGATGACCTCACCGCAACATCAACGTCCTTGAAATACATCTTCTCCAGTTCTTTGTACGCGCGCACCACGTAGTCCTTCAGGTCGGCCGGAAGTTCGGCGGCCAATATCATTTTCCGCACGGCCGCCCCCTTTTTTTGGAGGTCCTTAATATTGTGGGTGTTAAGATTGGCCAGCGTTTGTTTTATCTTATCCTTCAACCCCGTCTCTTCTATAAAGTAGCGATAAGCGTTCGCGGTAATCGCAAAGCCATTAGGTACTTTGATATTCAGTTTGGTAAGGGACGAGTACATCTCGCCCAAAGCAGCGTTTTTGCCTCCCACGATTGGCGTATCCCCGATTTTCAAATCCTTAAACCAGCGGATAAAGGGTTTTTCTTGAACATTCATAATGTTACTTACGAAAGTACTAAATATTACGAATGTACGAAAGCAGAACTACTTCCCTTTTTCGTATGTTCGTATTTTTTAGTATTTTCGTATGATTATTCTTTGATTGCTAATAATAAATCGGAGACGTTTGAGCCCGTGTCTCCGGTTAACAAGTAGTTGCCCACCTTATCAAAAAAATCGTGCGAAGCGTTCTCGCCAAGGTAAGACTCAGGAACAAGACCAAGCTCTTCCGCCTTGTCTTTGGTAATTATATCACATATACCGCCGGCAACCTCACTGTTATCAATACCGTCGGATGCGAACGGGATAATAATCTCATCTTTTTTTATGAATTCGAGAGCGGCGAGTGATAATTCCTGATTGCGGCCGCCGTGATGTTCCGGGTATTGGAGCGTTACCGTAGTTTCTCCGCCGTATATGAGCGCAGTTCCTGCTTCGGCCGCGTTCAGTTCTTCCGCTATTTTTAGGCCCTTCTTCCTCGCCTCACCGCTTAAGCAGTCGGCACACTGCTTAACTTTTAAACCGTGCTCTTCGGCGGCTTTTGCCATAGCGTTGATAGCGGTTTTATTGGATACAAAAAGTAAGTTAGTTACCTTTTCAAAATATTTACTTTCCTTGGGAGTTTCTATCAAATCAATGCGCTTAGTATTGTTCCCGCCGACTAAACCATATTCCTTAAGTATTTTTTCCGCGTCATCCACGGTGGTATTGTCTTTCACGGTCGGACCGGAAGACACAAACCCCAAGTCGTCGCCAAGCACGTCGGAAAATATTAACGAAACCACCTTCGCAGGATAGGCGTATTTCGCCAAATAGCCGCCACGGGCAAGTGACAAGTGCTTCCGGACCGTATTTATTTTTTTGATATCAGCTCCCTTTTTGGATAATGTTTTTAAAATCCCCGCTTCCTCTTCGGGCGCGAGGTTCGTCGGCTGGCAGAGCATAGTGGAGCCGCCGCCTGAAATTACAAAAATGACCAAATCGGTCGCCGAAAGACCGTTCAAGAAATGTATTAACTTTTTTGTCGCCTCAATGTTTCTTCCCGTTGGCAATGGATGGTCACCTTCCAAAACACGAATTTTGTCCAAAGTACCGCCCTTCATATCTATAACCATGCCGTCATAGATTTTATCTCCCAAAACTTCTTCTAAGGCCGCGGCTGCGTCAAAGGCGCACTTACCTGCTCCGGCTATAAAAATTCTTTTTGTGTCCGCAAACGAAAATTTTTCGTCGCCGACGTATAAATCACTCCCTTCAATTTTTATTTTTTCTTTTACGGCTCTCTGCGTATCAATCGCTTCAAGCCCAGCTTCAACAATTTGAAGCGCCTTCCGGCGCAAATCCGTTGTTGCCAGTTCGTTGAAGTTTTTTATTTTCATCCCGTTAGAGATAGGACGCGGACGGCATAAACCCATGTCCCGGGTCATTAATTAATATCGGACTTTTTTATATTTATATCTAATCGTTGATTTTGGGCGCGTCCGCGATCTCTAACGGGATGAATCCCCTTAGAAAAAACCGAGCGTATAATCAGTATAATTCATCAACGTTAAAATAGAAAATGATATAGGCCGGTAAACGGTTTTCTACGGTTGTCTAAGGGAAACCTTTCTCTGGCGGGATTTGTA
>Ga0209542_10009449_pt1 | contig 17878 bp, 19 predicted proteins | sample RifCSPhighO2_01_FD_184028 | JGI IMG/M metagenome (GOLD analysis project Ga0209542, IMG submission 184028) | Soil microbial communities from Rifle, Colorado - Rifle CSP2_plank highO2_0.1 (SPAdes) (version 2) | ecosystem: Environmental > Terrestrial > Deep subsurface > Rock core/Sediment ...
GCACTCCAACCTCGATGAATTAGCCTTGCGGCCTCTCTTCTAATTCTCGGCATGTTCTTGCTATTTGTGTATGACATATACTTGATGATATTCCACCAAGTGGTGCCAAGCTATTGAACCTATACGTGTTATTTGACAAATATTATATTCTATGTATTATATTTTTAGAAAACTTCAAGGAGATCATGTGACAATCCGATCAATTCTCACCCACGTACCACCGAAGAAAAATCGAGTTCGATCAGGTTTCAGCAGTGCTCTTCAGTCAGTTCGTATGGTCATTTGGCCATTTTTCATGACACTTCCCGCATTGGTTCTTTACCATATCTGTTATTTATTGGATTGGCATCGAAGTGGCCCTTCGGATTCTCCAATTATTAATGCGGTTTATCCTGGTATTTTTGCCGGCCATATGTTCTTTGCGAGTCTTTTTATTCGTGATGGAAGCGCCGACTTCAGGACAATGAAGAGGGCGGTTAAAGATAGGGAAAAGCCTGAGAGTAAGGACACATTCTTACTAATTGCTGAAGACAGGTTGGGTGCGCCAACCAAGCTTGCACTCTTCACTTCCGCTACAATTGTAGTTTTATGGACGCTAACACTTGATTACGCTCAAAGTTACTGGACAGGATTTGCAACCGTTGTCTCTGTCGCTTATCTTCTTTCACTACTTTGGGAAGTTATAGCTGACTTTGATGACCCTATCAATGGCGCATGGGTTATCAAGGGAATTCCAGAGGAGTGGCTCAAAGAAATCAAAATCAAGCCACGCCTTTCGGACAGGATTCTCGATAGATTACTTGGTACATCCTGATATTCGGCCCCGACTTAGTGTCGGGGTTTTTTATAAAAATTATTTCCTTGTACTAAAATAATTCGTAGCAAAAAAAATTATTTCTAATATGATTATTAGATGACATCTAGAGCAGAATATAATAACCCTCAAGGTCTCGGGAAGCTTGGCCTTCCTTATCAATATGAAATGATATCGGATCCAAGCAGAGTCCTGCCCTTTAAGATGGCAATTAATAAAAGCTGCAAAGGCAAAGTCGTTTTTGAAAGTGGCACAGGCTCTGGAATCATGAGTATTTTAGCTGCAAGAGCGGGAGCTAAAAGGGTTTATGCTACAGAAATTGATCCAGATATGGCCAATTTTGCAAGAGAAAATATAAATAAAAATAAATTACAAAATATTATTAAAGTAATACAAAAGGATACCAGAAAGGTCACGCTTGATGACTTGGACGGAGAAAGGGTAGATGTTGTAATTGCAGAAAATCTAAGTACTTGGGAGGTAATGGAGCCTGAAATTTCTATTCTTAATCACATAAACGAATATTTAATTAATGAGGAAGGAATTAGAATTCCAGAAACTATTTACAATTATTTTGAGTTAGCTTATTCCAAATATAATTTTGAAGACAGCATTGAACTGCGAACATACTACTTTGAATTCAGCGGGATAAAAGAACCTGAAATTTTTTCTGACAGGATAATTTTTGAAGAAATTAATCTTTCTAAGATTAATCCGTTGGAGAATAAAAAATCTATTACGGCAAAAGTAAATAAAAATGGAATAGTAAATTCGGTTCGCTTAACCTCTCCTCTTAAATTATTTAATAATATTACTTTCAACTCATCAGACAGTTTGATGCCTCCAGTAATCTTTCCTCTACAAAAAGACATAAATTGCATTTCCGGTGATAAGCTCTCTTTAACTTTCAAGTACAGTTTTGAGAAAGGTTGGGAAAATTTTTATTGTCAGGCAGAAAAAATCTAGTATAAAAAAGAGCGATCTCGTGAGAGACCGCTCGTAAAGAACTATAAGGAACTGTTGTTACCAGAGTAGAAGATCGCGTCCTTGACCTCATTTGCCAGCTCGGCAAACTTGGGCGTTTTCATTGTTTCTCTATCTCTGTGGAACGGAAGATCGACATGAACTTGCCGGGTAATCCGTCCAGGATTGGGAGCCATTATGTAGATATCGTCAGCCAAGAATACCGCCTCCGAGACATCATGTGTCACGAAGATGATTGTTGACTGGCGGGCTTCCCAAAGTTTTTCAAGCAGAAGCTGCATTTGATAGCGGGTCATCGTATCAAGAGCTCCGAACGGTTCATCCATGAGGATGATATCCGGATCTGATATGAGTGAGCGAGCTATCGCTACTCTCTGGAGCTGACCACCGGAAAGATTTGGCGGACGAGCATACTTATGCTCATGGCCGGCCAAACCAACTTCGGCAATCATACTTCTTGCTCTCTCCTGTCTTTCCTTGCGCGCCACCCCCTTGAGTTCAAGAGGGAGCATGACATTCTCAAGTACAGTCAACCAAGGAAATGAAGAGTACTCTTGAAAAACCATGGCAATCACATCGGAAGATTTCCTGGGATTACCATGCAGAAGTACTTCTCCGGATGTGGGCTTCTGAAGTCCTGCGATGTATCGCAGAAGAGTTGATTTGCCGCATCCGGAAAGCCCCATCAAACCAACGAATTGTCCCTGATTAGGCTTGTCCTCTACAAGAAAGTTCAGCCCGTCAATTACCACCGTCTCCTTTCCGCTTCGACTTTTATAGCTCTGACGGACATCTCGGAGCTCAATGATATCTGGCAGACTCGGATCATTGAAGAAGGGAATATTTGTCATATTATCCCCTCTCTGCAGCGTACTTGTAAGGAAAAACTTTCTTGTCCAAGTACGTGAGAATCCGATCCTCGATAAAGCCGATTGCGATAATGATTAGGAGAAGTGCGAAGACTTCATCCAACCTGCTCCTTCGGCTTGATGTAAAAATCATTGCTCCCACACCACCATCACCGAGGTTGATAATCTCTGCGATGATAATATAGGTCCAGCCGATCGGCATTAGAACTATCGCATCAGAAGTAAAAGCTGATAGAGTTGCCGGCAGGTATACCTTCTTCAGGGTCTGCCAGTTATTTGCGCCAAGAGTCTTAATGGTATCAAGATGCACTTGGCTGACTCCATCAATGCGATTTACAACTGCTGGTAGAAAGTAAACCAGACTGCAGACTGTCAGGAATTGCACTTTCATGTTTGTAGCAATCCCTGCCCAGAGAAGAAAAAGTCCAATGAGAGCAGTGAGTGGCAAATACCTCAGGGCAGCAAGTGGTTTTTCAAAAACCGCCCGCGCACTGGGTATTAGGCCGATTGCAAAGCCCAAAGGTAGTGCAATCATGGCAGCCTCAACTGCGCTTACGATCGTAAGCAACAGCGAGTAGCTGACATTGCCCCAGAAATTACTGCTCATCAGAAGCGTGGGTATTGCCGAGAACACCTTGATAGGTGACGGCATGACTCCCGGTTTTGCAACAGCACTTGATACAAGCCACCAGCCAAGGATAAAAACTCCAAGACCAATGACTCTTACTAGAAATGCTGCTGAAGAATCCAGTCTTCCTCGAAGTTCCACATTCATTGCGCTCTCCTTTCTTGGAAATGAGCGGAAATGAATAAGGGGTGGGCGCTAAATAAGCCACCCACCCCCTTTACTCAAAGAGCTACTTGGACGGCGCTCCGATAAGTTGGAATTCCGTCCGGCGATTCTTCGCCCTGCCATCAGGCGTGTCATTGCTTGCAACGGGCTTATCCGGCCCATTGCCGACAACGACGAACCTGTTGGGATCTATCTGATACATCTGCACCAGATAATCCCTCACAGACCGAGCACGGGCCTCCGAGAGTCTGCGGTTCACTTCACGTGAACCGGTACTGTCGGTGTTGCCCTCAATACGGATTCTATTGCTGTATGAGCGTGCAATCGGAACGAAAGCAAGATCGATGAGCGACTTGTCAGTTTCCGAGAGAACGGCCGAACCGGTCTCAAAATGCACCGGCGCGGGTTTGACAGAGAGAGCTGGCGCAACCCTTTCGGTTTGCGTAGCCACTTCATATCGCTCTCCGGACTCCGCGGCATGCTCCCGTCCGGTAAGGGACGTGATAGAGCGAAGCGCGGTCAGATCGGTAATCTCACGCCACGAGGGCATATGAGAAACCAGATTCGTATTCTGCTCAAAGAGCTTACCGGTCTCCAGATACAACATCTCCCCCGTCACCCCAGTAGCGTTGCCCTTGAGGTTAAAGAAATTGACATTGTCTCCGTATGTCGTAAGCCGTGCATTGTTGATGGCGTTACGCATGAGATCCTCGGCCTGATTGAGGCCGGCGGCAAGAATTGCAACCGCCTTCTCTTTGGCCTTCGGATCGTTGTTGATCTCAGCAGCGCCGCGCATCCAACCCTCAATGAGGGAGGCAAGCTCGCGCTGATGAGACTGTACCCAATCACGCTCGGCGTAGAAAATGTCGGCGATGATGTGGGTGGCCTCGCGAGTCGAGGTCAAAACCTTAGAACCAGGAACATTCTGCACACAATCCTGGTCATCAGGCGACCAGACAACAGCAGCATCAACACGCCCTGCCTTGAAGGCAGTGGCCGCATCAATGGCGCTGGCAACTTCAACAACCGTAATGTCCTTCAAGGACATGTTGGCCGCCTGAAGCATGCGAAGCAAGAAAGTGTGAGACGGAGTGCCAAAGGCCACCGCAACACGCTTGCCACGCAATTCGTTGAAAGAGTTGATTCCCCTAACAACGACTACGGCGTCCCCTCCTCGCGACCAGTCTGACTGAAAGGCAACTACCGGATGAAATCCGGCATTGATCAGATTTCCAACCTCAGTGGAGAGAGCATCTGCCGTCTGCCACATAAGGTTGCACTCCCCAGACTTGTAGGCCAGGCGGGATGCATTGAAATCATCAATCACCGGAAAGTCCACAAGAATCTTGTAGTCATCCCAGTAGCGAGAGTCCTTGGAGGCCTTGAAGCCCCCGTTGAAGTACTGCCCGCCGGCATAGCCGCCCCAAGTTACCACACAAACGTGGATGGGGTTGGTAGAACCGGAAGATTGCTTGACTGCTTCTGTCGCCTTCACGCCGATGTTGGTCCTATCAAGGACAAGACCAGCGCCGACAACAATTGCGAGTCCGAAGAGAACGAGTATTGCCCATCCCTTCTTCGTGAGAGCTCCGATGCGGTTCATCTCTTTTCTCCTTTGCTGTTTGCTGTGGGTTTGTGTGATCTACTTACTGCGGTCAATCAAACTGTCAAAATCAGACTTAAGGGTCGTTCTCTTCGCTGGCACCTTCTCCCTTACGGGAGCAAGTAAGGCCGTGAAGTCCGTTCGTCCCTCAGTAATAAGTTGCTGGCCCTCAGGTGCAAAAAGCACTGAGTCCAGACGACTCTCCACTTTTGCAAACTCCTTTGCCATCCGCTCCATTGCGACATCATCTTCAAGATCCTGTGCCGCAATAATCGGCTGGAAAATACCTAACACGTTTTCGAGTTCTGCATAAGTAAGATCAGCCCTTTCAACGAGCTCAGCAATCGCTGTCTCCTTGATGCGGAGCTGGACATTGTCGGGCCTCATGGCTCGAAGGCCAGCCCTAATTGCCGGCTTGACATCTTCAGCCAGCTTTGCCTCCTCAATGTAGGAGTTAAGCTGGTCGTTTTCATCAGCCAGAGTAATCTCAAGAGCTTCTCGCATGCGCTTAAGTGCTCGATTAATGAACTCAAGCATCTGCTTGCGCCGCTCGCCCCATTTAATGGAGCGTTCACGACGTCTTGCCATTCTGTCTTGCTGGACAGCAAGGGCCTTATGTCCTTTCTGATAAGCAACTCTTGCCATTTCACTGGCTTGCTCTTTTTCACCGTGCAGTTTTTCCAACTGACGATTAGTAGAATTGAGTGCTTTTCCTGAAAGAATTTCACCCTCTCTCATTTCATCAACCTTTTCGGCATGAGCTCCGATGTAAATCTTGAGCCATGCCGCAGGCTCCCTCTTGATCATCTGTTCAGATAAATTAAGAGAGATTACCTTGATCTGATTGAGGATATAAGGCCAGAGCTCCTTGACAATCTTTGCGACAATCAAGGTGGCCAGTGCGCCTGCGCCCAGAGTCACCATCCAGCCCAGAGCAATTACTCCGGACTTGAAGACGGCGGCAAGAATGGGAAACAGGAAGTATCCGCCAGCGATACCGGCTCCTGCAAGCAGTGTGCCGATTACGTAGCGATTCCACTTCTCCCACTTCTTGAGAGGTAGGGGAACTTGAACAGCGGGTAGGTTTTGCATTTCCTCTCCTTAGTTGAGGAACTGGTTGAGTTTTTGAGCTAAAGCTCTTTCTTCTGTTTCAACAACAGCATATGCCGCATTGAATGAAGCTAGAGCTCGCGCCAGGCGGTTATTTTCCGCTTGAATGTCAGCATCCAAAGTGCTGACCCTTCCCTCCAGCTCCGTAATTTGCCGTCGGAGCTTATCCACTTCTGACACCGCCTGTTGTCTCTCGGTGGTTTTAACACCGATTTCGGCTGATTTGCGTTCGTCGACTTGACGGGAAAAAACTTCCCTTTGCTGCGAGAGCAAGTCCATTCGGGCTTGCGCCGCTTTTACAACATCAGTCTTCTTGATGCTTGAGGTGCTGCCAAGGCTAGCAAAAGCCGCGCGCATTCGCGTTGGCTCATCCATTCCCGGAACACTCTCAAATACCCTCATCTGGTCAAGGAGTTCCTTGATGCCGTGAATCCTGGCATTGTTGAGAATCTCTCTCAACTTGTTGACATATTCCATGTCAACAGCCGCACTCTCGGCTGATGCGCCTTCACCGACGCGTCCAGATGTTGCTCTGATCGGAATAGCTGAACCAGAACTGGAATCGGGTTCTTCACCTTCTACTCCAGTAATGAGTCCAGCTTTTACCAAACGATCTTTTATTCCCATACTACCTCCTTGCTGTTTGCTGTTGGTTGCCTGTGGGCCTAACAAAGCGAGCAAAAAATGCCCGCCAGCCCGCTCTCTTTTTCCTTACATCTCCTAGAATAACCTCGAGGCCTTCTTGCGGTTCTGAACTTTCCTGCCAAACATCAGGACTCAGTGAAAATGTCACCGATCCTGTAATCTGGCTTGATATGGCAACGGCATATGGACCGTGCTTACCTTCTCTGACAACCGCTTGCACTATCGCGAGATAATACCCGCCTTCCAGAGGATTATTCATACATAACTATCCTCCTATGGGTTAAGGTTTGATTAACCAACTATAGTAAATCACGTTCTTTTCAATGAACGCTCCTTGTTGGATTTCTATATGTAAACTAGCATAAATGCTTGAAAAAGTCAAGGGTTTTTGGCAATGTAAAACCCCACCCAAAAAACTTTGGGTGGGGTCATATTTCAGAACAACCTCAATCCTATCTGTCCGCTGACATGTCTGCGGTCCAGACAATAGAAGGGGGCGACAAAGATGTGCGAGTTTCTGGAGTTGAGTTTGAACTGACTTTCAACTCCGAGACGTAGGAAACTGGAAGAGCCCCCGATTCGCAAATTCTCGCCGCGAAGCAGAAACTCTGTTCGGCCAACCTTGACCATTGATACGAACAGTTTTTGATACAACTCGTAGGGACCGCCGCGGGTGGAAAGCTTACCATCAAGGATGTAAATGACATCGTGTCCTTTCACATTGACGACAAGCAAACCTGCAGTCATCACCCCTTCATCGGTTGTGTAACCGAATTGAAGTTTCGCCAGTCCGCTTTTCAGTTTGAAGCTCGGACCGATGGCGAATTCACCGCGGCTCAGAACCTCATGAACCTTGAAATACCGAACGAGGATGTTCCATTTGCTTCCGTCCATGAAAGCATACTGGGAAGCAAATGCCTCGCCGCGCCCATCAGTGCCGAGTTCTGTTTCTCCGCTAAAACTTTGCGCTTGAGTCTCACTCTGAAAGCTAAGAACAAGAGCAGTCATCAACATCAGTCGCTTCATGCAACCCCCTTGTTGAGGTTTATAATTCTTTTATAATTATAGCAAATATTATTTAAAAGTCAAGCCTTTTAGACTTAGAATTTATTGTGTTTTTACTACTCTGTAAATTACTCCTGCCTGATCATCGGAAATATAAATCGGTCCGGCGGGAAAAATTTTTATATCAACTGGTCTACCACTTCTTGTACCATCTTCCTTAAGCCAACCTGTAATAAAATCTTCAATTCCATTAAAATTTCCCTTTTCATCCAATTTAATACGGACAATTTTGTAACCTGTTGGTACGCTTCTGTTCCATGAACCATGGTAAGCAACTAATAAATCGTGCCAGTAGTCCTCACTCCAACCCTCTTCGCCAAAAAATGCAAGACCAAGAGGTGCAGAGTGCGCTGTAATCTCTATAATTGGCGGGTTTAAATTTACAGGAAGAATTGAAACATTTGGCTGAAAACTCTCGTCTCGAATATTTTTTCCGTAAAGCCATGGCCAGCCGTAAAAATTATCTTTTTTGATTATATTAATTTCATCTGGCGGAATATCATCTCCCAAATTATCTCTTCCCATTTCAGTTGCCCAAATATCTCCAGTAACTGGGTGAATTGACATAAAAACAGAGTTACGTAACCCGTTTGCAAAAATTTCCGATTTTCCCGTATTAATATCATAGGCAATGATAGAAGCACGACGATCATTATTTTCCTTGCAGACATTACATGAAGAGCCGACAGATACTAGAAGCATATCTTCATTAGGAGAAGGCATAAAAAGAAGTGTGCGTGTGAAATGTCCGCCTCCAGATGGCAGATCAATAAGTTTTCTCTTTCCTGTTGCCTTGTAAGCATCAGGGTCGTAAGCGAACTCACTTAACTTATCAGTTTCAGCTATATAAAAAGTGCAATTCTTTGGATTTTCCGGATCTCTGCATCTCCATTCCATACCGTGGGGACGATTTAAATTCCCAACAACAACTTCAACTCCATCGGCTTTTTCATTTCCATCTTTATCGGGAAGAGCAAAAATTTTTCCTTCTGAAGGAGAGCTTGCAAGCATTACTCCAGCTGGATCAAAGCTTATTACTCTGGCATCGGGAATATTGTCAGCAAAAACTGAAATTGAAAAACCTGCCACTAAAGAAAGTCCTAAATTGTTTCTTACCAAAGGTTCACTTTTTGGTGGAAGATTAAATTCATCTTGCCTATTATTAAAATACAAGAGGGCAATAATGAATGTTATGAGAAGAAAAATCAGAAATTGCTTCATTAATTAATTATATATCTTTAAGTGTGGCGAGGATGAAAATAATATAGTCCCTCCGGGCAAGCCCCGAGATAATTACAGAACTCGCTTCGCTTATTCACTTTGCGTGGGGTTTACGGTTAATTAAAAATCGGGAGTTATTGCTCCCGATTATCCTGTTCAAGATTTACTTTAACAGGATGACTCTCTGAAAGAAGTGATGACCTCTTTTTTGCGTGCTCTCGTATAATATCTGCCGCCCTGCAAATTGCCAATTCTCCCTCTTCACTATCAATTCCATCCTCATTCCAAATTTCTGCACACTCTTCAACAGTGTCAAGAAGAGTAATCATCTTTAGCTTTATCTTCTCATCAAGATCGTCATGTTCATAATGGGTATTTCTTGAGATTGCATCGAGAATTTCACTACATTCATCCGATGTCTGGGCAAGAGAAAGTGCTTTCTCAAGAGCTTTCGTCTCAAAATCTTCTTCCCTAGTCTCATCATCATCACCTGAAATTTCAGAAAGCAATTCGAGGCAATCTTCTACACTCTTTGCCTCATCAAGTTGTTTCCCAAGTGAAGCGAAAAGTAATTTTTCGCGGATATCTTGAAGTCTTTCTCCCTCGTCTTCAGACAAACTCCAGTTGTCGCGCATTTCATCGCATTCTTCGTGAGTCTTGAGCAAAACAAGAGCTTTCTCAAAAGCTTTTTCAACAATTGGGTGGTCTTCATTCACGTCGATCGCCTCTTCTCTTACACTATTGCATTCCTCTACAGTATTGGCTGATGAGAGAGCCGCTTCGAGCTCGGCATTTTTAAACTCCTCCATTTTTGCTGTTATTTGATCTTCAAGCTCTTTACCAATGTCTAAAGTTTCAATAAGAATTTTTCTGCATTCTTCTGAAGTAGTCGCCAGATTCAGCGCTTTTTGTGCTAACCTTGTTTCTAACTCGTGTCCTTCAGGAACATCCATAGCTACAGCGATACACTGAGCAACCGTTGTTGCTTCAGCAAATCTTCTTTCTAATTCTTCAATACTTACTTCAGGTTTCGGTGTTTTTACTGGAGCGCTCGCTGTCAGAGTAGATCTTGAATGAGAATCTGCGGTACTTGATTCATCCCTTTTTACGGGTGTTACTGGGAAATTAAACTGGTTTCTATCATCTTCGCCAGTAAATAGCTTTCTCCAAAAACCCATGTGAATCTCCTTTGTTTTGAGTGTACTTCCAAAAAAATAATATTATTATTTATTTAGTTTGTCAAAGATAAATATAGTCCCTCGGGTCAAGCCCCGAGGTAATTACGGAACTCTCGCTTTGCTTATCCATTTCGCGCAGCAAGCCGCGCAGTATTAGACTATATTAGCTCCTCGGCTCGGAAATGAAAAATTCTTATTTTTCATTTCTCTCGCTCTACGTCGCTAATAAAAGAGGCGCTCCGTAAACAGAGCGCCTCGAGAATTCTACTTCTTCATAGGTACTTCAGAGAACTTAATGTGTTGCTCGCCATCCCCAACAATTTCAGCAAAGAAAACTTTGACTGAAGCGTTGCGACTGGCAAGTTTGATTTGCCTTGCGGCCTTGAGTAAATGCTCAAGCTGCAAGTCATGGACACTTTTACCTCTTGTTAGAAATTTTAGTGCCCTATCAATAATCGGTTTGCTTGACTCCTTGTAAGCGCCGCAATCCTGATGCCCGACAATTACGATGTTGGTAAAACCTTTCATCGTAACTGCCCTCTCCACAAGAGTCTCAATGGCTTTCGGTAGAAAACCAAGAGTTGCTGCAAGTGGGGCAACAAGAGAGGCGCCACCAGGAAACTGAATTACGTGCGGGTGACTGAAACCGAGATGGTTTGCAAGTTCACGCACGCTTCCTTCATACCGATGATCAGAGCAACAGATAAGCAGGCAGTCAGGATGAGAATCCTTCCATGCCGCCGAACCGACAAAAAATCCAGTGTCAGGTTCAGTTACTCCATGTTGCTCAGTCTGAAGTGAGGATGTCATGTCCCCTGCTTAGCAACTCGAGTTCGAGCTGCTGGAGGAATATCTACTTCATCCACATCCACCGGCAGAGTCTTGCCACTCATGTTCATACCATCAAGAAGTCCTGTCAGAGCACCCTTCGGTACTCCAAGCTTCTCAAGGATACCGTCAACATCCATCCCCAAGGCCTTCGCCCTGGTAAGCGCCCCGAAAACTACTTCGGGAATTGACCCGGCAAACTTGGCAATACCGCCTTCACCATTGCCGTTACTTCCGCCGAGATCAACAATATTGACATTGTCAATTCGGGAAAGTCCGGCACCGACGGGCTCAAAGGCTGCGCCAACAATCTTCTGGCCTGCCTCACCTACCTCATCAATGATCTGGGGCAAGCGCTCCAGCACGATGATACGAAGAGCTTCAGGCGACATACGAGCCATTGCATCGTTCTTCTTCTGAAGACCTTCGGCCTCGGCACCAAGTCTGGCAAGAATTGCAGCACCCTCAGCCTCACCTTTGGCTCGGATCGCCGCACCTTCGGCTTCACCGCGCGCCCTGTTAGCATCAGCCTCGGCAAGACCCAGCATTCTTCGCTGAGCAGCCTCGGCTGCAGCATGACCCTCACCCTCAAAGGTGAGTTTAGACTTTTCCGCCTCAGCTGTAGCCCTAGTGGCATCAGCTTGCCTGATTGCCGCGGAGGCGTTGCCTTCTGCAGTAACAACAGCCGCACGGGCTTGCGCCTCAGCGGGACGAATTACTGTGGATTGCAATTCCTTTTCGGTACGAGCAGCTTCCTGTTCAGCAAGAGCAATTCTTGCTTGAGTTTCAGATGCTTCAGCTTCAACCCTCCGACGGCGAAGGTCTTTATCAACCTCTGCTGTCTTCAGTGCTCGCGCCATTTCAGCTTCAGCTTGAGCAGTCTCAGTTTCCTTTTTGAAAGCTGCTTGCTTGAGAGAAAGATCGCGGTTAGCTTCCGCAATTTGCTGTTCTGCAGCAAGACGCGCACTCTCCCCCTGCTGTTTAGCAAGAGAAGACTTAACTGTCGCCTCTTTAGTGGCTTCAGCCTGAGCGATTGCGGCATCACGCTTTACTTCAGCAGTTCGCTTGGCACCGAGAGATTCAATGTATCCACCCTTGTCGGAAACTTTGTTCACGACAAAGACGTCAATCTCAAAGCCTAGCTTATTGAGCTCAGTTGTAGCACCGCTTAGAACCTGCTGAGCAAGCTTCTCTCTTTCCTTGATGATCGCCTCAATGGTCAGTGTGCCAATAATCTGGCGCAATAAACCATCCATGGTGATTTTCAACATTTCAGAAATTTCTTCGGGTCTCTTACCAAGCATACGCTCAACAGCTGCCGCCAGTCGTGTGCGATCGCTACTTACCTTGACATTGGCGGTAGCTTCAACGCTCACAGGCACACCGTCAATGTTGGGTGTGTCAGTGACACTTGCGGCAATTGAAATTGTCCCTAGTGGGATAAACGTGTAATTTTCAAGAAGCGGGATGACAAGAGCGGAGCCGCCAGTAATAAGACGGAATCCCGTGCCATCTTTCCGCTTCCGCCCGTATACAACTAGCGCCATATTTGGGGGGCATTTTTTGAAATTTCGTGCAAAAACCAGAATTACTGAAAAAACACCAAGAGCAAGTCCGACCATTATGATCGGAAAGCCGAGAGCACCTAGCACTATGTTCTCCTTTTTTTGGGGTTGGGTTAGTTGTGGGAAAAATCAGCCAGTGGAGCAACTACAAAAGTACCCCCTTCAACCTCCTCTACTCTTACAGAAGTACCGCACAGAATTGATGAACCGTCGCTAGTGCGAACTTGTTTATACATCTCCTGTCCTGAGACAATAACGCGCATTTCACCAATACCCCTTTCAGGAATTGATAGAGTGATTACCCCCTTAGCTCCCAGAGCCTTATTGAGATCAATGAGAGAGTTTGCTTGTTGTGCTTTGAATTGCTTAAATAACAAAAGCACCAAAAAAGCAAAAACCCAGCCACTTATCAAACCGACAAGAGATGAGAAAAGAGGTTTACCAGTTTTCTGTTGAGTAATGAATCCAATACCGCCGAAAGCAGTAGCGAACAGAGCAAGACCACGAACTGATACCATACCGACAGAAAAGAAGCTTCCACTTCCGTCTCCGTCATGACCCTGACCGCTATCATGGTCAGAGTCATGACCAATATCGTGATCAGAATCTCCATGTCCTCCAAAAATTGTAGTTATTCCACTAAAAACAACACCAAATATAAATATTCCAAAGAATACTATTGATGCAGTCGCGGAGGTAATAGCATTAGTAAGCCAATTCCACATACTTATCTCCTTTGTCTTTAGGACAAGTTAAAGTGTGATTGGTCGGAAAACCATCTTGTTATTTTCTTTTGATGCCATGTAACCAGTGACTTCCGCATTTGGAAACCACTTTTGGATTACACGCATTGATGCTCGCAGGTCCTCGAGCTGATGCTCGTGGACTGATGACGACTTGTTCTCCCACGCACCCGCAACATCATAGAATATGCAGTCATCATGAGAAACAAGAACAATCCTGCGAGGACTATAGCGCTTGAGAAATTCAATAGCGGCACGCTGAGCTGGCTTCAGCCCATCATGAACACTATCACTCTCAAGTTTTGAAATAACCAATGGTCCCCCAGGAAGATCAAGAGGAATACCCTGAAGACCTCGCCACTTGGCAAAAGCTTCAGCTGGCCCATCCATCAGTTCCTCGAGACAATTGATTAGCACATCAAGCGAAGAGGTTTTCTGCGGGAGCTCGTATGAGAACTCCTGATCTTTGCGCGCCTCCTGAATCCGAGGTTTGGCTTCAAGTTCCCAAACGCCCCAGAGAACAGCACCAGTTACCAAGACTCCGAGCATAGGGAATACGAATCGCCTTGTCATTTTTTTCTCCTTTGTGTGATTTACCTATGAATTTCAACGATCAATCTTTTGGCAAACTATCATAAAGGCCAAAAAAGTCAACGTTTTCAAGGCTTAAAATTTATTGTGTTTTGCTTACTTTTATATTGGGCGAATATTGAATATTAAATATAAAAAACGGAGGTTTACTCCGTTATTGTTCCTTTTCATCTGAAAGACGTAGTGATATTTCCGTTACCTGATCTTTGAGAGATTCATGGAAATTGAGCATTCTGGTTACAACAGTTGCGCTCAAAGGCAGGAATTTATTATCGCCGATCCCAATCTTCCTCATGGCAATAGTTTCCTTGATTTTCTGTGCGGAAAGTCCTGCCTTTCTTTTCGTGGTATGAGTTATAGCAACTGTGAAATCATCTCCGCCATAACGGCAGCAGATTTCTGTCTGCCTGTGAAAAGTATTTCTTATATCTTCTGCTACTCCCTTAATAGCTTCATCTCCGGCTGGCAGACCATGTTCCCTATTGATATGATGAAGACCATCTATATCAATATAAATGAGAGCAACGTGCAACTTTGATTCAACTGGATTTCTTACCCTTCTTTCCATCTCCGATCTTCTAGCGCTGTTCAGAGCTCGTTCCACAATCTCAAAAAACATCTTTTGAGAATAGAGTCCCGTCATTGCGTCCCACGTTGCATTCATTACATCGTCTATTACGCGCACTCCTGCCCTGACTTGAGCCATCCGCAAATCAACATGATCAAGTTTCTCAATAAAGACATCTGCTCCGGCCTCAAGCATTTCAATCTTCTTGCGCTGTTCTGCAACACCAGAAATTCCGATACAATAAATCGGGAACCTTCTAACACCTTTAAGATGATTGGGCAGGTCTCTGCCGTCAATGCCGCTGCCCACAAGAGAGTAGTCCACAATAGCTATTATCGGTCCGCTATGTTCTTGGACAAAATCAACGGCATCTTTGCCATTATAGGCCTTGTGCACCTGCAGGCCGGTTTCTCTTTCAATAATAAGAGCTTCTGTTTCCAAAAAAACCCGGTTGTCATCCACTAAGAGAACGACCGGTTTAATACTGCTAAACTGGTCGCTCATTTTTCCCCCGTTCTCAACGATCAAATTCTAACTCCATAATGCATTATTCTGTTTAAGATGCAAAACAAGTAAAATTGAGTTTTGATTTATCTGCAAACTAAAGTAGTATCTGATCGGATCAGAAAAAAGAAAAATGAAACCCAAACTAATAATTTTTGCCTCCGGTACTAAAAGTGGTGGCGGATCAGGATTTCAAAATCTTGTAGAGAGCGTTCGTAATGGAGCCCTTGATGCAGAAATTGTGGCTGTCATTTCAAATCATGAGTATGGTGGAGTGCGCATTCGCGCCGATAAGCTGGGAGTTCCTTTTGAATTTTTCCCCGGACCATATACTACAGAAAATTATAAAAAAATAGTAGATAAATTTAGTGCAGAATGGGTTGCTCTTTCCGGATGGCTTAAGTTAGTTGTGGGACTAGATCCAAGAACTACATTTAATATTCATCCTGGACCACTGCCGCGCTTTGGCGGCAAGGGAATGTATGGGCATTATGTTCATGGGGCTGTCATTGATGCATATAAAAGAGGAGAGATAACTGATTCTGCTGTCACAATGCATTTTGTCACACCAGTTTATGATGAAGGTCCAGTTTTTTTCCGCTACCCAGTGGAAATTTTAGCTGATGATACTGCCGAAACTCTTGGCGCGCGGATAAATGCTACCGAGCACAAATGGCAGCCGATAATTACAGATAAAGTCATTCATGGAGAGATAAGCTGGGACGGCAAGAATCCTGATTCTCTTTTCGGCGCACTGGATTACACAAAATAGAAAGTAAAACTTTCTATTTTTTTATTTAAGCATCAAAAAAGCTCAAATTTTATTGAGCTTTCAGTATTCTTACTGTGCAAACGATTTCAGAATGCTTTCTATTTGTTCAAGAACAATTTTTTCATAATCAAGTGAACGTCTTAATCTAGACCCCCACCAATTACTGCATAGATAAAAAAGTTCATTAGACATTTCTTCAACCAAAACATAGCGCTCCTGTACCAAGAGGAGCACCCACTGCGATTACAAGCATATCCATATGATCATAGGACCTGATTTGTATATTGACCAAATAAATAACCGAACCAGCCGAAAGTACTTCACCAGTGCGAAATAGAAGTGACCCTCTGCGATTTTCAAAGCGATTTTCAAACAGTCGTACTGTCTGCGCAAGAACAATTCTTATCGGCATATTTCTCCTTTCGAATTACTTTCTAAAAATGATATTAATCAAATTTTCTACATTAATCAAGTAACTAACTATTTGCTTACTTGCGCAAAAAAGAAATAGAAAAATAGAACTTGATAATTCATGCCCGTTGTTGACTTATCCGATAAAATATCATAGTACAAATAAGGAAAAAATTGGAGGAAAATAATGATACTTATAACTCCGGCAGATGAGAACCTTGGGCTCTCAAGTCTTGACCCAGGTGCCAGCGTCTCTCTTAGTAGAGAAGAAATCAAGGAAGCTCTTAGGTATAACGTGAAAGAAATTGCGAATCTGCAGGAAGCACTTTTTGCAGAGGGCCGTCAGTCTCTTTTAATTGTCTTACAAGGAATGGACACTTCGGGAAAGGACGGCGTAGTCAAACATGTTTTATCTGGAGTTAATCCTGTAGGATTGCATATAGTTTCTTTCAAGGCCCCGACATCGGAAGAGTTAAACCACGACTTCTGGTGGAGGCATGGAAGGGGTCTCCCAAATCGCGGACAAATAGGCGTCTTTATTCGCAGTCACTATGAAGAAACAGTGATTGTGCGCGTTCACCCTGAAATTCTTGAAAAGCAAAAACTCAAGAGTGAGTTAAAGGGCCCAGATCTTTGGGATTGGCGTTTTCATTCAATAAGGGAAATAGAACTTCATCTTGTCCGTAACGGATTTAGGATCATAAAGTTCTTTCTTCATGTCTCAAAGGATGACCAACGTGTGGAGCTTCTAGAAAGAATTGACAAGTTATCCAAGCGCTGGAAATTTAATATGCAAGATGTTGAAGAAAGAGCCTTCTGGGATCAATATCAAAATGCCTACGATGAAACAATAAGAAACACTTCTACAACGTATGCTCCGTGGTATGTAATCCCCTCCAATGACAAATGGTTTTCAAGGCTTTTAGTGTCAAATGTAGTTGTTTCAACTCTTCGATCAATGAATCCACAATACCCCGAGACAACGGAGGAGCAAGAACACAAGCTCACCGAGGCAAAAAGATTTCTAAATTTAGGACTCTAACCCCTCTACAACGGGGTTTTTTATTAGCGACGTAGAGCGAGAGAAGTAAAAAAATTATTTTTTTACTTCCGAGCCGAGGAGCTAATATAGGTTAATACCGCGTGGTCTTGCTACGCGGAGAGCGCGAGCGGAGCGAACTCCTCTATTACCCCGTGCTCTTGGCACGAGGACCTATATATTAGGAAACTCTGTGATGATTTTAATAGTGTACACTTGACAAGAACTATTAAACATATAGAATTGAAATATGAATCCCGTTAGAGATTAGTAAGTTGATTATTAAGAATTCTGATAAATAACGGGAAAATTATCAAAATATAATAATACGGAGTTAACAAACGGAAGTGCTTGAAGTATAACCAATAAATTAGGGTTGAAAATTTATTTATTTAATTTTACATAGGAGGCGAAAACTTAATATGTTGAAGCACTTCCTATCTCTAACGGGATGAATCCCGTTAGAGATCAAATTGTTATGTATTACACATATTTAATGCGAAGTAAGAAAAATGGAGATTGGTATACAGGATTTGCGAAGGATTTGCGGAAGCGCTTTAAACAACACAACTTTG
>Ga0209542_10009450_pt1 | contig 17878 bp, 25 predicted proteins | sample RifCSPhighO2_01_FD_184028 | JGI IMG/M metagenome (GOLD analysis project Ga0209542, IMG submission 184028) | Soil microbial communities from Rifle, Colorado - Rifle CSP2_plank highO2_0.1 (SPAdes) (version 2) | ecosystem: Environmental > Terrestrial > Deep subsurface > Rock core/Sediment ...
TATTCTCTCAAAGCCTGGCGTAGGACTGTCTCTGTCTGTGGCATTATACCCTCTACTGCATCCACTAATACAATAGTTCCATCTACTGCACGCATAGCTCTTGTTACATCTCCACCGAAGTCAACGTGACCTGGCGTATCTACAAGGTTTATCAGATAGTCTTTTCCATCAGATTCGTGTACCATCGAAACGTTTGCACCATAAACTGTAAGCTGTCTCCTCCTTTCCTCAGGATCGAACCATGTGAACATCGTCTTTCCTGCCATTTCCTCTGCAATCATGCCTGCACCAGCCATAAGATTATCTGTAAGAGTTGTCTTTCCATGGTGTACGTGGCTGGAAGTGGCGACATTTCTAATCCTAACAGGGTCCTTCATAGCCTCTGTTATCCTTTCAACCATTGTTTTCTTTGTTATAGTCTACACCTTTTCTAAATTTGATTTAAATTCTAATTTGAATGCCAAGGTTTATAATGATTACTAGTCTGAAATGTTTCTTGAAAATGTTGGATTTATAAAGTTTATTATTGCACTGTAAGTTAAGAAATAGTGATCAAAATGGACGAGGTTGCAAAAAATCCAGTTGTTGCTGCATTGGGAGTTGTAGTTGAAGGCCTGAAAAAGGATAAGGCTCCAACAAGTATGGGATATAATGATTTTACTCTGATATTCGCATTGGCACAAGAACAGTTGCCAGAAATACCAATAACGGCAGAATACATCAGCAAATATCTTAATAAACATCCGGGTATTCCAAAAGATGCAAGACTTGATACACAAGGCGTTCAGCCTTATTTGACATACTTAGAGGGAAGAAACTTGTTGAGAGCTGGGGGGAAAGGTTATGTAATGCATGACGAAGTTGCAAGAATTCTTTCAGCAAATGTTCATAAAGTTAAAACACCAGAATTTGATGAATTTGCCATAAGAGGTGTTGTACTGTATGCTGCGTTGGACTCACCGCTTTATAGATAAGAATACATATTGCTTTCTTTAAAGCATTAAATACCTTAAATCCTTTAACTTTATAAAACAAAACTATAACTTAATAGAGTGGAATACATGACATTGAACGACGATATAAGAACTGCATTGAAGACAGGGAAGATCATCTTAGGGTACAGAAGATCTATAAGATACGTGAAGAATGACAAGCCTAAGAAAGTCGTAATGGCTAGGAACGCTCCGGAAAGGATGAGGAACGAAGTGGAGCACAACAGCAAGATAGCAGGAACGCAATTGGAAACTTTTGACGGCAGCAGCATTGATTTGGGAGTTTTATGCGGTAAACCTTTTCCTGTAGCAGTACTTGCGATAAAGTGATATAATGGATCAAACTCTTGACATGGACACCATACAGATTATGAATTTCTTTGAAAATTCCACCAAAGCCAGATTGAAGGACTGTCTTGTAAAAAATGGCAACATCTATTTCGTCACTTATGAAAACCAGGCGCAATTTGCGATAGGCAGGAACGGATCAACCATAAAAAGCATGGAAAGGGCATTGGGAAAGTCTATAAGAGTATTTGAATATTCTGAAGACCTGAAGACGTTCGTAAAGAACTTGGTTCCAAAAGCAAATGACGTGAACATAAACAACAATGACGGGGAGACTACTGTAGACATAAAGGTGAATAGGATAGACAGGTCGTTTGTTATAGGCCGTGACGGCAAGAATTTAAACTTGATAAAGGAAATTCTACAGAGGAATATGAACGTGAAAAATGTTTTGGTGAAATGAATGACAGGAGAATTTAGCGGAAGGAAGCTGAAGCAGAGAAGATCGAAGTTCAAGTGGAACAAGATATCATACTCGGAGAAGATGAACAGGAGATGGATAAGAGACCCTCTGCAAGGCGCACCACAGGCAAGAGGAATCGTCTTGGAGAAAAGAGCAGTAGAACAGAAAAAACCAGCATCCGGTTTGACAAAAGCAGTCCGTGTACAGCTAATAAAAAACAACATACAAGTTACAGCACACGTGCCAGGCTATAATGCGATAGAGAAGATAGCAGAACATGATGAAGTCATTATTGAAAAGTTGGGTGGAGGCCAGGGAGGATCTAAGGGAAGCATGGTAGGTATAAAATTCAAGGTATCAAAGGTTAATGGCATCTCTTTGGCTGAGATTGTGGCTGGCAGGAAGCAGAAACCGGCAAGGTGAATTCTATGGCAGAGATTAAACTTTTCGGCAAGTGGGATTCTAACGGCATACAAATAGATGATGCAGGATTGAAAAACTATTTGAACATCTCGCCCAAGATAATACCAAAGTCCTCAGGAAGACTGTCCTCTCAACAGTTTTACAAATCAAAGATGCACATAGTCGAAAGGCTTATGAACAAACTGATGGTGTCCGGTCATAAAAGCAGGAAGCATGTCATAACTTCAGGCAGGAATGTCGGAAAGCTCATAAAAGAATTCAAGACTGTGAAAAAGGCGCTGGAAAAAATAGAACAGATAACTAGGAAAAATCCGGTGGAAGTACTTGTGAAAGCTATTGAAAATTCTGCATTAAGAGAGGAGACTGCAGCTTATCAGGTAGGTGGGATAATTGTACGCAAGGCTGTCATCACAAGTCCACAGAGAAGAGTGGATATATCTATAAAGAACATCGCACAGGCATCTTATAGGAAAAGCTTTGGCAAGAAGGAAAATGTAGTGGATGCACTAGTTGGAGAAATAGTCGGTGCTTATAACAATGATCAAAACAAGTCAGAAGCTGTAAAAGAAAGAGTAAGAGTCGAGAAGGAAGCCGAAGGGGCAAGGTAAACTCATGTATCTATTTTTAACCTTACTTCTATTTCTGCGATTTCTTTTTTCAAATCAGCATTCAACTTTTTCAAGTCTTCTTCGCTTATCTCTTTCTTAAGATATTTCTGCCTTAGATTATCTAGAATTAATTTTATTTCCTGCTGTCTTCTTCTGAGGGTTGTCGTTTCTATTGTCTTTTCCAATGAAAGAGATATCAGACCTCCAACAACAAGCAAACTGCCCATGAGTCCGAATATGGGGTTCCAGACGCTGATGTATTGAGCGAGCTGTGAATTGGACATAATCAAAATGTCTATAAGACTTCTAAGGGCAGCTGTCACCACACCAATAGCCAAAAGAACCCAGGATATAGTAAGTTTTTGCATAGAAGAATAGTATTTGCCTATGACCAGAAGGACTATTCCTATACCTATCATAGCGTAGAAAGTGAAGAAGTTTACTAGCAAAAGCAGGTAAAAATCCAACACGGCCATAATTAGATTATGGAAAAACTGGCTTATAATTTATTAAAACTCATAGTATTCTAGTGAACCTTCATGTTTTGGTACAAGCTTTATAATGCAAGGTACGATATTGTTCTTGCTGCATGCGACAAAGAATTGCTTGGAAAGACTTTGAAGGAAGGAAAAATCAAGATAATTGTGAATGAGAATTTCTACAAGGGAGATTTGATAGATGAGATAGGTATTAAAAAACTTCTCAATCTGTCTACCATAGGAAATCTCATAGGAGAAAACATAATAACCATAGCTGAAAAAGAAGGATTTATATCAAGAGAGAATGTTTTAATTATTGACGGTGTACCGCATGCGCAGTTTGTTAAGATCCAATAAGGGACAATTTTTTGTACTGTCTGCAGTAGTTATAATTTCTATAATATTCCTTCTTGGCAGACTGCTTGAACCGTCTAACATCGTAGACACGTCGTCAGTAGTTCTGAACGATGCACCTTTCATTTTCAATAACATTGAGGAAAAAGCCAAGACTACGGTAAACAGCAGCAAGACATGCGAGGATGCAACGTTCAATCTTCAAGAATACAAGGATTTTGTGGAAAGCTATGTTCTTGGCAAAGGATACTACCTATCTTTCACCTACACATTGACATCGTGTCCAAACTTTTCGGCAGATGTGACACAGATACTTAAAACAACCGACACGACCATACAATCTAATTATATTTTGACTTGGTCGTAATCACTTGTGAGCAAAGTATAGAACTATTTCTTTCTTATCGTTCTTATCTACTCTAAAGAAACCAACTCTCATTGCTTGTATAATATCATCCTTGTTTACATTTTTTATGGTTGGTTCCGCGATTGCAGTTTTATTTGAACCGTCTGACATCACAAGTTTAATGTTAATTTTATTTTTAGATATCCATTGTATCTTTTTCAATTCTGGTTTAAGATATTTATCTACATATTCCAAAGAATTTCCTTTAACTCTTACATTGAAAAGATCTATGAGTCTTATTTCTTGGCCATCAAATCTTTCCAAATCATCCTTGTCGACATATAACTCATTTAAATCAACAGGTATTTTCCTCTTGCCTCTCTTAGGAAAATCTGGGTGCAAAGGCGCTTCAGCTTGCTTAATCTTAGGAGCATCTCTAACTTTCACAGCAACTGGATTAATCATTAAAAAATAACGGTTTGCTATCCTGTCAACAATTTTTCTATTCTCAGCGTATAAAATCTCTGCAGGCACGTTTACATCTGCAAGGCTCATGCCCATGTTCAAGATGAATTTACGTATAGCTTTAGGTTGTATTCCTCGTCTCTTAAGAGACTGCAACGTCCATGTTCTAGGATCATCCCATCCGGAGTACTCACCGCTCTCTATGTTTTTCCTTGATTCTGTTTTACTAAGCTTAGCTTCCTCCACATTAAGCATTCCATAATGAACAAAATGTGATTTTTCCCATCCCAATTTCTCCCATATAAACTCTTCCATCCTGTCTTCTATAACTAGATCTTTACCACGTAGGACATGGGTTATTCCTAGCATGTAATCGTCTACAGCCCATGAAAATTCAAGCGAAGGCCATACCTTATACTTGGTTCCAACTCTGGGATGTTTTCTATCAGTTATCTTCAATAAAACTCTGTCTCTGAATGCTGGATTTGGATGCTTCATGTCAGTCTTTATCCTAACAACAACTTCTCCTTCTTTTAATTTACCATCCAACATTCTGTTCCAAAGGCTTAGGTTTTCTTTAACACTATTGCTTCTATGAGAGCATTCATTGCCTTCTTCCCTTAACTTTCTCAGCTGGTCAACCACACACAAACACACATAAGCAAGTTCTTTCTTGATAAACATCTCTGCATTTTTGTAAAATATTTCCATCCTGTCAGACTTATAAAAGATGCTGTTGACTTTCACTCCCAACCAAACCAAGGAGTCTTTTATCATATCGTATGCTTCATCTATTATGAATTTCTCCTCTGAACCTATCGTATCGTCATATACCAAGAACAATTTACCGCCGTATCTTTTCACATATTCATCATTCAAAAGCACCATCCTAGAATTTCCTATGTGCAAAGGACCGGATGGATATGGTGCCATCCTCATAACCACTTTTCCCCTTGTAGCATGCTGCAAATCAGGAAGAGTTTGTTCTTTTTCATGCTCTTTTTTAACTTTGAATTTTTTGAGCATCTTTTCTTGCTCTTCCAAGGAATTTTTTTCTATTCTGGATATGTTTTCTTTTATTTCCTCAATGACACTTCTTATGCTGTCCTTAAGCTTCGGGTTTTCGGACAAAATCCTGCCCAAAACAGAATTGACATTCGCCTTTCCTCCGTGTTCAACGGAATTTATCAGGACATTTTTTAAAATTATGTCTTCCATGAAAGAAATATGGACATTTTAATTAATTAGGTTTTGTAAATCTATGATTTCTAATGATTATTTCAATATATATAACTTTAAATACTGGTTAGATAAGTATTATTTAGTGAAAATTTTTGTTGACAAGAGACAAAGTCGGTGCAAAGATGTTTTTCAGGATAAGACCGGCAGAGATTCTTTTGAGTTTAAGAGCAGGACCCAAGTATGCAAGCATTCTTTCCAGGGAGAACAACTGCACATACTCTCATACTGTAAAATTATTGGATACTTTCAAGAGGCTTGGACTTGTCGATTTCGAAAAGAAGGGAAGGATAAAAGTTGTCAAGCTGTCAGAAGATGGACAGAGTATAGCTGGTAGCCTTTACAATGTGATGGCTAAGCTTTCTAGGGTAAAAGAAAAGACATAAACAGTTTCTAATTTAAAGTTACTATAGTCAATTGATAGTTAATGATAGAAAAGCTTCCATTGCCGCAAAAAGAATATATGAGAATTTATAGCAAAGTCCCCAGACCCGCAGTAGATTTAATAATAAAGACTAAAAATGGTATCGTATTGGTAAAAAGAGGTGGAAATGATTTGGGACCCGGAAAGGGTAAATGGCACCTACCTGGTAAAACAATTTTTTATGGGGAAACCGTAAAACAGGCTATAGAAAGGACTGCAAAAAATGAAACTGGGTTGAAGGTCAAAGTGAGGAAATTTTTAGGCTACAAAGAATATAGAATAGGAGTCACTTTTGGATTTCCTTTGTCCCTTGTTTTTCTTGCAGAAGCGGTAAGTGGAAAGCTGCATGACAGTGAAGGTAGGGAAATAAATGTTTTCAAGAAACTTCCCAAGAATATAGGATTCGGGCATAGAGAGCTTTTAAAGAGAGCAGGATACAAATGAACCAGAAGGAAAAATTGAAAATATTATCGCCTACATTGAGGGAGAAACATAGATATGTAAAAGTTAAAATAATCTCTGAAGAACCGGCAACATATTCTGATTTAGAATCTGCTATTTACAAGACTTTTTTGGAATTCTATGGAGAGGATGGTGTTTCTAAACTGTCTTTATGGATAGTCAAGAATCTTTTCGATGAAAAAGAACAAACGTTGGTTGTGAGATGCAACAATACATCTATTCAAAAAGTCATTGCTGGACTGGGATTGCTGAACAGGCTTGGTGATAGCAGGCTTATAATTAAAGTTTTAAAAATTTCAGGCACCATAAATGGAGTTAACAAAAGGTGAAAATGATGGGATTTGGAAATATAGAATTCAAGAAGCCGGAAATAAAAAAGATATCAGATGTAATGTGGGAAATTCCAAAAACATTCAAGCATGGAATGCATGTACCTGTCAGGATTTATGGAAATGAAAAGATTGCAAGCGAGATGGATCTGCAAGTATATGATCAGGCAAGCAATGTAGCGACACTACCTGGCATTCAAAAATATTCTTATGTTATGCCAGACGGTCATTCTGGATATGGTTTCCCCATCGGAGGCGTTGCAGCTTTTGACATAAACAATGGTGGTGTGATTTCTCCTGGTGGAATTGGATTCGATATAAATTGTGGAATGAGATTGGTCACTACGAACTTGACATTTGATCAGGTTAAACCTCACTTAAAAATTATTGTTGACAAATTGTTCCAGAAAATTCCTGCAGGAGTTGGTGGAGAAGGATTTGTAAAACTGACTAAAATAGAATTCAAGAAAGTTTTGGAGGAAGGAGGACATTGGGCTGTGAAGAATGGATATGGGTGGGATGAAGATCTAAAGAGGACAGAATTGAATGGAATCGCTGATTGGTGCGATGTAAGCAAGGTTTCTTCCAAAGCTATAGAAAGAGGATACAACCAGATAGGAACTCTTGGATCAGGCAACCATTATCTTGAACTGCAGGTTGTCAAGCCAGAAAACATAAAGGATGAAAGGCTAGCTAAGAAGTGGGGAATATTTCCAAACCAAGTTGTAATCATGTTCCATACAGGATCTAGAGGAGAAGGACACCAGATAGCTACAGATTATCTTCAGTTATTCTTGACTGTGATGGAGAGGAAATACAACATAAAAATATTGGACAGAGAGTTAGCATGTGCACCTTTCAACTCACCAGAAGGACAGAATTATTGGAAGGCGATGGGATGTGCGGTAAATTTCAGTTTTGCAAACAGACAAACCATACTTCATCGCATAAGGGAAGTCTTTAGCGAAGTTTTCAAACAAGACGCTGAAAAATTAGGGCTGCATCAGGTTTTCGATGTTGCGCACAATAGAGCATCCATAGAAAAACATAAGATAGATGGTGAGACAAAGGAATTGCTTGTTCATAGGAAAGGTGCTACTGGATCCTATCCTGCTGGTAGAGAAGAGATTCCAAAGATGTACAAGGATGATGGTAGTCCTGTGATTATTGGCGGATCGATGGAAACGGGCTCTTATCTTTTAGTCGGCGGGGATAAATCAGAGGAAACATTCTGCAGCACTTGTCATGGAAGCGGAAGGACTATGAGCAGGACCAAGGCGACCAGGATGTTCAGAGGACAGGAATTATTTGATAACATGATGAAGCGTGGCATCTATGTAAAAAGTACTTCTTGGTCTGGTCTGGCTGAGGAAGCTGGTGCTGCTTACAAAGAGATTGACGATGTGATAGAATCTGTTCATCAAGCTGGAATATCTCGCAAGGTCTGCAAGCTGATTCCTATTGGAAATGTGAAAGGATAGAAACAACTATTTATCTTAGAATTATAAGACATTAATTATGCAGGATGAGTTGTACATTTCTGATGTCACCAAGCACATAATTGCTTTGTCTTATAGGGAAAAAATAGAATTGGATCGTGTACATTACGCTAAAATTATACAGCTGGGACTTTATGATTTGAAGAAAAACAATCCAAATACACCAGAATGTATAAAGGAACTCTTCTTTGACTCTGAATCTTATCCTATGTCATCATATGTTTTCCAGACAATGATGCATGCAAAATGTGCCGTATTTTTCAGTGGTGAAACTCTTGTCAAGATGTGGGTTGCAGATTTTGAAAAAAGGAATCTTCAATATAAAGAAATGGTGAATGGAATAGTGGAAAAACTTCGAACAGCTGAAAATGAAGTTTGTTTTAATAAGTAAAGTATTGTAAATTCTATTAAGTGAAATTATGTCTTACAAGTTCATAGAAGATTTGTCTCTGGCAGATGTAGCGTTCGTGGCTAGTGGCAAGACGTTGAATGAGATGCTGAAATCTGCAGCACTTGCAGTTACCAACACGATGGTCAAGGATTTGAAATCTGTAAAATCCAAAGTGGAAAAGAACTTCGTAGTTGAGGCCAGTGATCCTGAAAATCTGCTGTTCAAGTTTCTTCAGGAAATAATTTTTTACAAGGATGCAGAATCGCTTCTATTGAGCAATTTCACTCTTAAGACTAAGAAAGATGGTAAGGATTATCGACTTTCAGTAAAAGCAAAAGGTGAAAAAATAAACATGAAGAAACATGACTTGTCGGTAGACGTAAAGGCAGTCACATTCCACATGTTTGAAGTAAAGGGAACGAGAGCTGGATGGAAGGCGAGAGTAATTCTGGATATTTAGTGATGAATATGGATCTTACAAAAAAGAAATGTGAACCTTGTGAAGGAGGCATTATGCCATTCACTAATGAAGAATCAGAAATGCATTTAAAATATGTTAACAAATGGAAATTGATAGGCATCAAAATAGAAAAAGACTTCGATTTCAAGGATTTTGAGAAGGCATTGAAGTTCGTGAACAAAGTAGCTGCAATAGCTGAAAAAGAAGGCCATCATCCAAACATCCTGATTCATTCGTGGAACAAAGTTAAATTGGAAATTTACACACATTCCATAGGAGGGTTGTCTGTGAATGATTTCATTCTAGCTGCAAAGATCGACAAGATAAAGTGATAATATATTGAATTAAAAATTAATTATAAATAATGAAGATAGGATTGAAGATAATGCTTTTCATAGAAGCGTTGTCTATGTTTTCTGGTGGATTATTTTTCCCCATATACGCAATGTTTGTAGAGCAAGTTGGTGGAAACATATTGGATGCTGGTCTGGCAGCGTCTGCATTCCTCATATCCACAGGTGTCTTAGTTTTCATAATAAGCAGATGGGAAGACAGGATGAAACATCAGGAAAAAATGTACCTTCTTGGCTATTTGCTGACAGCATTCGGCTATTTTGGATATACATTTGTTACAAACAGGATGGAATTGTTCATGGTGCAGATTTTTCTAGGAATGTCTTCGGCTATTTACATACCTGTTAGGGATTCGTTGTTTACAAAGTTCATAGACAGACATCATGAAGCATCCGAATGGGGCGACTGGGAAGGTGAAGCATATGTGATACCTGCGATTGCTGCTGTTCTGGGTGCTGCCGTAGCATTTGAGTTTGGATTCAAGAGTCTGTTCATTACGATGTCTGTCATAACATTCATTGGATTTTTCCTAGGCTACAAAATGTTTTCATTTAAAGCTAAGGTTGAGATGGCAAGAAAGTTAAAACACAAGCCTAAATCCAAGCGCAAATAGAATGATGACTAGTATAGGCTGATGTATCAGATAGATTGTCAATGAGTTTCTGCCAAAGAAAGACAAGACGTCTGCTAATCTGTTATTGAACTTGATTTTGTACATCTTTTTAATCATTTGTTTGCTGAAATACACTCCAAGCATAAGTATTCCCAGCCAAGGCAGCAAAGGAAAGTAATCCAAGGTGAAAAGATTCTTTGGAATGAAACCTAACCAGAAAAAGTAAGAAGAATCAAACTGTTGGAATTGGAGATATAAACCCACAACAGAAATCAGGATTCCTAAGAACAAATTCATTTTCTTATATTTTATGATAAATGGTAGGATGAAAGAAGTGACAGCAAAGAAATGTAGTATACCGAATGTCACAGTACCACTTGGTATGAAGAGGTATGTGAAGATGGTTATTAGTCCTGCAAATACTAGAAGTCTGCTTCCTCTTAGTAAATATCTTTTTGTGAATCCTTTCTTCTTAGAAATGTAGCTTGCATATGCGACAATTGTAGACAAGATTATGAAGATTCCTGCTATTGTTCGTGGGAAGACAAATGAATACAGAAAATTCTTGGGAAAGTTTATGATGTTAAAAAATCCCAAAGTGACCGAATAGTTGAACAGAATCATGAGTATTATGTCCAATCCTCTGAAAACATCTATCGACTGCAATCTTTTCATTACTTTTAATTTACAAATACAATTTATTAACAAATGAAAATAGACTATTCCAAATATCTAGACAAGGTAAAGTTCTGGAAGGAAACCATAGAAAATGTTAAGGATTTCACAGGCACCAGCCCTCCTTCTGTGTTTGTAGGAAAGGCAAACTATCCTAGGATATTCGTAGGCATTTTGTCTCCTCCTAATCATAATCCTGATGCAGAGATATTAGATTCTCCGGAGAGATGGTACCAACAAAAAGCAAGCATAGACCAGATATTTGGTTACAGAGGTCAGATGATTTACTCCAGATTGAAAGCTAGTTCGATAAAACCGACATCTAACAAACTCATTGATGTTGTACAAGAAGTTTCGATGAGCAAGGATAAAGCGGATGTGGAGATAAAGTTAAAGAAGACACCAGAATTCAAATTTTCATTCAGCAATTATTTCGCGCCTGTAGGAAATCCTGCGCCAATTGAAACTGCAAGACTTACGGAAAATCCAAAGGTAGACATAAAAGTGGAACATGCTGTCTCTGACACTGATCTGAAAGCAGCAAACGCTATAGTTGATCTGTACAGCCACATACCAGTGAGCAACATACAAAAGATTTTTTCTGTAGGGCTGCTTGGTGTACCGTTGCAGAGGAAGTTTGTACCGACAAGATGGAGCATAACAGGAGTGGATGACATAATTGGCAAGCATTTGATGGAGAATGTGAGGCATTATAACAATCTTGATGAGATAAGACTTTTCAGGAATGACTATATAGGAAATACTTTTCACATACTGCTTATTCCCAGAGAGTATCAGTTTGAATTGGTGGAGATATGGGACACAGATAAGCCTTTTCCTGGAATAGGAAGTGATTACGAACCTTACTGGGGAAGGAAGACTTATGCTGAGAGAACTGCGGGCGGGTTCTATGCAAGCAGGCTGCCAGTATTGGAATATTTGGATAAAATTGAAAAACAAGCGAGCATACTTATTGTCAGAGAAGTAAAACCAGAATATTTTGCTCCAGTTGGAGTCTGGAAGATAAGAGAAACAGTAAGGGATGCATTCAACAAGCCATTTGAAAGATTTGATGATTTGGAACAGGCATTTACTAGGATAACAAACAAATGTGTGACTAAGAACATGTGGAAGAGGGAAAGCAAGCTGTTTAAAATCCTGAGAGAGCAAAAAGGACTAGCTAAATTCTTATGAAAAGTTTAAACTGTGTCAAAAGAAATCATATTTTATGAAAGGTGTGGCAAAACATTTCGCCTGTCCTAATTGCAAGAAGGAATACAGTTTAAGCAAGATGGTCTTCAAGTGTACGGACTGCAAGGAAATGTTAGATGTCAAGTATGATTACAGCAAGGCCAAAAAACTTGTCAAACATAAGGACTTCAAGATGCTCAACCCGATGCATTGGAAATATTTCATGTTCTATCCAATTGAAAACGCAAACAATGTAGTTAGCCTGTTTGAAGGAGGAACACCACTCATAAAATCTGATAAGATAAAAGCAGATGTATCATTCAAGTATGAAGGCACAAATCCTACAGGAAGCTTCAAAGACAGAGGATCCACGATAGAGATAACCAAAGCAGTGGAAAACAATGCAGACATAGTTGTATGCGCATCCACAGGAAACATGGGTGCTTCTATTGCAGCATATTCTACAAGAGCTGGATTGAACTGCAAGATATTTTTACCCACACATGTACCAAAGAACAAAGTGGAGCAGATTAAATGCTACGGCGCTAACTTGGAATTCATACATGGAGAATATTCAGTAGCTGTCAATCATGCCGAAAAGTTTGCACGAGATCAGAAATGTTATTTGACAGGCGACTATCCGTTCAGATGCGAAGGTCAGAAATCAATAGGGTTTGAGATAAGCGACCAGCTTGGATGGAACACACCAAACTATATCATCTGCCCTGTAGGCAATGGTACTGTCATTTATTCCATATGGAAAGCATTCAACGAATTGAAACTGGTCGGACTGGTAAAGAAACTGCCGAAGATGATAGGTATGCAAGCAGAAGGGTGTTCGCCTGTAGTAGATTCCTTCAATGAAAAGTTCAAGGAAGTGAAAAATATAGAGACTGCAAGAACGGTTGCAAATGCTATTGCTTGCGAGGCACCTACTTATGGAAATTATGCGTTGCGAGCTGTGAGAGAATCTAAAGGTATGATGGAGAAAGTCTCTGATAGAGAATTGATAGATGCAGTGAAGATGTTGGGAAGCGAAGGTGTTTTTGCAGAACCTGCTGGTGCTGCAAGTGTAGCTGGATTTATGAAATTGAACAAAGAATTAAAGGATTCCAAGGTTGTTTGCATAATTTCCGGTCATGGATTGAAAGATCCAATCATTTAAATACAAAGATTTCATTTAAAATGTCGTGTTAAAGCTTTTATTCTTTTAATTCCAACTAAAAATTAGTGTTCTATGGGTAAAAAGAAAAACAGCAAAGTTAAAAAATATAAAAAAGTGAACAAGATAGAAAATTTCGTTGAAAAACAGATTGAAAAATACGTCAAACTTCACAAAAAGCATGAAAAAGAACTTACATACATAGGTTAGGACTTCTTTTTATCGTCTTCCTTCTTCGCGGGCTTGGTTTCCTTCTTTTCATCAAACTTGTTAGTGATTTTCAGCATTGTCAAGATGAATCCCAAACTATATCCTATGACTATCAATATTATTGAAATTATGAAGACTACATTGAAGCCTTTGAATAATGACTCTACTAAAGGATTCACTATGCTATTCAAGTCTATGTCGATGCCTTCAGGTAGAGGTACAAACCTTGCTATGAGATAATCGTTTACAAAAGTAAACAAGTAAGGTATAATTCCTATCCAGAACATTGCCCATCCGACAGCTCTTATCTTTCCTCCAATTCCTTTAGCGACTATCAAAAGCAAGATTAAAAATACTCCAGTCAGTCCAAGGAAATAACTTTTCATGCCTACAAGGAACTGGTTGAACTGCTCGGACATTATTATTGTGAAGTCTGATGGTGATTTTGCATTAAGCATGCAATTGATAAAACTACAATCATACTTCTTGTAATAGATAGAATCAAAGATCGCATTAACTGCCAATGTGGTTGTATTAACTGTTGTGGCATTTGGCGGAAGTATTTCATCCAAACTGGAACATTTCAACGTCAGATTGTCCGGTATGTTCTGAACATTCAGCTCTTGTGCAAACTGTGACAAATCTATGCTCTCTTTACCCTGACATAACGCATTCAATCCGCTTCTTACATCATCCAGTTGGCTGGGGGTTAGACTTGGAATAGATTCTGATTGTTCTGGCAGTATTTTTGTCGCTATCTTAGTGAACAAATTCTTCATGTTATCATATTCGGTAAAAACTATCAGGTTGCCTATCAGAAGGAAAGCCATCAAACTGGTGGAGAATAATCCGGAAACAAAACCTTTGGCAATGCCTCTTAGAAATCCCATAGAATAAATTTATTTTAATCACTATTAAATTGTGGTGTATGGAAGAATTGATAGATGTAGTGAATAAGAACAATGTTGTGATTGGCTCTGCTACTATGAAAGAAGTGTATGAAAAGAAGTTGAATCACAGGATAGTGCATGTTCTGATATTCAATGCCAAAGATGAGATCTTCCTGCAAAAACAATCCATGAAGAAGCGATTCTGCCCAGGATATTGGACGACTAGTGCAGGTGGTCATGTACAAAAAGATGAGTCTTATAAACATGCTGCAAAAAGAGAATTGAAAGAAGAAATCGGTATTGATGTGTCTTTGAAACTAATTCTAGAAACTACATTTGATGTCTATGGAATGATTAAGTTTTTGAATGTTTTCAAAGGATTTTCACAAGGACCATTCAAGTTCAACGAGGAAGAAGTGATGGACGGTAAATGGTTCAGTCTTGCAGAAATAAAGGGAATAATTAAGGAAAACAAAGTGATTCATCCTGAACTGGCACACATAATCAATAAACTTTCATCTGTGCTCTAACTTTAAGTCTGGTTGGTAAACAAGACATTCTTCTGCCAAAAGTCGTCTATGACATTTCTCAGGAGTCTCCTCAACGCAAAGAAGCGTGATGTCTTTTTCAATTGCTTGACTTGCCAAGTCATTTACCTTACTTGCCGCTTCTGGAGTTTGTAAAAATTGTCTATATCTGGTTTCGTATTCTGGCCATGTAAGGCCTCTCTTGTAGTAATCGCCGATCAACTTTGCAGGTGGCGCCAATTCCTTCAACCATTCGTTATAAGTGGTTGATGTTATTCTTTCGTCTGGAGTCACACCGTCATTCAAAGTATGCCTGCTCATCACAGAAATACGAATCCCATCATAACTTTCAACATCTTTGAAAATGCATTTTGTATAGAGCATGAAATTTTACCCCGATGGTTTTTGAAAAGGCATCATGCTGAATTTTCGTGTTGGTTTAGAATCTGGAAAGAACAGATAGCCAACATCATGCGCAGGAACATCTATCGTCTCATCTTCTACTTTAGAACCTTCATCGATCAAAAGAGTGTACAATTGCAACCAGTATATGCCATCAGCACCTTTGTAAACTTGGGAAAAATAAGAATCTTGCTTTACTCCGTCTCTGTAAACTACTCTGACTAATTCTCTTTCTAAATTCTGGTGTTCCAGCCTTTGTATCGTTCTTATTCTGTCATGTTCTGACATAATAACCAACTTGTAAGTAAAATATTTAAATCCAACAATCAGCCTATGTAGCTAGGCAAATCCTCGTCTGCCTTCAACTGCTTTTCTTTCAATCTCTTCTGTCTTTCTGAGAATGTCTTGTAGTAGTCCAGCATCTCATTGCTTATGCTTGGTATGAATCTTTTAAGCACGCCATCGAAATGTTTCCCTTTTACTTCAGCAGACTTCATATCCTCTCTCATAGCAGTCATTCCTGCCTCTCTTACCAATGCCTCAATGTCAGCACCGGAAAATCCTTCTGTCTCTTTCACAAGTTCATGCAGGTTCACATCTTTCGCAAGCGGCATGTTCTTCGTATGGACTTTCAATATCTCCATCCTTGATTTTTCGTCTGGGGGTGGTATCATGACGAACCTGTCTATCCTTCCAGGCCTCAACAAAGCATTGTCTATCAATTCTGGCCTGTTAGTCGCAGCTATGATGACTACTCCTTTCAGATCCTCTATTCCAGAAATCTCTGTCAATAATTGAGATACGACTGTTTCAGTCACATGGCTTCCACTATATGCTCCTCTCTTTGGTGCAAGCGAATCCAATTCGTCTAAGAAAATTATTGAGGGTGCAACCTGCTTTGCTTTCCTGAAAAGTTCCCTTATCCTCTTTTCTGACTCGCCTACCCACATGCTCAATACCTCCGGCCCTTTGATCGAAATAAAGTTCACTTTGCTTTCGTTCGCGACAGCTTTGGCAATCATCGTCTTCCCGCATCCTGGCGGACCATAAAGAAGTATTCCTTTTGGCGGCTGTATGCCCATCTTCTTGAATGCATCTGTATTTTTCAGTGGCCATTCTATCATCTCTTTCAACTGCTGTTTCAATTCATCCAATCCTCCTATATCTGTCCATTTGACGTTCGGTATCTCCACCATTATCTCACGCATTGCTGAAGGTTCGACAATCCTCAATGCATTTTCAAAATCGTCCTTTGATACTACAAGCTTCTCCAACATCTCTTTAGGTATCCCTTCCTCTCTCCATTTTATATCAGGCAGGACTCTTCTCAATGTCGACATGGCCGCTTCCTTGCATAATGACATGATGTCTGCTCCAACATAGCCGTATGTCTTGTCAGCAAGCTCTTCCAAGTTGACATCCTTAATAAGCGGCATGTTCCTTGCATGTATCTTGAAAATTTCCAATCTTCCTTCTCTATCTGGAACTGGGAATTCAATCTCTCTGTCAAACCTGCCTGCACGCCTCAAAGCTGGATCAAGACTGTTTGGCCTGTTCGTTGCTGCGATGACAACGACTTTTCCTCTAGACTTCAAGCCGTCCATTTGAGTCAACAGCTGAGATACGACTCTCTTCTCTACCTCTCCTGTGACATCCTCACGCTTGGGAGCTATCGCATCTATCTCGTCTATAAAGACTATCGATGGGGCGTTCTTTTCTGCTTCGTCAAAAATCCTTCTTATGTTTGCTTCGCTCTCTCCATAGAATTTGTTCATTATCTCAGGTCCGGAGATTGAAATGAAGTTTGCTCCGCTTTCGTTTGCTACAGCTTTTGCAAGCAATGTCTTTCCTGTTCCTGGCGGACCATACAACAATACTCCTTTAGGTGCATCTATCCCCAACTTTTCAAACAGTTCAGGATGACGCAATGGCAATTCAATGATCTCTCTTACTTTTTCTACTATGGGTTTTATTCCACCAACATCTTCATAAGTGACAGTAGGCACAGATTTGTCCTCCAGCTTCAATGAATCTGGCAGCTGTGGCAGCATCTCCAACTCGGTCATCTCGCCTATCTTCACTATTCCTACAGGGTCTGTGTTTGTCACGATGAATCTTGTCTCTGTAGGCATGGGCATGAAAACTTCCGGGAAGAAATCCTCCATGTTGAAAAATGGGAAATCCTCGAACAAGTTGCCTCTTCTTTTTACAACAGGCGATGGGATTATTATGTCTCCTTTTGCAACTGCTCTCATGTAAATGTTCTGCTTGAACAGTTCAGGCTCGACTCTTACTATCATTCCTTTTTCTGCAGGAGCAAGCACCACTTTCTTTGCTTCCTTCACGTCAGACTTTCCTATTTTCACTATCTCTCCTACACCAGAACTTGCATTCCTTCTTGTTATCCCGTCCATCCTTATAATGTTCAAACCTATGTCTGCTGGATAAGATCTTACAGCAATAGCACCAGTCATCCTCTTTCCTTCTATGCCGATTATGTCTCCTTCCTTTATTCCTAATTTTTTCATCATGTTGGAATCTATTCTGACTATTCCTCTTCCTGCTTCTTCCCTGTTTGTAAGCTCTCCTACCTTGAGCTTTACTTCATCTTCGCCGTTTTCCTTTGGTCCTT
>Ga0209542_10009454_pt1 | contig 17873 bp, 20 predicted proteins | sample RifCSPhighO2_01_FD_184028 | JGI IMG/M metagenome (GOLD analysis project Ga0209542, IMG submission 184028) | Soil microbial communities from Rifle, Colorado - Rifle CSP2_plank highO2_0.1 (SPAdes) (version 2) | ecosystem: Environmental > Terrestrial > Deep subsurface > Rock core/Sediment ...
GATTACATAAAAAAACAAGGAAGGAAAATTGAACAACTGAAACTATTTGAGTTTATCTAGATGCCACACAGCTTGCTGTGTGGAGGTTCACCTTTATTCAATTTCTTCTTCATTTTTTACACCCCTAGTATATTATCAAGATAAAGACGTATAAAAATTAAACGGTTCGACATTCATTTAAATATAATAATTGAACAAAATATATGCTGCGTGGATTGTTGCAACCACGAAGGTAAGATACGCAAAGAACCTGTGGGTTTTTATCCAAGGTTTAAAGTAGTGGTGCACTGCTATCCCCAGAAACATTGTAACTAGAAGACATAGATAGGTGGTGATTCCTAAGATGGTCCCTGTAGGTAACATTTTGATAAGAAAGCAGGCATATTTATAAGTTTTTTCAAATCATAATCTTTAAAACAGAGCAAATAATCATAATATCGTGCAACAGGCTCACTTCGCATATGAAAACAACCTTACGGTTTTTTTCGATTTTCCCTTAAATGGAAAATAAATGTGATGTGGAAAAACATACAAGCCCACTTCGCATAATGGTATTGCACGAGATTGCTAAATAAAAAGGACCTATCTTTGGGAACCTTTCCAAAAGGTTCACTTATGACGTCTCCTTTAAGAGGGAACATCTCATTAACGGGATGGAAAATTGCAATGATCTCGGCCCCTCCGGGGCTCGCAGGTTCGATTCCTGCAGTGGGCGTATCATTTCACTTAAAAACCTTTATTAACCAATTCCCCTTTTTTCAAACATGCATTCAAAGCTGAGGCATTTTTACACGACTAAAAATGGCTCTCCAATAAAGAGGTTGACGCTTGTTATTTTCTTCTCAGGTATAGCTTACGCTTTAGTAAGCAGTGTATGGGCAGTTCATCTTAGAAGCTTCTTTTCATCAGACTTTTCAGTTGGATTTACTTCGTCTCTATTTATAGCAATCTCATTCATATCTTATTTTTTAATAATTCCACTTATAGAAGCGTCTAATAAATACAAGCTGACATTAAGAGTGTCTTTCTATGTTGCTTTAGGGTTCATTATGTACGCGGTGACTAAAAACTTTTATTTATTCCTTCTTTTTGCGTCGATAAACGCAATATTTGGGACAATACGGGGAACTACTCTCGGTCTTTTAATAAAAAGCAATTCTTCCAAAGAGAAACTCTCTAAGGATGAAGGTTTTGTCTTCGCTTTCCACAACATCGCCTTCCTTATAGGTCCTTTAATTGCTACCCTTCTTTTATTAAAATTCCCGGCGCGAAGCATATTCCTTTTATCGGCGTTTATAATTTTTGTCTCCATACTAATGTTAAGAAGCTCAAAAGTTAATCAAGGAGAACCAAAGAAAAAAATAGACAAGAACTTTTATCTTAATTTTATAGGCTTCTTCAAGAAGAAAGAAAGAGTAAAGGCCTATCTTCTTGCTTCTGGAGTAAATTTCTGGTGGTCTCTTGCTTACATTTATATGCCTCTCCTAATAATAAAGAGTCTTCCAAATTACTGGGTTGGGATTTTCCTTTCTGCAATAACGCTTCCATTAATTCTGTTTGAATACTCTTTTGGAAAAACAGCATCAAAAAAAGGGTATAAGAAATTGTTTTTCCTTGGGTTTATTCTGCCAGCGTTAGCGTGTGTAATTTGTTTCATATTCTTCACTAATCTTTATTTAATAATGGCTCTTTTATTCATCTCTAGCTTTGGGCTGGCCATGACCGAAGCAAATAGTGAGGCTTATTTTTTTGCTGTAAGCAACAAGGAAGAAGAACAAAGATACTACTCTCCATTTAAGACTTCAGTAGATACAGGGCATATTATCGGGCAGTTTACTCCGGCATTAATACTTCTCGTCTTGCCAATGAAGTTCGTATTCCTATTCTTCGCCGCAGGGATGTTCGCTTTATCACTATTATCTCTATTTATTAAGAAGTTCAAGAAGTAAATCCCGCAAGCAATCAACTTTCCTTATCTCTTATTGTCCTTATTAAAACAATAATAAAAATAATTGCAATAAGCCCTATTCCGCCTATTATTATATATTTAAGAATTTTATCAAATTTACCCTCTCCAACATTTTCGTTTACATCACTGTTATTTCCGGGAGGTGAATTTGTACTATTGACTGCCGAGTTGTTATTTATCGAAGCGTTATTGTTTGTGTTGTTAACACTTGAATTAGATTGGGCGTTAGTATCGTTGACAGTTTGATTGGCTGTTCCATTCTGGGGGGCTGGCTGAGTAGTATTCACCACTTCCACCTTCTCAATTATTGTTATTGAGTCATTAGCACACTTATACACTCTTATCAAAGCATTATCATCCGAAGCAGAAAATATCTCAACCGCATATTTTTTGTTATTATATGTTATTAAATCGCTAGGGTTGTCTAGGTTTGAAAGAACTAATTTCGATCTCCCAATTAAAATCTTAACATTTCCCATGTCATCTGAATTCACTACGAAAATCTCGAATCCTCCTAGAGGTTCTTCACTTCCTTCGTAAATGGATTTAGTGCCGCTGCCTATTGTTATTGTTGCCGCACTATTTGTAGAATTAACAAGAGTTACTGACTGGTTTGTCCCGTCGCTAAACAAGGCATACGAAGCAGTTCCATTTATCAAGTCAAGTTTTTGAGCATCAATAAGCACCTCAGCATCCATTCTTTTAAACACTGGAGTTTCCAAAGCTTTTGATAATCCTAAATAAAGACTATTAGCAGTTTTAACCTGCCCAACAGAAAGATCTGTTACATCTTGCTTTATTGTCTTATTGTCTGCACATATAAAAGATGCAGAAGCAAAGCCAGCTAACATTAACATTAAGAACACCGAAATTACCACCCCTCTCATCATTAATCTTGTTTTTCAAGATATATAAGAGTTTTGATTAATGAGAGATAGGATAATTAAAAATAATAGCGGGGGCAGGATTTGAACCGTGCGATCTCAGGGTTTCCCATTTTTTGTTCTCCATGCGATTTCATCGGAGGCAATTGGAAATCGCCATTCCGCTTTTCGAGGAAATTCAAAAAGAACCAATGGGTTCTCTTTATTATGGGCCCTGCGAGGACTCCAGGCTCCTCTACCCCGCTATATAAATGAGAAACGCATTCCGCTTTTAAAGGTTTCTGACTATTATCTCTTCATTAGAGGACAAAGATTCAAATAATTCGCAAGGTTTAAAAGATATAATCTATTTTATTTTTTATGAAGAATAAAATTTCTGAAAACGGAATATCTAAATCTCTTGAAGAAACACTGCTTCAGGTAGGATTAAGAATTGCGAAACGAGGCGAAGGAGCACTGTTCATTGTTGGTGATGCTCCTTACAAAAGTCTTGTCTCCCAAAAAGTCCCTCCCTTCAATGTTACGAAGAATCATAAGCTTCTTGAGTCTCTTGCGTTAATAGATGGGGCGGTGATAATAGATCGAGATGGTTTTTTGAAAGCTTATGGGGCCATGATAAAAACAACTAGGACTTTCAAGAACTATGGAACTAGACATAGTGCAGCACTAACCGCCTCAAATAAAGGAAACTTTGTTCTTGTTGTTTCAGAAGAAGACAAAAAGCTTAGAATAATAAGAGATGGCAAAATGGTCATGCAAATTGATGCTCTTCAAAGAGATGTGGAAAAATCTGTTCACGGGGCAGTTGATATGCTCGAATCTGTTGGAGCCGGGACAATAGGCACAATCGGAACAAGCTTATTGGCTCCTGCTTTGGGAATAGCGTTGCTTCCAGGTATAGTAGTTTTTGGTTCAGTTTATTATTTAACTAAGCTAATGAGAAAATCATAGCTTTTGAGCTTTCTCCTATAAATTAGCTCATGAGAAAAGATTAAGCTTTCTCGCTATCAGGTCTTTCAATTATCTTAAACTTCTTGTCGAATTTTTTTTGTTTTGCAAGTGCAATTGATCCTTCAACTACAAAACCCATCCCTGCAAGAAACCAGAACCAGTCAGAAGAGAAATAAACAACATTGAAAAGCTTAAGCAAGGTCGCAACTACCATTACAAAGCCCACTAAAATAAATACCTCATACTTCAAGAAATTTTCAATAGCAATAGTCTTAGTCATTTTACCAGGCGGCTAAAATTGCAGCCATTATAATGAATCTTACAATATCGTAAGTCGTGTTAAGATAAAATAAGCTCGCACTCTTACTTTCCCATAACATGCTTCCTATAGAAGCTGTAAGGAAAAACCCAAGCCACACAAGAATTCCGATGAAAGCTCCATCAACAATTGAATCAGCCCCAGCCAATCCAACAAAAGTCGAGAGCACGAATGTCGTTATAAGTGAAGTAATAAACGCTATAAACATTGGCATCGCCATGCCTTTTTCCTTTGTCTTCTTAACATCACTTGGAGTAAACTTCATAGCCTTTATCCAAGCTTTCCCAAAGACAGGCCCGTACCAAAGAAACCCTATAAAAAAGTTTACAACAGAAACTATAATCACGGCAAGATAATTAATTTCAACCCCTAATACCATAACTATCGTTACTCTTTAGCGTTTAAATATATTTCTAGTTTTACAAAACTATAAAGAATTATCTTCTGGCTTGTAGTTCTTCTTATACTGCTTGCACAAGTTCTTTGCTTCTTTAAACACTACCTTACACTGTTCCTTTTCTTCCTTATAGACTTCCTTACATTGGAACACTGCAACTTTTATGATTGTTCTGTTAGCTTCAGTTTGGTTCTTTGCTTCAAGAATGCATTCGTATTTCTTTACTTTAGCAGCAAGATAGCAAACATTTCTTATCCTTGTCTCGTTTGACACACACCTTCCATGTGTCATGTTCCTAGTTTGATTATCATTGTGGCGTATTTCATTCTGATGATGAAGTTCATTTTCATCCCCATCGTGGCTGTTTCCTTGTATTGTTTGATTGATTGTGTCATTTGAAGGATTGTCTTGGCCAAGAGTTGCAGGTTCTACATTCATATTCCAACCTCTTGGGAGTTTAGCAGCCATCGCTAAAGATAAACTTACAACTAAAGCCAATGCGAGAAATGCAATCACAAACATTCTCTTTTTTACCATAAAACACAAATAGTTGTTCTCTTTAAAAGCATTGTTGGGATATGACGTATATTTCTAATAAGAATTGTTCGGTTGATGTACCCTATCTTCTCCTATCTCCTAGGTGTTGGTTTTGGGTCAAGATACTGAGCTTCCCATGCTGGACATTTCTTATCATCTAAGACTTTCCTTACATCGTGTATTCCCGGTCTTCCGGAATGCATTGGAGCGCTAATTCCTTCAAGAGTGTTTTCGTCCACAACACCGAAATGTTCATCACCTCTTCCGACATTCCACATAACCCTTATAATGCTAACACTTGGCATTAAGTATCCCCTGTCCCACAACATCTTAAACTGACCATATCCATAAAAAAGTGGAAACGCACTTATTCCATCATGATCCTCAAAATATTCTTCTAAAGAACCATCTCTTTTTTCATTATAGGCCGCTCCGCGATTATCCCAAGTTGTCATAAAACGAATTAATCCTTCTCTATAAAATTATTGCTCTTTAAAATAGTTTTTATCCAGTGAAGTTCTGTTCTGTATCATTTTGGGGTGGCTCGTAAAATGGGTTCTTTGCGCATAGCCCAACATTCCCAAGCTCAAGTCCCCTTGTTGTGAACCACCCATAAACACCAGCCTTTTTGTTTGAAAACAGGAAATTTGTCTTGCAAGAGTAGTCTTCTGGGCAGGTGTAGTTGTTCTTTCCCTCACATAAGCAGAAACTCTCCCGGCCGCACATTAATCCAAAATACGGTCCGTTACATAAAGGAGAAAAAAGTCCCCCCGAATTTTCGCAATATGTCTGATTTATAGAAAAATCAATCATACCACTCGAACAGTAATTCTTACAGGACTTATAGTCATTGTTAGCCTCTTTAATGCAGAGCTTAGCATCATTTACACATATTCTTTTGCACAAAAATCCTCCACACTCTTCCTTACATATTCGCAACTCGGAAACACACTCTTCTTTGTCTAGCGTCTTATTTAGTCTGCAATCCTTTCTACACTGATCTATGGCTGCTTTTTGATAATTTATAGAGGATGCAAGACCTATAAGAGCGATTACAAAGAAAACGGCAAAAAGTGCATATACTCTTTTTTTCATGTCGATCCGTTGCTTGCTTAGTATAAAAGTATTATCAAACTGGGAAATATACTTTCATATAGAATACTTATACGACCAACACACTTTTTCTAAAACGCCTCTTTTGTTGCTCCTACAACCCAGACAACATCCACAAACCCATAAGATATCTTACTTACTTCATCGGGTGAACCCTGATCATAATTTGCATAAAAACTGCCCTGAAACAATGGACCTCTAGGATACTTTGAATTGGCTTCAGAATACAGTCCAAGGTTAATACTCTCTTTAAGTTTTCTAAATGCTGAGGAAGAAACAACAACTTTCTCGTCAGTCATGCCGACTAATCCCAGAAGTCCTGACTTCTTTATTGTTTTTACCTCTGATGGCACCTGCACAATAAAAGACGCTCCAATTCTTCTATCCATGTCTAAAGTTGGGTCTAATCCATGTTTCTTAATCTCATTCAAGCCAGATTCTTTATAATTTAGGCCGGTGCAATCAAGAATATCTTTAATCTTATCTCTTAGTGGGAAAATATTTCCACCAACTATTGCGTCGTTGGCCTCATTTGCTCTTCTTACGACCTCTATAATATTCATAGCATCCATAACGCTTCATCCTATTTCTAGCTTATATACTTTTCCATATCCTCTTCATTTTTTGTAGAATTATTCTTTGATTATAAATCTCGACCCACGATATAATGGAACCATTTTTTAAGAGGCATACCTTGCCAATAATTAGCTCCTTCTGGTGTAAACTCTCTTGGAAACGCTTTTGTTTCTGAACTGTTTACTACTTTTCTTAGAACTTCTATATTTTTTGGATGATTATAAACTGTACATCCATCCCAAGAAGGTGTTTCGTGAGCCATCTCCATTCCACACGGACTATACTTTCCAGTTAGAGCACACTGATTTCCCTCACTATCCATTATAGACCTAAATGGAGCCTCCAACGCTCCGTGGAAACCATAAAAAGGACACTTTGGCCTAGGTTTTTCTAACTCTCTCACTGGCTTCAATTCTTCTCTACCAAAGACTTTCGATAAAATACTCATCACACAAAATTAGGTTTTTACTTTTTAAATATAATTGTAGTCTGAACTATATAATTTCTATAAATGAACAGTCTTATTCTTGTTAGTGATTCATCCACCATAAACAAAAATAAAAACGCCCGCACCAGGAATCGAACCTGGATGCCCAGAGGGCCGCGAGTTCTCAAACTCTCTTGAACCACCCCCCAAGGGAGAGGCCATCTCTTAAAGGAGATGTCATAAGAAGGACCTTGGTCCTTTTTATTATTCGAGTCGCGTGCACAACCATTATGCGATGCGGGCCTGTCATTAATATCACATAAATAAAGAATTAAGTTATAAATGCTTTTATCTGTATTCGTCTTTAACACTTCCAATAACAATTCCGCCAAGATCCTTAAAGCTCTTTATATCGAACGCTGTAATTCCTTGGTGTTTTCTTAAGTCTGAGCTAAAGGTTGAGCCCCCACCTATATCAAATAAGTAACTTGGATTAGTCTTGTTAGTGTTCTTTTTTATGAATTCGCCAGTGTTGGCACGATTGGAAAGTTCAAAATCACTTATGTAAATAGATACAACTCTATTCTTGTTCTTTTTAACCATTTTCTCGGCTACAGAAATAGGGAATACTGTTCCGCCGTTGTAGTGGAAAACTAATGCGTCTTCAATTCTGTCTAAATTTTTTGTAAAGTCTTGGAACTTATACTGATTATCTCCCGAAAAATTAACTATAGCGACTCTTGCCCCTCGGTCAAGGGCATAAAGGGCAGACGCGTGCGCAGCTACAATCGCCTTGTCATAACTTCCCCTGTATTCCTCATCGTCGACTTTTGGGTTCCAATTCATACTTTCTGATGAATCAACATAATAAATCAAGTCCGCTATTTGTTTGGCCCTGCCAGGTACTTGCGAAACCTCATATTTTTTTCTTTTAGTGTTTATTCCAGGCAGAATTGCCCCGTGAGACATAAGTGCTGGCAGAATTTCAAGTCCCCCTCTTCCTGCAAGTGGGTCACCTGGATTCCAGTTGCTGAATCCAGCGGGAGAAGAATAATTCCCTGTGTCTCTTTTCTCAGTAACTTTTATCAAGTATTCTCGTGCTCTTGATCTATACATGAGTTTTATTGCATCGTCTACTAAATCTGGCATGAATGCAGCAAGTGTCCCGGCGAATTTTCCCGGGCTATCTTTGTTAAGCTTATAAATCTCGTCTAAAACCTCCGCGTCAACCTGTCTTCCCTCTTCCTCTCCAGACTTATTTTGATCGTATTTACCTTCATCAGACTTTCCCTTTTCATCTTTCGACTCTTTTCCATTTCTCCCATTAATTTTATATATACTTTGAGTTGATCCGGGCCCACACTGCTCTTTGACATCGTCAGGTGCTTCATATCCTTTGTCCGAATTTCTATTTTTGTCTGATTCAATTATTAAATTTTCAAGAACACCCGCTACCTTTCTAGATTTTTCAGGCCATTTATCACTCTCCTTAAAATCTTTTCCCATTATCTTGACGCATTGTTCTACTATGTTACTCTCATTACGGTCAAGCTTAACGTGGTTCTTAAGATTCAAATCACTATCCCACATTTTTTCATATGTTCCAACTAGAACTTTCCATAATGGGGTGAATTTCCCCCCAGATTTTTTAGCAACATCATCAATTGTCACTCTCATCCTCCATTTAGTAAGATCTCCAAAATCCTCTCTTCCGTACTTTTCAATCCCAACATACGTGTCAATAATCCAGTCCGCAAAGATATTTGTGACCAAGTGGGCCGAGTCTGCTCCCTTTTGCCCCCTTAGCCTTGTGAATCCTTTTAGAGCGGCATCAACAAGCCTAACGTTCATTCTTTTGCTTCCTGGACATATTGAGAAATGAGATGTTTCGTGATGCCCTCCAACACTTCTCGCATATTGTTGAGCATCTTCGAACGTTGTGAATTCCGGCATATCATCACAATTAAAATATGTTATCCACGTTTCAGGGTCTATAGAAAATCCTCTCGGAATCCCCTTCTTTAAGTCATACGGAATATTCGTCTTGCTTCTTTTTGTATCTATAACTATCGGCCTTGGAAGATTTGAAATATATAAGTCCCACCAGCCCTTTCTTATCATTTCTTCAACATCATCTACATCTAATTCAATCCCTTCTCGTTTTGTCTCCTTAGCCTTAAACCAGTCTAAAAATTTTATTTTTCTCATCTCGGAAGATTTCTTGTAATTCTGTTTAATTCCTCTATTGGGCCTGGATTTATATCTGAGATATTATACTCCTTCATAACTTCAACAAGAGTTGTTAAGTCAGTGATAAAACCGGTAGGTGGTCCAAGTGTTCTGTTCATTTTCTTAACCAATTTAGAGGTTGCAATCGCAATCAAAGACCTATTTTCTGGAACCATCATCATAACAATGTCTAATGGATTATTATAAAGATGCTGACCTGGAATTATTCCCAAATCAACAGCCTTTTTTTCAGGAAATAACCCCGTTATTTGGTAAGACGGTTTAGCATTTGCATCTTTGCTTTGTAAAACTAGAGCGGTTAAGTCTTTGCCTGTCTCACCATTTAAAATCGTCCTTACAACATCCGGACCTGGGGACGCCCATCCACACTGTAGATATTCTGGTTTAATTACTAGCCCCGTGTTATAGTTCTTACTCTCTACAGTATAAGTAAAATTTAAGAAATATGGTGCGAATTTGTATATAAACTGGGCGAGATTTGGATAGACATTCATTGAATTGGAAAATTTAGTCAATAAATAATCCCCTAGAATTTTTTGAGCATCTAATATTAATTTTTGTTGTTCACCCATATCCCTTCTTGGATCTTCTTGAGCCTTTGGATCTTTATTATCATCTGTCTTAGCCTGTCTTCCCTTTTCTATAGTCGTTTCCCAAGTTCCCATTTTATAGAGAAGCTCCACCATCCAGCTTAGTCATTGCCTTCTCCCTAAGGAACGTTCTACCTCTTGGAGAAATTTTTGTTGTAAATGTCATTGCTTTGTCTAAGTCTATAACCTCGCTATACGATACTTTTTCAGTTTCCTCAAGCTTGTCATATATCGTTCTGAAATCCCTATCTCTTGCAGCGTTAATTATTGGCATGAAATGCTCCCTAACCACCAAGTCTTTCTTAACCTGGTTTATTTTTGCAGAATCTGGTGAGATCTCCCCAGACAAAACTCTCGGGATTTCCATAAGGGGGTCTTTTATAAGAACATAAGCTTCCCTGGCTCTTTTGGCAATGTCTCTCATGTAACTTAACTTCATTCCAAAAAACGGATCTTTCCCAGAATACTCTTCATTTGGAGTTACCCTATGGAAAAATACGAAAGGAGCAACCGATTCTACAATCCCGAGCTGCACTTCTGGCTTTGATGGATTTTTAAACGCATTTAAAAAGTATGAATATGCCTTAGCCCATCTCTGTAAATCTAGATAAGCTCTTCCCGAAAATCCATCCATTGTTCTCCTGCATAATGATTCTGATGTTAAGAAATCACAGCCCTTACACCTTTCTTCAAGACTTAATTCAGAATGGGATTTATCTCCAAAATCTCCTCTTATGCATGAAGATAAAGACTGTCCAAGATATATCGAATAAAGCAAGGCTTCGTTGCCCATCTTTACGTTATCTGCAACTATCTTCTCCATTTCTTTTGCTTCTTTCATGGACTGTTTATATCCATTTTCTTTGAACGGATAAATTTTATCATCGCGTCTTGCCGACAAAGCCATCATGTCTTCAATCGCTGGAAGCTGTGAAGCAGGAACGCTTATTCCAAATCGGTCTAGGAATGGTTTGCTCATAGGATACGTTCCTGCGTCATTAGGATTCTCCGTGGCATAAAGCTCAAAATCGTCCACTTCATAAACTTGATCCGCAAACTCTACTCGTCCTTTATTGAATATTTCAAACAAAGCATTGAGCGCTGTTGGGGGGAATCTGTTTATCTCATCAGCTATCTTGATCGGACATGTAACGAACTTTCTCCACCTTACTTCCTCCTCTCCTGTAGCTATGAGTTTTCCCATATGATAAGTCCCTAACAGGGTACTTACATTTTGGTCGTCATTACCTCTTATCATTGCCGCAACTATCTCTTTTTTTGGAACATCAAATAACCTTGATGAGACTTCTTCAATCATTGAAGTTTTTCCTCCTCCATGACCTCCTTTTATTAATACAGTACTTTTAGGAACGATGGCACTATTTATCACAACACTTGTCATTGGATCTAAGGTTACTGTTTTTATCTCTCCTTTATGGTCTTCATAAGTGAAGTCCATATTTGCCCTGCTGTTCACATATATCCTGTCTGTAGCTATACTAGAATAAACGTCTCTAAGCACCTCTCTATACGCGTCCATCTTCTTTTCAGTTTTTTCATCCATGTTTTATATTCCTTATTTTAGCTTTATTATAAATTACTATTTCATAGCTAGGATAGTCAAATCTCCTTTTGCATCTAGGACACGCCTTCGGTTCCTTCTTTCTCGTTTCCCAGTCATATTCACAAAATTTACATCTCATTATGTCATTTTATAGTAATGATAGTATTACTAATAATGATAATAGTAAATTCTATCTTTATAAATTTAAACCTTTAAATTTTGTTACTACTGACCTTGAATAAGAATTTTGTTATTGACCATTTTTTCAATCCTATCCAAATCTTCCTCTTTCCTGTATCTCTCTCACGGCGTTATGAACTCTCGTATCTGGAGAGAGTATGTATACGTGATCATCATGGCTTCTTACAGCCCTATATATTCTCTGGAGAAACTCTCTATTCGCCTTGTCTTTGTAAAATTCCCAGAAATAATCTTGATGTGTTTCCTTTAAAACTCTCCAGAAAACATCGCTTATATTGGGATTTGGGTATTTTGTGAAAATTATTGATCTGCAAATATTGCCCGGGAAATCAACACCTCTAGAGCATTTTGTGCTGAACAAATTTTTTATAAGCCCTGTCTTAAATAATGAAATGGCCTTCCCCGTTTTATCATCAATTTGCTCTTGCACGAGCTTCTCAGAATTTTTTAGATTAGAAATGTCATATTTTATAAGTTCATTTTTATTCGGAAGATCTTGGTATGCATGAACATGAACAAGAGTAGGTTGCACCGCTTTCTTCATGCTTGCAGATAGAGCTTCAAGATACCTCTCCCGATTATTCCCGGTTGCATTAAGATTTGAATACGTACACTCAAACTCTTTCCCAGTTTTTATTATCTCAACACTTCCAAGATTAAAAGTTTCTGCTTCAACAATTTTGAAGTCTTTTATCTTGAATATATTTTTAAGCACTTTTTCAGAATGAAGAGTTCCAGACATAAATACTAGCGCTTTATTATTGTCAATTATTTCATTAAGCTTCCCAGAGAGATTTGTTGATACTAAAGAAGCAACAATCGTGTCTTCATCTCTTCTATATGTGAGATAAACATCTTCTAAAGTTTCTTTGAAAATTCTTGCAGCTTCCAAGGCCTTGTTGGCGTAATTCATTTCTTCCAATGAAATCTCCGCTTCAAGTTCGTTATTTGAAGCTAGAATTTCAAAAATTTCTCTTATCTTCGTCTCACCTATATTGAAAATTTTGTTGCTGTCCACTCCAAGGGCTTTTTTGTTTCTCTCTTCCAATTCAAGTAACTCTATTATCTTTTCCCGCCCTTGTTTGGCCTTCATACTGTCAGGGATTATCATCTTCATTGCGGCAGCAAGCCTCGTAATATTAATCTCCTGCTGCTGAAATAATCCATCTAGGAAGTCATCAGCCTCGTCAATTATCTCAACTTCAGTATAAGGTTTTCTTCCCAAACCAAGTTCCGCTAGATATTTTGCAGAATTAAAGATTATAAGGTCAGCATTTATGTATGCAAGATACTGGTCATAGTACGAACAACCCTTTTTTCTGTGGTAAAAAATATAATCTCTTCCCTTGACACCTTTGTATTTTTTCTTATCCGCCTCTTTAAGCGTATTAGCCGGAAAATCAGCAGGAAGTATAGGGCTCCAGTAGGGGTTTGAAGGAGCTACAGACATTCTCCTTAAATCTTTAAGTTCGGGTGATTCTTTGTTTTTTATTAACGGATTTTCATCATAGTAGCCTAAAAGTTTTGAATAGTTCTTCTCACTTATCTTTATGTTTTCAGGAAGATTGGGGTCTGCGCAGGACCTTCCAGGGAAGAACAAAGAATCATGATTCTCTCTTCCAGTCAGCATCGCTATCTTCATTTTTTCTCCGTTTCTTTTGAAAACATTTTTCTTTCCCATATAATCTTCCTCATACTGTTTCTGAAGGGCTTTTACAGGGACAATTATAGATGATTTGCCGAATACTCGTGCAATGTTTAATGCAATAGCAGATTTTCCCGTCCCGCAAGTCCCATATAGAAAAATTACTTTATGTCCTGCTTTGATTAGATCTGAAACCTCCTTGACAACATCTTCTTGCGTTTTTCCATTTGAAAATTTTAATGGCAATAACGGCTTCTCCCCTTCATACAAACTCCAATAGTCATGCTCGAAGATGTTCCCTATCTTCTTGGACTTATCTTCTTTCAAAAATTGCAGTGAGTCAGAAGTCTTAAGAACGACTTCCTCTCCACTATAGCTGTCAGCAGGCTCAAAATCAAGCAGCTTTCCATCTACACTCTCAAGTTTTCCAGAACTACTAAACTTAATCCTGCTCATCTCTTTTAATTAGAACCTCCAGTATAAGAGTTCTGATAATCTACTTTAAAATAATTTCTATTACTAATCAAAGAAATATTTAATTGGCAAGTTCTTGTTTGGAAACCCTTAGTTTTGGGAACCTTTCTCAAAGGTTCATTTCTAAAAGGTTTATTTGGTTACTTTAACTGCCTTAAGACCTCTATCGCCTTGTTCCGTATCAAAGTTAACAGAATCACCCTCGGTTAAGGTAATGTTTCCGCTAAGCCCCGACTTATGGACAAAGTAATCTTTACCGTCTTCGCCAGTAATAAAACCAAATTCTTTCATCTCGTTGAAAAATTTTACAGTTCCTTTCATTTTATTTACTCCGTATGCAAGTTAAAAGTATTCTAAGATAAATTAGAATTATCAAAGTGCATCTAACAATATACTAATGAAAATCATCCTTTTTAAATGCTGTTAATTTTAAAGTCTACTAAAAAGCTAGTTATCAAATGTTTCCAGTTTCTGCAAACTTTTTCATTGCCCTTTCAAGAATTACCTGAGGGGCAAATCCTTTTCTGCTGCAAACCTTGACAAATTCATCGTATGTTCCCTGGTCTACATTATAATCTAGCTTTCTTTTTTTCGGTCCTGGTGGTGTTGCTGCCATAACTGTCAAAACAGAAAGAGATTTATAAACATGACGGAAAACACACAAATCTTTATAAAAATAATACTCCTTATGTAAGAATGTTAGATGGAAAAGATTATACTGAAGAAGATTTGGAGGATTCATTAAGAAGGGCTTTTGTGGATAGAAGAGGGGAATCTATTCTCATGGACGGTCATGAAGCGAGAAGTGAATTCAAGAGAGATGTAGTTAATTACGGAATTGATAAGGGTTGGCTTCGCAAGGAGAGAGACATTAATGAATCTCAATACACCGCAATGACTTATATTTTAACCGGCAAAGGCAAAAAGCATTTTGGTTTATAGCTAGAGTTAATTATTTTTCTATTATCCTCACTTCTTCCCTTGAATTTTTTTATTGCATTTTCTTGTCATTTTATCGACGAGAAAACGCCTTTTTAAAGGGGTAAGATTTATAAAGGTCTGAGACGTAAAAAGAGTATAAATCAGTCGATTTTTTGACGGAGAAAGTAAATTAAAAAAGATTACAACTTAGTTTGAACTTTATAAAATGACTAGTAAAAGCGATTACGGAGTAGATTCAATTAAGGTTTTGGAAGGTCTTGAAGGAGTTAGAAAACGCCCTTCAATGTACATTGGCAATACAAGCAAAGAAGGTTTACATCACTTAGTTTACGAAGTAGTTGATAATTCTGTAGATGAGGCTCTTGCTGGCTTTTGTAAGCTTATTACTGTGTCTATTAATAAAGATGGGTCTGTAACAGTGAATGATGATGGAAGAGGCATTCCTGTAGAGATGAATCCAGTTTACAAAGTTCCTGCACTTCAGCTTGCTTTGACAAAGCTTCATGCTGGTGGGAAGTTTGACAAGAAGTCCTATCAAATTTCTGGTGGGTTGCATGGGGTTGGTATAAGTGTTGTCAATGCTTTATCAAAGAAATTAATAGTTGAGGTTAAGAGAGACGGGAAAGTTTACAGGCAAGAATATTCCAGGGGAGAGCCTAAAACAAAACTCGAGGTTATTGGAAAAGTGAAGGAAGAAGAGTCTGGAACTAAGGTTACTTTCTGGCCGGATGAGGAAATATTCTCTACCCTTCTTTTTGATTACAAGGTTCTTGAAACAAGATTTAGAGAAATAACATTCTTGAATGCTGGCTTGAAAATTATTCTGGATGATGTGGAAAAAGAAAAAAAAGAAGAGTTTTTCGCTGCTGGGGGGTTAATGGAGTTTGTTAAGTGGATTAACAAAGCTAAGGAAGTATTGAGTAAGCCTATTTATTTTAAAAGAGAGACTGATGGTATCATTGTTGATGTAGGTATTCAGTATAATACGGGATATAATGAGACTCTTTTTGGTTTTGTAAACACTATCAACACTGTTGAAGGTGGAACACATGTTTCTGGGTTTAAGACAGCTTTAACAAGAGTTTTGAACGATTACATAAAGAAAACAGGAAATGGGAAAGAAAAGGATTTTGCATTGTCAGGAGATGATACAAGAGAAGGACTTACCGCTATTGTAAGTATCAAGATTCCCCATCCTCAATTTGAAGGACAGACTAAAACTAAATTAGGAAACTCTGAAGTTAAGGGGCTTGTGGATTCTATTGTTACAACCGCTTTATCTGAATTTTTTGAGGAGAATCCTGCGGTTGCAAAAAAGATAGTCACAAAGGTTCTTGAGTCTGCTAAAGCGAGACTTGCAGCTAAGAAAGCACGAGATCTAGTCAGAAGAAAAAGTGTTTTCTCATTAGGCGGCTTGCCTGGAAAACTTGCTGATTGTGCAAATAAGAAGGCAGACAACACCGAGCTTTATATTGTAGAGGGAGAGAGTGCGGGTGGAAGTGCTCGTCAAGCTAGAAATAAAGAGTTTCAGGCGGTTCTTCCTCTTAAAGGAAAGATCCTTAACGTTGAGAAAGCTTCTCCTACTCGAGCGTTGTCTAGTGAGGAGATTACAAATCTAATTACTGCAATAGGTACGGGAGTTGGAGAACAGTTTGATCTGACTAAGTTGCGTTATAATAGAATAGTTATGATGAGTGATGCGGATGTCGACGGTGATCATATAAAGACTTTATTGCTTACTTTTTTCTTTAGATTCATGCCACAACTTATAGAGAACGGTAAAATTTATGGCGCGATGCCCCCTTTATACAGGATAAGAAAAGGCCAGGACTATTATGTTTATAATGAAGATGAACTAAACAAGTTAAGCGAAAAGCTTGGCCAGAATGCTATTGTTACTCGATTTAAAGGCCTAGGGGAGATGTCTGTTGATCAGCTTTGGGACACTACGATGAATCCTAAGTCGAGGAAAATAAAAAAGATTTTTATAGAAGATGCAATTGAAGCAGATAGGGTATTTAGCATGTTAATGGGTGATGATGTTCAAGCTAGAAGAGAATTCATTCAGGAAAATGCGGCGGAGGCTAATTTAGATGTGTAGGCAAATTCGTTCGTGTTTGGTCAAATTGGAGGCAAACTTATATGACTAAGAAGAATGAGATTATATTGAGAATTATTCTTATTGTTGTTTTGATTTTGATAGCTATCGCTATTTCAATTGCATATAAGGCTACTCTAAGAAAAGAAAGAATGGAAAATGCTAATCTTAACATCGACAACAACTTTGAAGAAGATTATTTAAGGCAAAATTGTGAATGCATTCAAAGAAATAACTTTGCCTGTCAGTTCGAGGGATTTGCTTATGAGAATGGCTATTGCAGAAAAAACAATACGCTTGTAAACCCAATAAGAAAATGCTCAAAATACGATTGCGATGGAGAAATTGTCGAAATTAAGCAGGAGGACGTCCAAAAATAAAACTAAAATACCATGGGAAAAATACAAACACCCGACTGGGTTTTGAAAGGTAAAGAAAAGCCTGCAAAGAAAAAAGTTTCGGGTAAGTCCTTTAAGGTTAAAATGTGTCCTAATTGCGGAAGCGACGATGTTAATGTCGTGCTGGGATATGAGGAAGGAAAGGGCAAGGGAGAGTGGGAGTGTAAGAAATGCAAATGGAATGGAAAGAACGTCAAGGAAGAACAGGTTAGTGAAGAGAAATTCCTTGAGGTGATGGAGAAGAAAGGAGTATGATTAGTGGATTCTAAAAATAGACTAAATAATAAAAAAGGTAAACAAAGAAATGGCAAACGAAGAAGAACAAGAAGAAAGTGAAGAAGAAAAGAAGGAAAAAGGAAGGGGAAAGGAAAAAGAGAAGGAAAACGAAAAGGAAGACGTGGAGTTAGAGAAGGGAGTTATAGCTACTGAAATAACTGAGGAAATGAAGAAATCTTACTTAGATTATGCCATGTCTGTAATAGTTTCAAGAGCAATTCCTTCTGTAGAAGATGGGCTTAAGCCAGTTCAGAGAAGAATA